>Ga0113563_10001639_pt1 | contig 12932 bp, 7 predicted proteins | sample Mud3Dept3metaG_FD_80117 | JGI IMG/M metagenome (GOLD analysis project Ga0113563, IMG submission 80117) | Freshwater wetland microbial communities from Ohio, USA, analyzing the effect of biotic and abiotic controls - Mud 3 Core 4 Depth 3... | ecosystem: Environmental > Aquatic > Freshwater >...
AGTTGTATTACAAGGAAATAAAAAATATGCTCGATTTTAAAGGTGGAACTAAACTTATAATGAATGAATTTATCGAGAAAGATATAGTAAATGTTAGGGGAAAAGCATACGGTATTGAACTGATCTTTAAGAAGACTGAAGGTAAGGTACGTTATAGCGTTGGTTATACGTATTCCAGAACATTTATAAAAAGCATAGGTAAATTCAGTGATGAAATAATAAATTCAGGCAAATGGTTCCCTGCTAATTTTGACAAACCAAATGACCTTGTGGCCACATTTAATTATCTGTTCTCACGACGTTTCAGCTTCTCTTCAAACTATACCTGGAGTACAGGGCGTCCTATTACTTATCCGGTATCTACTTATCATATACAGGATAACCTGCTCGTGGATTATTCTGACAGGAATAAATACAGGATCCCGGATTACATGAGGTTAGACATTTCTTTCAAGTTAAGCGGTAATCTGAAATCTAAGAAAATTGCCAATCCGTACTGGACTTTTTCAGTATATAATCTTCTGGGAAGACAGAATGTATATTCTGTATATTTTAAGAACGAGAAAGATGTTCTTAGAGGTTACCAGCTTTCAATATTCGGAAAAGCAATTCCGTCTGTAACATTTAGTTTTGATTTTTAAACAGCATGAAATATTTAAAACTTATTATATTATCAATAATAACTCTGACTATCGGAGGATGCATAACACAATTCATCCCCGAAACTGATGAGGACCAGGACCTGCTTGTGGTTGAAGGTTTGATTACCGATCAGCCTGAGGTGAATACGATCAAAATTTCAAGATCATTGCCTCTGGGTCTGAAAAATACAGCAAAGCCTGTAAAAGGTTGTATTGTTTCTATAATCGATGATTTGGGCAGGTCATTTGCACTAACTGAAAAAGTGACTGGTACTTATGTCACTGATCCAGCTAAATTCCGTGGAGTAATAGGTAGAAAATACAGGCTAAAGGTATTCTTAAATAACAGATCAATTTATAATTATACATACGAGTCTCTTCCGATGGAACTTAAACCGGTTCCTCCAATTGATACATTATATTTTGAAAAGACAGTTATCAGGCCAAAGGTTGATGGGATACAGGGAATTGATGGTTGCCAGATATATGTAGAGACCCATGATCCGTCTGCAACTACCCATTTTTACAGATGGGACATCAATGAGACGTGGGAGTTCAGACTTCCATACTCAAAACCTGTCAACCATACCTGCTGGATAACTACAAACGGTAGTGCGATCAATGTAAAATCCACAGCTATCCTTGCTGAGGATAAAATCAAGCGCTATCCTTTGCATTTTATTGCTAGTGAGACTGACCGGTTGAAAGTGAAATACAGTATTCTTGTGAATCAGTATTCACTTAATGAAGATGAATTTGATTACTGGGAAAAATTACAGAACATAACTGAAGAGGTTGGGAGTCTGTATGATATTACTCCCGCTGCAGTTCCAAGTAATATTTATTGTATAGATAATCCTGCGGAAAAAGTCCTTGGATATTTCAGTGTATCATCAAAAACATCCAGACGGCTCTTCATCAAGGATTATTTTGCAGGAATAATTAACCTCTACAATGAATGTATTTCTGATACTATATATGGCGGCCAGCCTATACCAGGACTTAATTCAAGTATCTGGGTTTTAGAAGATTATCCTCCACCTGCGAATAGTCCGCCTTATAAAGTAGTGACTTCTACCCGTGGTTGCGCTGATTGCACAGTAAGAGGAACAGTTACAGAACCTGCTTTCTGGAATGATGTTAAATGACAAGTTTAATGAATGAACTTTTAATGATACGGTACTTTAAACCAGGATTGGCCATAGCTTTTTTGCTTCTTTTTTCCGGAGGCACTAATGCCCAGGTAGTCTCTGATATTAAAGGTTCAATTACTCAGAAGTTTTTACATTATTGTAAAGAAGTGCCAAGGCAGGAAATCTTTGTTCATACTGACAGGGATACCTATATTGCCGGTGAAGATCTGTGGTTTAAAATTTACCTTTTTAACAGGAAAACAAATAAACCACAAACTGATGAAAAGATCGCCTATATCGAAGTATTAAATCCTGAAAACCGTCCGGTGGTACAGAAACGGATTCTTCTCGATAATGGAACAGGTCCGGGACAAATTTCTCTCCCTGATACATTGAGTTCAGGTATTTATACTCTTAGGGCATACACCAGCTGGATGAAGAATTTTATGCCTGAAAACTGTTATATGGAAGAAATAAATGTCTATAATGCATTCAGGAATAAAGCTTTCTCGAAAATTTCTTATTCAGATCAGGTTGATGTTAATAAATTAACAATACCTGCAACAAGTGATCTCTTTTTGGATGTCAATACCTTACTGGCTGATAATCTTGAGATCGTAATTTCATCTACAAGTACCTATCGTTTTGATAATAAAAATATCTTCTATCTGTTTATTCAAACCCATGGAAATATTGACCATTTCACTGCTGAAAAGGCGCTTAGTGATAAAACTATTCTTACCCTTCCTAAAAGCCTTCTTACACCAGGGATAAACCAGATTACGATTTTTGATGCTTCTGGTCGCGTAATGAAGGAAAGATTAATATACACAGCCGGAAAGCCACATCAGGAAATAATACTGACAACTTCCTCCTCATCAGGAACCAGAGAGAAGATTACACTGGGAATGGAGTTACCGGATGAATTAGTAAAAGGCTTAGATGGTGCAGATGTGAGTGTTTCAGTAATTCCGGAAAAATCAGGTGAAAACAAAATTACTCTAACAGATTATATGTTATTCGGGAGTGAATTCGGAATGAGGCCACTTAGTCTTCTGAAATCCGGTCAGATATCAGGGATGTCAAATTCTCAGATTGATAGTTTGCTCCTTACTCTTAAAAGTAACTGGATAGACTGGAGTAAAATTTTATCAGACGAAACAGGTTTTATGAAATATAAACATGAGACCGAGTATCATTATTTGTCAGGCAGCCTAATAAAAAAGAATGCTCAGGCATCAGGTTCAGGCAGATATGTTGTCATGTCGGTACCTGGTAAAGTAGCCCGGTTTCAGAATGCGAAAACAGATGACGAATCAGATTTTGATCTCAAAGTCAGGATCGACGACAGGGTGAAAGATCTGGTTATCCAGCCAGGCGATCCTGATAACATTTCCGGGACCAAAATAGAATCTTCTTTTTCGGAAAAATATATACCGTCAGTTCCAGTAAGATCCGAAGAGTCAATAATTGAAATGACTCAGGATATTAACAAAATGAGTACAAATTACCAGGTGAATAAAATTTATGGTTCAACCTCATTGGGCCCCCCGGTCAATAAGTTAATTGTTCCGGAAATTAAACCTGTACGATTCTATGGAAAGCCGGATGTCAGTCTGATTATGGATGATTATATCAAGCTTCCGGTAATGGAAGAGGTCTTCTTTGAACTAATTGCCGGGGCGACACTTAAAAAGAAGAAAGCAGGATACGAAATAGCAGTCTTTGATCCTATAGAAAATAAGATTTATACTGTGCCACCTTGCCTGATGGTTGACGGTGTAATTATATACAGTCCCGCTGATATTGCTGGTATTGACCCCGAACTTGTTGAAAAAATTGATGTTGTCAAAGACAAGTACTATGTAGGGGATTATCTTTTCTATGGTATAATTAATGTTGTCACCAGATCGGGAGATTTTAGTTCTGTTACACTTCCCGAATATGCAACAAGGTTGCAGTATAAGGTTTATGAGCCGCCATTAACTTTTACATCACCCGATTATTCATCTTTTGACAAACAGCTTAGCCGTGTACCCGATTTCAGAAATACATTATACTGGAATCCTTCCGTGCAGACCGGAAATGAACGCAGGGCAGTAATCGGATTCTGGTCATGCGATATCAAATCAAAATATATTATTGATATCCAGGGAGTGACTTCTGATGGCAGGATGGTATCGTATAGATCAGACATACGAATCGAGTGATTAATAAAATCCCGGAAATAAGTACTATGCGATCAGGCAGGATTATTGTATTATTTTTTCTTATCACCATATCCCATGATCTTTCCGGAAGTGTCGTACAGGACACCATGAGCCAGATTCAGGTTTTATACAACGGAAGGATCTGGAGAAATCTATATTATATGGTGGAGGGTGATCAGTTTCTTTTTACAGATTCTTTTCTGCAGGGGAGAATTGTAATCAGAGGTAAAGAGTTTTCAAATTTAACTCTTAAGTATGATATCTTTAAGGATGAAATCTTAATACCTCTGAAAACAGGAAGAATATTGCAGGTTAACAAACAGATGGTTGACAGCTTTACAATTGTCTGGCAGAACAGGATCTATCATTTTACAAAAATTCCGGAAGATAGCCTGAAGGGTTACGTTCATGTCCTTTATAAGGGGAAAACATCTTTATATATCAAGTACATAAAGAAAATTGAAAAACTTGCTGATCAGGGCAAGTATGATAAGTTTTATCAGACCAGCCAGACATATTATGTGAAAGACAGTATAATACATTCTATTTCAGGTAAAAAGGACTTGAAAAAAGTTATGGGAGTTGATAAAGATCTGATTAACAGTTTTATAAGAAAGAGCAGGTTGAAAATATCGAAGAATAACCCCGAAAGTTATATTCCTTTAATACGGTATATTGATAATCTCAGTCAATAGCATCTCTTCATGAATAAAAAACTCTTTATACTGTCAGTATTCCTGTTGTTTTTCTGCCAGATGGGGGCTCAGGAAAAGCAGAAGATACCTGCAGATTATAAGGGATTAACTTTCAAAGAGTTTGTTAACGCTACTGAAGCTCTTCAGAAGATAAGATTTTATTATAAAGATGATTGGGTAAAAGATCTTATTCTGGGGGAGTATCCTGAAAGTAAGAAACTGACAGATGTGCTTGATAATCTTTTCCGTGGCACTCCTGTTCATTATTACAGGGATAAATTCGGGAATATTATCCTTACAAAATATTATGAAGTCAGGGTATCAGATAAACCTGTAAATCAGGAGACCAATTTCATTCCTCCGACCGATTACGGAGATCCAGAAGATATTAAATTGTCCACCGGAAATCAATATGTTGAAATTGGAAATCCAGCTGAAAGGAGCCTGCCTGGTAATGTAATAATATCAGGCTATATATCGGACCGCGACACTAAATATCCTGTTACCGGGGTTACAGTTTTCGTTCAGAAACTTATGGCAGGAACAGTATCAAATGAGTTTGGTTTCTATTCCCTAAGCTTACCGCGTGGCCTCCATACCCTTCAGTTTTCTTTTGTAGGGATGAGGGAAAAAAATCTGAACATGAATCTCAATGGATCAGGAGAGTTGAATGTTGAGATGAACAGCATGCTCATCCCGTTGAAAGAAACAGTAGTATCGGCGAAGAGGAATATGACACTTAAGCGCTTTGAAGTAGGTGCAGAGAAAATTAATATATCCTCATTCAGATTATTACCAACATCTATGGGTGAATCAGATATTATAAAGAGCGTCCTTCTGATCCCGGGAGTACAATCCGTCGGGGAGGGATCGGCAGGATTTAATGTAAGAGGGGGAACCGCAGATCAGAACCTTATACTTTTATATGGAGCTCCGGTTTATAATACATCTCATTTCTTCGGATTCTTTTCTGCGGTCAATTCGGATATTATTAAAGATGTAACATTGTACAAGGGTGGCATTCCAGGCCGGTATGGAGGAAGGATCTCTTCGGTGCTTGATATTGAAACAGCCGAAGGTAATAAAAAGGAATTTTCAGGAAATGCCGGTATTAGTCCCATTACAACCCATCTGATGCTCGAAGGTCCTGTTATTAAAGATACACTTAGTTATATTCTTACCGGCCGTACAACATATTCAAACTGGATATTTGGTCTGATTCAAAATCCGGCGTTGCAGAGGAGCAGGGCCTCCTTTTATGATATGAATGCCAAAGTTACGTATGACATTAACAAGAAGAACAAGATTGATTTTTCTTCCTATTTTAGTCATGATTCATTTCGTTTCAACTCCGACTCAGTTTACAGGTATGATAATAAAATATTTGCCCTGAAATGGCGTCATTTTTTCAGCACCAGGTTGTTTATGAGTCTTTCGGTGAATAACAGCAACTATAAATATAATATATCGAGCCAAAAGCTTACCCCCGGGTCTTTCAGCCTCTCACATAAAATGAACAGCACAGGTTTCAGAGCTGACTTTAACTGGTTCCTTAATAAGAATGAAATTAACTTTGGAACTGATATTAACAGATATAATGTATTGCCCGGACAATATTCACCACCTAACGACTCATCAATTGTGGTGCCGCGATCTATTGAAAGAGAAAATGCCTGGGATGGAGCTCTTTATTTCGAAGATAAAGTAACATTAAATGATTTCCTGTCGGTAAGTTCTGGTTTGAGATTTTCATCCTATTTTGCCTTAGGCCCATCTAAAGTAATGATATATAGCCCTGGTTTTCCGAAAAGCAGAGCAACGATAACTGATACTGTAAAATTCAGGAAGAATGAGATATCGGAGAATTATTCCGGTCCGGAATTGAGGCTGTCTTTGAACTTCAGGTTTTCTGACAGAAATTCTGTCAAGCTTAATTATAACAGAACCCGGCAATACCTTCATCTTCTTTCAAACTCAACTTCAATCTCTCCGACTGATACCTGGAAGTTAAGCGGTTATTATCTCAGGCCTCAGGTCGGAGATCAGGTAGGATTAGGTTTTTACCAGATGTTGTTTAACAATGGAATTGAGACTTCTGCAGAACTATATTATAAAAAGTTAACAGATATGGTTGACTTTAAAGGAGGAGCCGATCTGGTTATGAATGCGAGTATAGTGGAAGACCTGGTTAATGTTAATGGTAAAGCATATGGAATGGAACTGATGTTCAGGAAGAGTGAAGGAAAACTCCGTTACAGTGTGGGCTATACATACTCCAGAACATTTATAAGAAGCAGTAGTAATTACAGTGATGAGGTAATAAACGGCGGGAAGTGGTTCCCTGCAAATTTTGATAAACCAAACGATCTGATTATTACTTTTAATTATCTGCTTTCGCGACGTTTCAGTTTCTCAACAAACTATACTTACAGCACCGGACGACCTATAACATTTCCTGTTGCAACATACATTATGTACGAAAATATACTTGTACACTACTCAGAAAGAAATAGATACAGGCTTCCTGATTATTCCAGGCTTGACCTTTCATTTAAACTAAGCGGCAACCTGAAGTTGAAAAGACTCGGACGTCCGAACTGGACATTTTCAGTTTACAATCTGCTGGGAAGACAAAATGTATACTCAATCTATTTCATGAAGGATGGGGATATTTATAAGGGTTATAAACTTTCGGTGTTTGGACAAGCTATACCCTCAGTGACATTTAATTTTGATTTTTAATGATGAACCCATTATATTTAATTTTATCTGTAATCCTTTTGATGAGCAGTTGCGTCTCAGAATTTATTCCTCAGTTAACTGAAGAAGAGGAGATGCTTGTGGTTGAAGGTCTGATTACAGACCGTCAGGGTACTAATACAATAAAACTGTCTAAAGCATTGCCTCTTGGAGTGAGAAGTGAAGCCAAACCTCTTGGGGGGTGTAATGTAAAAATCACAGATGATCTGGGAAATACTTTTTGGCTAAGAGAGAGTGTTACCGGTACATATATAACCGACTCTATTATGTTCAGGGGTGTTGCCGGAAGACATTATACACTTCATCTGATTGTACCTGACGGTAACCGCACAATAAATTATGAGTCGTACCCTGTTGAGATGTTGCCAGTCCCCCCGATAGATAGAGTATATTATGAAAAGACAGTTATAAGGGAACAGTTTGGGAATTTTGATGGTATTGAGGGCTGCCAGATATATCTTGACACCCATGATCAGGTTAATAACAGTAAATTTTACAGATGGGACTACCAGGAAACATGGAAAATCAGGCTTCCTTTCGATATTCCAAACCAGACTTGCTGGATTTCAAATACTTTTAAAGATATAAATATTGAGAGCACACTGGCTTTCAAAGAAGACAGGATAGAACGGCATCCCGTGACTTTTATATCGAATGTAACAGACAGGCTAAAAACAAAATACAGCATCCTGGTAAATCAATATTCTCTGAATGAGAATGAATACAATTACTGGAAAAAACTGAAAAGTATTACGGTATCGGTAGGAGGCCTTCACGATATAATCCCTGCTTCTATACCAAGTAATTTAGTGTGTATTGAGAATCCGGGTGAAAAAGTTTTAGGATACTTCAGCGTATCCTCTGTTTCATCGGAGAGAATATTTATAAAAGATAGTTTTTCAGGGATTGTTGATCAGTATGCAAAATGTGCTACCGATACACTAATTGGTGGACCAGATTATATTGAGGGACTTGGGATTAATATCTGGACACTTTTTGATACTCCTGCTTCTCCATTTTCATCCCCCCGTATCAGGATATTTACTGAGACAAAGGGATGCGCAGATTGTACGGTAAGAGGAACTACCTCAAAACCATCTTTCTGGCCCCTCGATAAATAGGAATATAAATTGAGAATCTGTTTTAAATGAAAAGAATAATTAAGTCAGTGATTTTTATTTTAACCGGTTTTCTGCTCCTGCAAAACTCCAATTGCCAGGTTCAGTCTGATTTAACTGAGTCAATTAAGCAGAGATTTCTTAATTATACCAATGCCGTTCCCCGCGAAGAGATATTTATTCACTCCGACAGGGAAGAATACATAGCCGGAGAGTACTTATGGTTCAATATTTACGTTTTTGACAGGAAAACTGCAAAACCATCGCTTTACAGCAGAATTGCCTATTTCGAATTGCTGAACTCAGAAAACCGGCCTGTTGCTCAAAAAAGAATTCTTATAAATAAAGGATCAGGACCGGGACAAATTCTATTACCGGATACTTTGAGCCCGGGCACATACACAATAAGAGCCTATACAAACTGGATGAAGAATTTCCTTCCGGATAACTGCTTCATAAAGGATATAAAAATTTATAATTCTCTGATAAACAAGCCATTCAAAAATAAGATATATAATGGAAATATATTAATAAAGGGTGATGATGTTCCGGATGTAAATAACATTAATTTATCAGGAATAACCCTGGAAGTTAATAATCACAGAGCTGATACACTGGAATTATTTGTAAGAAGTGATCAGACTTTTCGTTCAGAGAACGGCAACAGAATCTATCTGTTTATTCAAACTCATGGCATAGTTAACCGATCCGGGATTGAGAAGATATTAACTGAAAATACAAAGATTTGTATCTCGAAGAAGGGACTTATTCCCGGTATAAATCATATTACAGTTTTTGATTTGAAAGGTCAGCCTGTTTGTGAAAAGTTCATTTTTTCCCCCGAAAAATCACCGGGACCCCTGACTCTTACTATAGTTGACAGTTGTAACATTAGAAGTAAAATCTCAATGAGTATAGGGATAGAACAGTTAATTTCTGATTCCTCTGGTCTGCAGAATCTGAGTATCTCAATAACACCTGTTGCAAGTGAAGAGGAAGTATTGAGAATAAGGGATTATATGGTTTTTGGCACTGAGTACGGGTTGCAGATTCTTGACTACCTGAGCAATAAAAATTTGGAAGAATTATCCAGGACAACTGTCGATCAGTTACTTTCCACAGTGAAAAGCCATTGGATTAAATGGCCGGTTATTCTGGATGACAAACTTCCTGACTATAAGTATCAGATGGAAAGAGAGGATCATTTTTTGTCAGGGAGACTAATGCTAAATGAACCCGGGTCGCCTGATTCTTCCAGTTATATCCTGATGTGCTCGCCAGGTAAGCAACCCGGATTCCAGTATGCAGCAACTGATAAAGAGGGCAGCTTCAGTTTCAGAATGCACATTGATGAAGGAGTGAATGACCTGATTCTAATGCCTGATAATTTATCTTCTCCTGCAAAACTTATTTTGGAATCCTCTTTTTCCGGCAAATATCCTGATTCGGGAGTATCTGCCGATTCCACCAGCAAACCTGAGCCGCTGCATATTCAAATGTGGAGCGCTAATTATCAGATAAATAAAATCTATAGTATTATACCTCCGGGAAAACCGGAGAATCCTATTTTTACCCCTTTAAAGCCTTTGGGATTCTATGGTAAGCCTGATCTGGAAATTGTTTTGGCTGACTATATCAGTCTTCCGACTATGGAGGAGATCTTCTTTGAGATAGTACCCCATGTTTCACTCAAAAAGAAAAAATCGGGATATGAAATTTCAGTTACAGACAGGATTGATGATAATCCTTTAAACCTGTCTCCGGTTCTTTTAATCGATGGCGTTTTTGTAAAGGATGCCGGAGTAATTGCAGAACTTAATCCGGAAATAGTTGAAAAAATTGAAGTTATTAAGGATATTTATTTGATTGGAAATTATACTTTTCCGGGTTTGGTAAATATAGTAACCAGGTCAGCTGATTATAGTTGTGTCCCACTTGAGGATAATATGATAAGATTAAAATACAGAGTTACCGATCCTGTTTTAAAGTTTCCTTCACCTGATTACTCTTCACAGGATAAATATAACATGAGGATTCCCGATTTCAGAAATACGCTGTATTGGAATCCATCGGTTAAGCTGGCTAAACAAGGTAATACGGAAATCAATTTCCGGACATCTGATATTCCGGCAGAATATATAATTATTTTAGAGGGAGTTTTATCTGATGGCACACCGGTTTACTTAAAGAAGTCTTTCACAGTAGTAGATAATTAAGCAAAAGAATTATTATCTTTCAAATCAAATCTGATTATTATGATTGCAAGAATCAAAACAACACGCCGGGCCTTCATTGCAAATACAGGTATAGTTACTGCAGGAGTAACACTGGGAGCCACCACTCTGAGTGCCTCAAGTTATAACAGAGTAATGGGTGCCAATGATAAGGTAAATATGGGTTTTATAGGAGTTGGAAACCGGGGATCTCAGTTACTGGCAGCTTTTATGAAACAGCCTGATGTTCAGATCGGGGCTTTTTGCGATGCTTATGAGCCCTATCTGAATCGTGATTATAGCAGAGTAGATCAAAGATACATTAAAGAACTCGGAGGTCAGATCCCAAAAATGGGTGAATCATTCCCAACTAAAGTTGAGAAATACTCTGATTTCAGAAAATTGCTTGAAAACAAAGATATAGATGCTGTCGCAATAGCCACTCCGGACCACTGGCATGCAATTCAGATGATAGCTGCAGTCAAAGCAGGTAAAGATGTGTATGTTGAAAAGCCATTAACAAACACAATTAAAGAGGGTCGGGCAATGGTGGATGCCCATGCTGCCACAAAACAAGTTGTCGCAGTCGGATTGAACCGGAGAGGTAATACTGTATATCAAAAGCTGGCAAAGGATATTCCTGCGGGAAAAATAGGAAAAATCACTGTTGCACGGGCTTACAGAATAAATAATATGTTCCCTGATGGGATTGGCAAAATGAAATCTGAAGAACCTCCGAAGGATTTCAACTGGGATATGTGGCTTGGACCAAGGGCTTATCGTCCTTACCAGTATAATATTGCACCATATAAGTTTCGCTGGTGGAATGATTACTCAAGCCAGATGGGTAACTGGGGTGTCCATTTTATGGATGTAATACGCTGGATGATGGGGGAAAAAGCTCCTGTGGCAATAAGTGCTCACGGAGGCAAATACGCGTTTCAGGATGATGGTACAATACCCGATACAATGCAGGTTACCTACGAATTTGCTTCAGGAGCGCTTGCTGTTTTCTGTATTTATGAGGCAAGCAGTGGTGGACTTTTCCCATACGGAGAAGTTGAACTTCGCGGTACAAAAGGTACACTTAATGCGAGTGAGAGTGGTTACAGGATAACATCTGCCAAACCCGGTCAGTTCCAGTCATGGAAGGATCCAATTAAAGATGAATCATACGAATCAAAGGATGAAATGCTTGGCGATGGCAGCAGCCGCGACAGCACTACCAACCTTGTTAAGAACTTTGTTGAATGTATCAGAACCCGCTCAACACCAATTGTTACGCTGGAAGAAGGACATCGCTCCACAAGTTTTGCTCATCTGGCAAATATTGCACTTGCCACAAGAGAGAGACTTCAGTGGGATGCTGAAAAGGAAAGGTTTACAAACAGCGAATCAGCTAATAAACTGTTGCATTATGAATACAGGGCACCGTGGAAACTATAAAAAACTGATTATATGCAAAACAGAAGACAATTCATTTCAACTGTAGCTGCCGCAGGCGCAGCCATTCCTTTTGCCTCAGGTCTGGGATCAGTTCTTCCTCAACCTGCTGAAAATAAATATCCTGTACGGCTCTTTTCAAAACCGCTTGATACTTATGATTTTGATTTTATGTGCGAGTGCATAATAAAATCTGGTGTGAGTGGAATTGACCTGGTTGTCAGACCCGGAGGAAGGGTAGAGCCGGCTGTTGTAGAAAAAGAACTGCCTGAAAGGATCGCCGAGGCAAAAAAATATAATTTGGTGACAGACATGATGGTAAGTGCGATAGTTTCCGCTTCTGATCCATTTACTGAGAGAGTATTAAAAGCAGCTTCTGCTTCAGGTATAAAGTATTACAGACTTGGATGGTTTGATTATAATCAGAAAACTGATATATGGGAATCACTGCAGAAATCCAGGATTGTAATAAAAGAGATTGCTGAACTAAACAAGAAATATAAAATTCACGGAGGGTATCAGAACCATGCCGGACCAAGAGTCGGCGGGCCAGTCTGGGATCTGCATGAATTGCTTCGCGACATCCCGGCTGAGTATCTTGGCAGTCAGTATGATGTAAGGCATGCAATGGTTGAAGGTGCTAATACATGGATCCTTGGAATGAAACTTATTGCCCCGCATATACGTACCCTTGCCATAAAGGACTTTACCTGGAAAAC
>Ga0113563_10001640_pt1 | contig 12923 bp, 14 predicted proteins | sample Mud3Dept3metaG_FD_80117 | JGI IMG/M metagenome (GOLD analysis project Ga0113563, IMG submission 80117) | Freshwater wetland microbial communities from Ohio, USA, analyzing the effect of biotic and abiotic controls - Mud 3 Core 4 Depth 3... | ecosystem: Environmental > Aquatic > Freshwater >...
CATGGTGCGTCCCCCTGTAGTTGTGGCGCCATTCTTGCACATTCCTACACCTTGACTCCCCGGGGCAGCCTGCTCAAAATTCGCGGTCCAGTTGGGCCTCGTCAGCTGGTGCTCCATGTGGCCCCCGTGGTGAGGTAGCTCAGACGGTTAGAGCGAGGGATTCATAACCCCTAGGTCGGGAGTTCGATTCTCCCCCTCACCACCACATTCTCAGCGCGCTCAGAGCGCGGACTCACGGCGCGTGACACGCAGGTAGCACCTCTCCCGGTAGGGGAGTTGAACCCTGGTGATTCCCTCGGGGTCGATGGCGAGGTGGGTGATCCGCAGCGTGCCGATGAGAGGGCGGCCGTCCAGGACGACGCCTATGGCCCGCACCGGCTGGATACCCATGACGCAGGCGAACAGACATCGCGTCCTGCCGGGTGGAACGTCGATCCAGACCTTGACGTCGTTCTCGGCGATGTAGGCATTCCGTCGTCCGCAATGGTTGCGTGTATGCCTGCGCGCAGCAACGGCTGCCGTGGATTGAAAGAGAACAGAGCCTCGACCTCCGGCCGCATTTCGCGCGGGAGGGCTGCATGAAGAACGATACGGTCGCGGCTGCTCGCCTGACTCGTGCGTGTGCATCGCGTTCCGAGCGTATCAACGGCACCGGATCGATCGCGCGGCGAATTCACGGACACGACCGCCACGGTGGGCCGCAGGACCGGCCCATCGACGCCGAGCGGTGGCGAGTGGCCTGTGGCAGTCGGGCAACCATCCTCGCCCCAGCCACGCCACCCATCCGAGTCGGTATAGAATCCTCCGGACAACAAATCCGCCGCGAGCCTGTCGCGGCCCGCGAAAAGGGGAAGGGGCATGGGCAGTCTGCTGGCACAGATCGGTCGAATCGCCGGCTTCGTCGGCGTCCTGGTGTGCGTAATTGCGGTCATCTGGCGCGCGCTGGGCAAATTCGGCCTGCTCAGCGTTTCCGTCGGCGCCTTGCTGCAGGTCGGCATGGCGGGCGTTCTCGTGGGGTGTTTCTGCCTCCTCGTGGCCCAGGCGGAGAAGCGCTGAGTGGGTGAATCGACCGACGCCAGGCTGGCAAATCGCATCCTGATCGGCCTGGTGTTGGGCGCCATCGTCGGCGCCATCGTACTCGGCGTCGGGTCGTTTGCGCCGCCGGTTCTCGAAGGGGCGCGGTGGATCGCCACGACTTTCTGCGATCCGCTGGGGCAGGTATTCCTGCGAATGCTGTTCTTCGTCGTGATCCCGCTCGTCTTCGCATCGCTCGCGAATGGAGTCGTGCAGCTGGGAGAATTGTCGCACCTGGGCCCGCTTGCTGGCCGCACGTTCACACTCTTCTTCCTGAACATGACGATTGCGGCCGTCCTCGGCCTCCTGATGATGAACACGCTGCAGCCGGGAAATCGCCTCGACGACGAGACGTCCGCGCGGCTCATCCAGGAGTACAGCGGGCAGGCGCATAAGCACGTCGAGACCAGCGAGACCCGGCCCGCGATGACGCCATCGACGATCGTCGACATGTTCATGCCGCGCAACCTGTTCGGCGCGTTCGTCGGTAATCAGCGGAACATGCTCGGCGAAGTACTGCCGCTGATCGTATTCGCAATCTTCGTGGGCGCTGCGGGCCTGGGACTGCCCAAGGAACGACGCCAGCGCCTCCAGGAGGGCCTCGAGACGGTCAGCGACCTGATGACCGGGATCGTGCACTTCGCGCTGCGCCTGGCGCCGTACGCGGTGCCGGCGATGATCTTCAGCGTCGTCGTGAAGGTCGGAATCGACATCCTGCTCGCGCTCGGGCTGTTCGTCGTGGGCTGCATCGCGATGCTCCTCCTGCACTTGTTCGGCACGATGTCGATCTGGCTCCGGTTCCTGGCGAAGCGCAGCCCGGCGGAGTTCTTCCGCCAGATCAAGGACGTGCTGGTCACTGCTTTCTCGACGAGTTCCAGCAGTGCCACGCTGCCGGCCGCCCTGGCGGCTGCGCGCGAGCGGCTCGGCATCGCGCCCTCGACTGCGGGATTCGTCCTGCCGCTCGGTACGACCATGAACATGAGCGGCACGGCGCTCTACGAGGGCTGCGTCGTCCTGTTCGTCGCGCAGGTCTTCGGAGTGCATCTGGACCTCGCGCAGCAGGTCACGCTCGTATTCCTCTCCGTGCTGAGCGCGGTTGCGGTCGCAGCGATTCCGGGCGGCTCGCTTCCCCTGATCGCGGGACTGCTGGTGGCCTTCGGCATCCCGCCGGAGGGCATCGGCATCATCCTCGGCGTGGACCGAATCCTCGACATGACCCGTACGGCGACCAACGTCGGTTCGGACCTGGTGACGACGGCGGTCGTGGACGCGGGACAGAAGGCGCGCGGCATGGCCTGACCTGGCCGGGCTCGCCGGCTACGTACAACCCGTGAGCCGGCGCGCGCTTCCATCGACGTGTCCCGCTATATATTTGATGTGCCGGGCTTTGAACCCGTTTGCTTCCCCGGGGAGGTGCCCATGGACGCACTCCGCAACATCCTGGTGCTGATGGAGCCACACGCCGAGTCGCAGCCTGCGTTCGACGCCGCGCTCGAACTGGCGCGTCGCCACGACGCGAGGCTCGAATTGCTCATTGCCGATTTCCAGGACCTGCACGCGGCGTACTTCGTGCCCCCCACGGCGACGCTGCAGGAGTTCCACGACTCGGTGATGGCCGGGCACCGGGCGACGCTGGAGCGATACGTGAAGCGAGCGGCGGACGAAGGTGTCGTCGCACTCGCCGAGGCGCTCTGGGGCACACCGTTTCACGAGATCGTGCTGGCGCGAGTCGCCGCGACGCGTCCCGACGTCGTCGTGAAGCACAGCGTCTACCACAATCGCATCGAGCGCACGCTCTTCACCGGCTCCGACTGGCACCTGATCCGTGACTGCCCGGTGCCGCTGCTTCTGGTGAAGGACCCCTTGCGGCTGACCGGAACCCCCGTCGTTGCGTGCGTCGATCCGCTGCACACGCATGACAAGCCCGCGGTGCTCGACCACCAGTTGCTGGCCCGTGCCGGGTCCCTTGCCGGACGGCTCGACGGCGAGGTGCATGCGCTGCACGTGTTCTCGATCCCGGTGCCCGTGACTGTGATCGGCGACGCCTATATTGCTGCCGCCGCGATTCCGCCCGACAACCGGACGCCGGAGGGCGCGAGCAAGGCGTTCCGCGATCTGCTGGCCGCGCATGGAATCCCGCCGGAGCGAGGACACCTGCGTGTGGGTGCGCCCGTACGCGACATCATTGCTGAAGCGAAGGCGCTCGGTGCGGGCGTCGTCGTCATGGGCGTCGTGTCGCGCCGACGGCTCGAGCGCTGGTTCGTCGGCAGTACAGCGGAATCGGTGCTCGACCGGCTGCCCTGTAACGTCTGGATCGAGAAGCCGCAGGTCGCGGCCTGACAGCGACCTCTGGCCTCAAGCCGCAGCGGGCCGACGCAAGAGCGCGGCCGTGGCCTGCACGGCCGCGGGCGCCGTCGTGTCGACCGGGATGACGTGCGGCAACTCCAGTTCGTCGAAGTCTTCCCAGTAGCCCGGCTGGCGAGCGAGCACGTCGAGCCCGGCCTCGGATGGGTCCTGCCCCGCACGTCCACGCGCGGCGACACGTTGCCGCATGACATCGATCGGGGCCCGGCAGTGCAGGATGGTCGCCGGAACGGACGCGCTCCGGGCCAGCGTGAGCAGGCTCGCGCGTTCCTCGCGCCTCAGGAACGCCGCGTCCACGATCACACTCTCTCCGCCGTGCAATGAGTCGCGTGCGCAATCGAGCAGCCGCGCATACGTTCGCTTGTTGAAATCGGGCGTGTAGATTCCGCCGTCGGGCGGGGAGCGCGAGTCCTCGAGTGGCGAGAACCCGGCGAGCCGCTTGCGTTCCACGTCGGACCGGACGTGAAGCGCCTGCAGCTCGGCCGACAGTCCGCGCGCGAGCCACGTCTTGCCCGAACCCGACAGTCCGCAGGTGAGGACGAGGGCGGGCGGCGGACGGCGGGTCCGCGCAGTCGCCCAGTCCAGGTAATGCGCGGCTGAATCGATGGCGCTCTCCCGCGCGGGATCATCGCCCGGGGATTGCAGCGCCCGCAAGGCTGCGACCTTGGCACGCACGAGCGCCCGGTACACCTCGAAGTAGGGCAGCAGCGGAAGGCCGCCAAAATCCCCGAGCGCTTCCGCCCAGGCCTGCAGCACCGCGTGGCGCAGATCCGGGCGGCCGCGCGCATCGAGATCCATGGTGAGAAACGCCAGGTCATTCATCACGTCGAGGTAGCGCAACGCCGGGTCGAACTCGATGCCGTCGAACGGTATCAGCGCGCCTTGCCATCGCACCACGTTCGCGCAGTGCAGGTCACCGTGGCACTCGCGGACGTGTCCTCCCTCCCGTCGCGCAGACATCAGCATCCGCCACTGCTCCTGTCTCGCGCTGACCCAGCCCTCGAGGGATCCCAACTCGCCGGCCCAGCGCCCGGCCTCGGGCAGTCGCCGCAACTCGGTGAAATTATCCAGCGTGACCCGGTGCACCCGTTCGGGCAGCCCGTAAAGCTGTGCGCCGTCGACGCGTGTCGCGCCGGCGTGGAACTCTGCGATGTGCGTCCCCAGGGCGGTCAGGTCGCCGGTCCGGACTCGATCGGCGGCCAGGAGTGCATCGAGTTCCTCGTTCGTGTCGAACTGCCGCATGCGAACGGCGTATTCGAGCGCAACCCCTGCGGCATCGATGCGCGGAGCGTCCGGTGTCCCGGCGATGGTCGCCACGCCGAGATACAGGTCCGGTGCATAACGGCGGTTGAGCCGCACTTCGTCCTCGCAGCAGATGCGGCGCCGTTCGAGCGTCGAGTAGTCCAGGAAACTGAGTCGCAGCGGTTTCTTGATCTTGTAGGCGAACGACCCCGTGAGCAGCACCCAGGAGATGTGAGTCTCGACCACGCGGACAGGCATCGCGATCGCGTGCGAGTATGCGTCAGGGCGCCGCAGGCCGTGGATCAGGCGACTCACGGGAACTCGAGGTCTACGCGCGCAGTGAGTACGAGCAGCGCGGGCGAGTGATGTGCCTCGATGCTCAGGGGTGCCACGATGCGGCGGCACTCCTCGGGGAGCGTCTCGAGTTCCTGGCGTGCATGCACGCGGATCTCGTCGAGCGTCGGCTGTGGGAGACGGCGGCCCCCTCGCATCACGGGCTGCAGCATGGGGCGTCCGGGCAGGTCATCGTCGACGAGTCCAAGCACGTCGGTACGAATGCGCCCCTCGGCGGTCATCTCGCGGAATACCTGCTTGCGCCCGGGCCAGGTCGCCTTCCCCGAGGAACGTTTGCGTCGTGGCCGGCCTGCGAACTCCTGCAACTTGTACACGCAGTCGAGGTAGGGGGCGTCGCTCGAGACGTCGAGCCGGGTCCCGACTCCGAAAGCGTCGATCGGTGCGCCACCGTTCACCAGCGTCTCGATCGAGAATTCGTCGAGGTTGCCGCTCGCGACGATGCGCGTGTCGACGCAGCCGCCGGCATCGAGCAGCGCGCGCACCTCACGCGAAAGCGCAGCCAGGTCGCCACTGTCGAGCCGCACTGCACCGATCGGCAAACCCTGGCGTGCGAGTTCCACCACCTTGTGTGCGGCGCGAACCGTGTCGTAGGTGTCGATGAGCAGCGTCACGCTCCGCGGGTGGATGCGTGCGAAATCGCGAAACGCAGCCGTCTCGTCGTCATGCGCCTGGATGAACGAATGCGCCATGGTGCCCGTGAGCGGAATGGCGAACTCGCGGCCCGCCTCGACGGTTGCGGTGGCGTCGAAGCCCGCGACGTAACAGGCGCGCGCTGCAAGCAGCGCCGCCTCTGCGCCGTGGGCGCGACGCATGCCGAAATCGGCCAGGCTGCGCTGGGCCGCGGCCAGGCGGCAGCGCGCGGCCTTGGTTGCAACCATGCTCTGGAAGTTGAGCAGGTTGATGAGCCGGCTCTCGACGAGTTGGGCCTCGGGCAGGGGCCCTGTGACCCGCACCACGGGTTCGTCGGCGAAGAACACGCTGCCTTCCGGCATTGCATCGACGTCACCGGTAAAGCGCAGCGCCGCCAGGCGCCGCAGTGCGGCAGGCTTGAATCGACCAGTCTCCTCGAGCCAGCGCAGGTCGGCGTCGTCGAAGCGCAGTGCCTCGAGATAGTCGAGCACCTGCTCGAGGCCGGCCGCCATCAGAAACCCGCGTTGCGCCGGCATCCGCCGCACGAAGAACTCGAAGACCGCCTCCTGCTCCAAGCCGAGCTCCTGATAGGCCGTCACCATTGTGAGCTGGTAGAGGTCGGTGAGGAGCACCGAGGTGCGCGTCGGCGACGGTCCTTGCGTCATCCAGCAGTCTCCATGGCAGCGAGCACTTCAGCCGTCGTCGTCATACCAGTGCCGCCGGCGGCGAGTTCCTGCAATGCGCGGTCGCCGTCGCCCGGACGAACGTCGACGGCGCGGACGGCATCGGTGAGAACGGTAAGATCGAAGCCCAGGGAGCGCGCGTCGGCACCCGTGGCACGCACGCAGTAATCAGTGGCCAGCCCGCCGATGAAGACACGAGTCACGCCGGCGCGGTGCAGGTGCTCCGCGAGCCCCGTGCGCTCGAATGCGGAGTAGGCCTCATGGCGCGGGTCCGTGGCCTTGGACGTGATCAGGGCACCCGCCGGGACCAGCAAGGTGTCAGCGAACTGCGCACCCGGCGTGCCCGCGACGCAGTGCACCGGCCAGGGGCCGCCTTGCGCGTGGAATGAACAGTGGTCGGGCGGGTGCCAGTCGCGCGTGAACACGATCGGCCAGCCACGATCGCGCCAGCGAGCGATCAGGCGATTGAGCGGCTCGATCACGGCGTCGCCGTGCTGCACCCCGAGCGCGCCGCCGGGCAGGAAATCGTTCTGAACGTCGACGGCGAGCAATGCGTCGGCGGGTCCCGGAGTCTGCATCGTGGGATTTCCGTTCGTTCGCACCGGATTCGGGTATCCCCGGGGATTCCCATGCAGTGTACCCTTGCTGCCGCGGGGTGGCGTCCCTGCGGGCAATACTTATGTTCCGGGACCGGCTCCGTTCGACAATGAAGGCGTCCCGTCGGGGAACAAAGCGGAGGAACACGCATCGTGACAATTCCTGTTCAAATCACCTTCCGCCACATGGAAACCTCTCCTGCGGTCGAGACCCGGGTCCGCGAACTCGCGGATCACCTCGGTGTCTTCAGCGACCGCATCCAGACCTGCCGCGTCGTGGTGGATTCGCCGCATCGGCATCACCACCAGGGCAAGGTGTTCGCCGTCAAGGTCCAGCTCGTATTGCCGGGTGAGGACGTGGTCGTCGACATGGAGAGGCCGCAGCGCGACGGGCACGAGGACGTCTACGTCGTGCTGCGTGATGCGTTCGATGCCGCGAAGCGCCAGCTGCAGCAGCGCATGGCGTCGCTGCGCGGTGACGAAAAGCGGCACGAAAAGCTGGTGTGATCGAAGTGCCGGGCCCGCGCTGCGGGCCCGGCACGCGCAAGCGCGATGGGCGACTGGCAGCACTTCGCGCACGGAGCGGACATCGGGGTCCGCGGGCGCGGCGCCACGGTCGATGAGGCGTTCGCCCAGGCCGCCACCGCGCTCACGGCGGTCGTTACGGAACCCGCGCTGGTTCGCCCTCTCGAGGCGGTGCACATGCAGTGCCGGGTACGCGACCCGGAACTCCTTTTCTACGAGTGGCTCAATACGCTCGTCTTCCACATGGCAACCCGGCGCATGCTGTTCTCCCGGTTCGAGGTCCGTGTCAGCGGGGACCGGCTCGATGCCGAGGCGTACGGCGAGGCCGTCGACGTGCCGAGGCATGCACCCGCGGTGGAAGTGAAGGGTGCGACGTTGACGGAACTGGCGGTACGGCAGGAACCCGATGGGCGATGGATCGCGCAGTGCGTGCTGGATGTCTGACCCGGAGAACCGCCATGGACCTGCAGGGCATCACGCGCGAATCTGAATACCGCTGGGTCATCGAGCCCACGGGCGCCATGCGCGTGCCGGCGGTCCTGTACGCGGACGACTCGCTGATCCGCGACATGGACGACAAGGTCCGGCAACAGATCACGAATGTCGCCTCGCTGCCGGGCATCGTCGGCGCCGCGTATGCAATGCCCGATGCCCACTGGGGCTACGGATTTCCGATAGGCGGGGTCGCGGCATTCGATGCGGAGCAGGGCGGAGTCGTCTCCGCCGGCGGCGTGGGGTTCGACATTTCCTGCGGCGTGCGTGCGCTCGTCACGGATTGCACTCGCGAGGACATCGTCCGGGTCCAGGAGTCGCTCGCGCACGAGTTGTCGCGCGCCATTCCCGCGGGGGTGGGCAGCACCGGGCGACTGCGGTTGTCGGCCGCGGAGATGGACGCGATGCTGACGGGTGGCGCCCGCTGGGCCGTGCGCCGCGGCTACGGCTCGAGCGAGGACCTGGAGCACATCGAAGAGGAAGGCTGCATTGCGCGCGCGACGCCCGACGCGATCTCGCAGCGTGCGCGGCAGCGCCAGCGCGACGAGATGGGCACGCTCGGTTCGGGAAATCATTACCTCGAGGTGCAGTCGGTCGTCGAGGTGTTCGACGAAAGGCTGGCCGCGGGCTTCGGACTGGATCGGCAGCGGGTCGTGGTGAGTATTCACTGCGGCTCGCGCGGCCTGGGGCACCAGATCGGCACGGATTACCTGCGCGACATGGCCCTCGACGCACCGTCCTTCGGCATCCGGCTGCCGGATCGCGAGCTCGCCTGCGCTCCGATTCGCTCGGATCTCGGGCAGCGCTATCTAGGCGCGATGCGCGCCGCGATGAACTGCGCACTCGCCAACCGCCAGATTCTCACCCACCTGTGCCGCGACTCGTTCCAGACCATCCTGCCCGGCACGGGACTGCGCCTGCTGTACGACGTCTCGCACAATATCTGCAAGGAAGAAGAGCACGAGATCAACGGCGTCGCGCGCCACCTGTTCGTCCACCGCAAGGGAGCGACGCGAGCGTTCGGCCCGGGCCACGCGGCGGTGCCGCGGTCGATGCGCGAGCTCGGCCAGCCCGTGCTGATCGGCGGATCGATGGGCACGGCCTCGTACGTGCTCGCAGGAGCCGCGACGAGTGAGACACTCTCGCTGAGTTCCGCCTGCCACGGGGCGGGACGCAGCATGTCGCGTCACCAGGCCACGAAGCAATGGCATGGGCGCCAACTGGTGGACGAACTGGCGGCACGCGGAGTGTTGATCCGCAGCCCGTCGATGCGCGGCGTGGCCGAAGAGGCGCCCGGTGCCTACAAGAGCGTGGAACGGGTCGTGGACGTGGCCGAGCGTGCAGGTCTCGCCCGCAAGGTAGCGCGGCTCGAGCCGCTCATTTGCGTCAAAGGATGAAAACCGATGACTGATCCATTGGTGTTTGCGCCGCAGGCCAGCCGGAATTTCGGTGAACGTGTCTGCGCCGCGCTCGGCATCGGGCTCGCGCCGATGGAGGAACGTGAGTTCGAGGGCGGCGAGCACAAGACGCGGCCGCTGGTGAGCGTGCGCGGGCGCAGCGTGTTCGTCCTGCAGTCGCTGAGCGGGGACGAGCTCGGCAGTGCCAACGACCGACTGTGCCGGCTCCTGTTCTTCATCGCGGGCCTCAAGGACAGCGGCGCCGCAAGCGTGACGGCAGGAATCCCGTATCTCGCCTATGCACGCAAGGACCGGCGTACCAAGGAGCGTGACCCGGTCACTCTGCGTTACGTAGCGCAAGTCATCGAGGCGGTCGGCACCGATCGCGTCCTCGGCCTGGACGCCCATAATCTCGCCGCGTTCGAGAACGCATTTCGTTGCCCGGTCGATCATCTGGAGGCGGCGCCGCTGCTGGCCGATCACCTGGCCGCGCAGCCTCGCGACGTGCCGGTCTGCATCGTGTCTCCGGATATCGGCGGGGCGAAGCGTGCACAACGGGTCCAGGAGCTGCTCGCGGCCCGGACGGGCGGCGACGTGGGTCTCGCGCTGATCGAGAAGCGTCGCAGCAGCGGCGTCGTGAGCGGCGGCGACCTCGTCGTGGGTCCGGTCGCCGGGAGTCACGCCGTGATCGTCGACGACCTCATCAGCGCCGGCACCACCCTGATGCGCGGCGTGCAGGCCTGCCGTGCGGCCGGTGCCGCGCGCGTCGATGCTTTTGCATCGCACGGGGTGTTCGCGCCCGGCGCCAGCCAGTTGCTGGGGCCCGGCGGACCCGATCGACTGATCGTCACCGACTCGATCCTGCCGACCCGCATCGGTCAGGAAGCCGGGGCAAAGCCGCCGGTGGTGCTGCCCGCATCGACGCTGTTCGCCGAGGCGATCCGCAGGATCTGTGACGGTGGATCCGTCGTCGCGTTACGGGAGTTGGAGCCGCGCCGGCGCTAGCGGAGGCTGAGTCGCGCATCTTCCAGCGCCGTCTCGAGGTACTGCCCGGAACGCTCGAGCCACTCGGCGGGTGTCCCGCCATCCGGTTCGCCTGCACGCCACGCATAGAGTTTCGCGCGGGTCGCGGCTCGGTGGCTGCGATAGAAGTGCAGCAGCTGCTCGGGCGCGTCATCGCACAGCCGCGCGAGGCACTCGCGGAGCAGCCACTGGCCCGTAGCGGCGTGACCGAGCCGGTCGCACTCCAGCTCGAGGAAGCAGAGTTCCTCCGCGCGATCGAGGATGCGCAGGTGCAGGTCGAACTCCAGGCAATCGATGATGGCCGGCGGCTCGGCGAGCAGGATGTGCTCGGGCCTCAGGTCCCCATGCGCCTCGATGACACAGCCGCGCGAGATCCGCGACTCGAGCCAGGGCCGGCGACCCGCGAGGAACGCTCGCTGACGCTCGAGCAACAGGGCCGCATGCCCGGCGTGCAAGGACCCAAGGACGCGGTGATTCGCCTCCGCCTGATGCTCGAGGCGGCGCAGGTACGACGCGGCATCCGAAATCGCCGGCTCCGAGGATGCATAAAACGCCGTCAACAGGTCCACGACGCGCTGCAAGGCTCGTTTGGTTGCCTCGCCGCGCTGGAGCGCGGCGTCGAGCATCCGGTCGCGATCGACGCGGCGCATCTCGACCAGCCAGTCGACGATCTCGCCGGCTTCATCCAGCGTTACGCGCCCGGACCGGCTGACGACCAGCGGAAGCGTGCGCAAATACACGTCGGGCGCGAGGCGGCGGTTCAGTCGCACCTCCTCCTCGGAATCGAGGTGCCGTGCCGCGAGAGTGCTGTAGTCCATCGTGTCGCGACGCACCGGCTTGCGCAGCTTGAGCGCGCGCTCTCCGATCAGGAACACCCAGGCGAAATGCGTCTCGATGGCCTCGTCGCCGGAGCCGCAAAGGCTGTGCAGGTACCCGAGTTTTTCTTCGAGCGTTATCGAGGCCGCGTCAGTCATGAAAGCCGCGCTCTTATCGTACCAGCATAGCACTTAGGTACTTGCGCGAATGACACGCCGCGCGTCCGCGCGGAACATTGAACCCGGCGGCGGGAGCGATCCCTTGGCGCGTACATTCGACGACCGTGTGGATGCGGGCCGCGCGCTTGCAAAGGCGCTCGCGGCTCGCAAGGATCTGGCGAATGCCATCGTCCTGGCATTGCCGCGCGGCGGCGTGCCCGTGGGATACGAGGTTGCGCTGGCGCTGGGACTGCCGCTCGACGTGCTGGTCGTGCGGAAGCTCGGCCTGCCCTCGCAGCCCGAGCTCGCGATGGGTGCGATCGCCAGCGGCGGCGCCGTGGTGCGGAACGAAGAAGTCCTCCGCTACCTGGGCGGCCGAGCCGATGCATTCGAGCAGGTGAAACGTCGCGAGCAGGCGGAGCTCGAACGCCGCGAGCTAGAGTATCGTGGCGAACGTGCGCCACTCGAGATGGCGGGGCGCGACGCGATCCTGGTGGACGACGGCCTTGCCACGGGTGCCACGATGGAGGCAGCGGTGCGCGCGCTGCGAGCTGCCGACGCAAGGCGGGTCATCGTCGCGGTGCCAGTGGCGTCCGGGGAAGCGAGCGATCGAATCGCGGCCGTCGCCGACGAGATCGTCTGCCTCGAGACGCCGATGTTTTTCAGCGCCGTCGGCCAGTGGTACCGCGACTTCGGACAGACCTCGGACGACGAGGTCCGCGAACTGCTGGCTCAGTCGCAGCGCCACTGACGCGTGTTACGCTCGTCCTCCGGTGGCCGTGCGAACGGAGGTGGGGCATGACCGAGCTGGGACCCGAGGTCATCAGGATCGACGAATTCAGCGGCCGTGAGGAGGCGCTCGAACTCGACCCTGCGCGGCTCGCACCGGGCAGCGCCATGCCCGAGCTGCACGTGCGCAATCTCTACACGGACGATACCGGGCGCTTCTTCGGTGGCATCTGGCGCAGCAGTGTCGGCGCCTGGCGAGTCTCGTACACCGAGAACGAGTTGTGCGTTCTGACCGAAGGTCGCGTGCGTGTCTCCGACGACCACGGCCGGTCGTGGACTTTCGGGCCCGGGGACTGTTTCGTCATGCCGAGCGGATTTCGCGGACTGTGGGAGGTCCTCGAGCCGGCGCGCAAGTTCTACGCTATCTACGAACCCCCCGTCGCCACCTGATCCCGGTGCCATCGGGCGCGAGTGCGGTGCACGCCGCCGTGGTCGTGCGCCACAGCGGTGCAGGCCCGAGCCGGCGGATGACGAGAACCGCCGCTTTTTTTCTATGGCACGGAACCTGCAATCCGATTCGAGGAATGGCCATGTCGGGGCAGGCGGGTGAAATCCGTGCTTTTTCTGCTACTATCGGGGCCAGACAACCATCGGTTTTGTTGTTTTCTTGCAACGAGGGGTAAAGCATGAAACTGAGTCAAGGCGTAGCGGCGGTCCTCCTGATGGCGGCTGGCGCAGCGGCGCAGGCCGAAATTACCGCGACGGTGACTGCTGTGAGCGACTACGACTTCCGCGGCATTACGCAGACTTCAGGGGATCCGGCGCTGCAGGGCAGCATCG
>Ga0113563_10001641_pt1 | contig 12922 bp, 10 predicted proteins | sample Mud3Dept3metaG_FD_80117 | JGI IMG/M metagenome (GOLD analysis project Ga0113563, IMG submission 80117) | Freshwater wetland microbial communities from Ohio, USA, analyzing the effect of biotic and abiotic controls - Mud 3 Core 4 Depth 3... | ecosystem: Environmental > Aquatic > Freshwater >...
GCGGGTTGAACTGCGGGAATTCTGAACTAGAATGCTCCCATGCGCCAGCGAACCATCGCTCCGAACGTCCTGGTCGCCCTGCTCGTCGCCGGCACCGCTGTGTCGGCCGCCTCGTGCGGCGGTCCTCCCGTCGACCTGGCCAAGGCCCTGAAGGTGACCGACGCGGTCACCGGCTGGTACGACGCCGGCATCGTCGAAGGCCAGAAGAACAAGCTGGTGCCCAGCATCTCGTTCCGCCTGACGAACGTCGGCACCGCGCCCGTCTCGAGCGTGTACGTGACGGTGTCGTTCCGCGTCGTCGGTGACGAGCAGGAGCTGGGCTCGTCGTACATCAAGGCGGTGGGCCCCGAGGGGCTCGCCGGCGGCGCGAGCACCCCGCCCATGGTGGCCCGATCCTCGTTCGGCTACACGGGGGAGCAGCCGCGCAACCAGATGCTCGAGCACAGCACATTCAAGGACGCGCAGGTGTCGCTCTTCGCAAAGTCGGGTTCGCCAGCCCCGGTCAAGATCGGCGAGTTCAAGATCGACCGGCAGCTCCTCACGAAGTGACGCCCCGCCCGCAGCAGGGCGTCAGTCCTTTCTCTTGAGCGGCACGAACCGCACGGGGGTGATCCGCTCCGTGCGGGTCTTCCCGCCCGCGTCCTTCTCGATCACGACCAGTTCCTGAACCGAGAAGACCTCTCCCACCGGGATGACCAGCCGGCCCCCGGGTCTGAGCTGCGCGATGAGCGGGGGCGGCACGTGGTCGGGCGCTGCCGTGACGACGATGAGATCGAAGGGCGCCTTCTCCGGCCATCCGCCGTATCCATCGCCGATCCGGGTGATCACGTTCGTACAGCCCACACGCGCCAGCCGCGCCTTCGCTTCGACCGCGAGCGGCTCGACGATCTCGATGCTGTACACCTCTCCGACGAGCTTCGACAGGACTGCCGCCTGATAGCCGGAGCCGGTGCCGATCTCGAGCGCACGGTCGGTTGCCTTGGGCCTCGCCAGCTCGGTCATCAGGGCGACGATGTACGGCTGGGAGATCGTCTGGCCGTGCCCGATCGGCAGCGGGCGATCGTCATAGGCCGACGCCTGCTCGTCGGCGGGCACGAACAGATGGCGCGGGACCTGGCGCATCGCGGCAAGGACCCTCGGATCCGTGACGTCGCGCGCCGCGATCTGCTCGGCCACCATGCGTTCGCGCGCGGCGGCCATCGGGTCCGCGGGCCTCTGGCTGTCAGGCGGACCGGCGGGACCAGGCGGGAGCGGCAGCAGCACGAGCACCAGCAATAGCCAGAGGACCTCGGGTCTCGCGAGGATGTCCATGGCGTCCTCCCCCGGAGACCGGCCGGCGGGCCGCAGAAACAGTTTGCCGCGGCGACCCGTCTCCCCGCATATAATGCCCCGAATGTCTACCGATCTTCACGCGCGCATGCTTGAGCGGCGTCTGGGCCCCGTCGATGCCGCGGCCATTGTCATCGCGAACGTCATCGGCGTCGGCATTTTCATCACGCCGGGCTTCATCGCGCAAGCCGTGCTCCATCCCGCGGCGATCATGGGCGTCTGGGTCGCCGGCGGGCTGCTCGCCTTTGCCGGCGCCATGGCGTATGCCGAGCTGGCCGCGCTCAGGCCGCGGTCGGGCGGCGAGTACGTCTACCTGCGCGAGGCCTTCGGGCCGGTGGCCGCCTTCCTGACCGGCTGGACCTCGTTCATCGCCGGGTTCGCCGGCGCCATCGCGGCTGCGGCGATCGGCGTGGCGCAGTACCTCGGCGGCTTCATCCCCGCTGCGGCCGATTCCACTCCCATTGTCGCGCTGCCGCTCGGCCCGGTGTCGCTCGTCGTGTCGCGCCGGACGCTCGTGGCGCTGGCCGCGCTGGCAGGGCTGGCGTTCGTGCACATCCGCGGCCTCGGCCCCGGCAGGGTCGTGCAGAACACCCTGGCCGGCCTCAAGGTCGGTGCGCTGGCGCTCTTCGTGGCGGTCGGGCTCGCCTGGGGCCAGGGCACGACCGCCCACCTGGCCGCGCCGCAGGCCGCGGGCACGCCCAACATCGCGCTCGCGTTTCTGCTTGTGATGTTCACCTACAGCGGCTGGAACGCCGCGTCGTACGTCGCCGAGGAGATCCGCGATCCGGGCCGCAATGTGCCGCGGGCGCTCGCGCTGGGCACCGGACTGGTGGTGGTGCTCTACCTCGGCATCAACTTCCTGTACCTGTATGCGCTGCCGGTCGACGAAATCGTGCAGCTCGCGGCGAACGGCCAGACGCAGGTGGGCAGCATCGCCGCCGAGAGGCTGCTCGGGCCCGCCGCCGCGAAGATGCTGGGCGGGCTCGCGGTCGTGATCCTGCTCAGTTCGCTGAGCGCCATGACGATCGCCGGCCCGCGCGTGTACTACGCCATGGCGCGCGACCGCGTCTTCTTCAGCAGCGCCGCCACGATTCATCCGCGGTTCCACACCCCGTGGATCGCCATCATCGCGCAGACCGTCTGGGCCGGGCTGCTCGTGCTCGTGAACTGGTCCGACCCGGCGGCGCCCGGCGGCTACAGCCCGATCGACCTTCCCGGCTACACCGGCTTCGCCGTTCTGCTGTTCTCCGGCTTCGCCGTCAGCGCGGTGTTCGTCCTCCGCTGGAAGTACCCGGACGAACCCCGCCCGTTCCGCGCCTGGGGCTACCCGTTCGCGCCGGCGGTCTTCACGCTGGCCGCGCTTGCCATCACGTACTTCGCCATTGCCGGACGCCAGCGGGAATCGCTGTTTGGCCTGCTGATCATGCTCGCGGGGATCCCGATCTTCCTCGCCATGCGCCGGCGGGGGCGCGCGGAGGGCGCGCCGCGAGAAGCGCCGCCAGCGTGACGAGGGCCAGCGTGCCGTCGCTCGCGGCGAAGGCCAGGAACGAAGCGGGGGAGTGGCGGAGCGCGACGTCGAGCACGAAGGCTGCCGCGCCGGCTCCCTTCAGGAACGGCCCCATCACCCACAGATAGCCGCGGTACTTTTGAGGGTCGCGCCAGGGCAGCACGTAGCCGACGCCGACGGCAATCAGGAAGAGGCCGTTGAGGTCCGCGTGAATGGCGGGAGCCGGGAGCGGCGTGCCGACCAGGCGGGCCAGCGTATCACGGCCCGCCAGCATGATCACGCCAAGCGCCACGTCGTAGATGCCGGAGATTGCCGCGACGAGCGACAGCATCGATCACCGCGCGCGGTCAGCGCTTCGGATCGGTCACGATCAGCTCGCCCCGGTACGTGATCGTCTGTCCCGGCTGCAGCCGGGCCTCGAACACGAGCGGCTGAGCCCCGGCGGCGCGAATCTCCACCCGGTGCGCGATGCGCCCGCTCGGATCGGCGCTCAGATCCAGATCCTGGAACATGCCGTCGAAGTCGTCCACGATGCCGACGTAGTAGCCGTCGACGTAGACCTCGGCGCGCTTCGGATTGACCTTCAGCTTGATGCTGCCGTTGTAGTAGACATCCCCGGGCTCCGCGGCGTAGCCGTACCCAGGGTCGTCCGCATAGCCGTACCCCGGATAGCCGACGTAGACCGAATACGGGTAGCCGCCCCACCAGAACGGATCGTAGTACCAGCTGAGGCCGAAGCCCCAACCGAGATACCCGCCCCACCCCCAGCCGGGATAGTAGCTGCCCCAGTAGGGGGGATAGTAGGGATAGTAGCCGCCCCAGTAACCGGGGGGGTAATACCCGCCACCGCCGCCGCCGTTCGGAACGCTACTGCGAGGCACCGCGACGCCTCTCACCGGGGCACCGCCGCGGGGCCGATATTCGTTCGGTGCCGCGGTGCCGACCGCCGGCGCGCCTCCACTGGGCCTGAGTCCGCTGTTCGAATACGGCATAGGCCTCGCGCTGCTGTCGCTCCCGCCGGTCGACGTTCTCGGCGCGGCAACGCCCCGCGCTGGTGCGCCACCCCGTGGACGGCTGTCTGACGGCGCCGCCTGCCCCCGGCTCGAGACCCCGGCCGCCTGCCGGGCGCCGCGCGCGGCTTGAACGCCGGCGCCGTAGCCCGGGGAGCCGCCACTGTGGCTGCTGCCCCCGGATCCCGAACTGGAGCTTGGACTGCCGACGCTGGACCCGCCACCGCTCGGCGCCGATGCGGCCGATCCGCCGCCGCTCGGCGCGGCCGACCCGCCTCCGCCGCCCCCGCCTCCACCGCGCGGCACCGCGGCGCCGCGATCCGCGCCTGCCGCCCCCTGTCCGCCGCCACTGTTGCCGGATGGTCTGTTCTGATCGTCTCCCGCGCCGGCTGCGGGGGTGACGAGCATCAGGCCGAGCGTGACTGCGCCGACGGTGAGGCCGAGTTTATGTGCTGTCATGGCGGGCTCCCTCGCGAACGCCGGTATCTCCGTGCCTGCCGCCGGCTCGCCTGACGGACGGGCGGCACACCCAACTGGAGGTGCTGCAACCCGCCTGCCAAGTGCCTCGGACTCGATCTCCCTGTAATCTACGCTCTTTCGGGGTAAGATGCCACCCGACGCCGGCCCTCTGTCATCGCAGCAGGGCAGTTCGTCTCGTTTTCTTGACACCCTTTTTCCGGCTCCGATAGACTGCCGGGGTCCGACGGGTTTTCCGACAGGCCCCCGGTTCGCACCAGCCAATGGTCCACAGCACCACGATCCTCGCCATCCGGCACAACGGCCGCGCGGTCATGGCCGGGGACGGCCAGGTGACGCTCGGCGACGCGGTGGTCAAGCACACGGCGCGCAAGATCCGGCGGCTCTACAACGACAAGGTCCTGGCCGGATTCGCCGGGTCGGCGGCCGACTCGTTCGCGCTGTTCGCGCGCTTCGAGGCGAAGCTCGAGCAGTACCGGGGCAACCTCGAGCGCTCGGCGGTCGAGCTGGCCCGCGACTGGCGGACGGACCGTGTGCTGCGGCGCCTCGAGGCCATGCTGATCGTCATGGATCGGGAGTCGACGTTCCTGCTGTCGGGCAACGGCGATCTCATCGAGCCGGACGACGGGATTGTCGCGATCGGATCCGGCGGGGGCTACGCGCTGGCCGCGGCCCGGGCGCTCGCGGGGGCGACACCGCTCGACGCGCGGGCGATCGCGGAGTCCGCCATGACGATCGCCGCCGGCATCTGCGTCTACTCGAACGCCAACATCACGATCGAGGAGCTGTAGTCGGCTCCTGACCCGGCATGTCCATCCTCCTGCCCGAATCCACCGCCTCGGCTGCCGCGTCCCTGACGCCGCGCCAGATCGTGGCCGAGCTCGACAAGTACGTGGTCGGGCAGCACAACGCGAAACGGGCGGTCGCAATCGCCTTGCGGAACCGGACGCGCCGCCAGCAGCTCGCGCCCGAGATGGCGGAGGAGGTGGCGCCGAAGAACATCCTGATGATCGGGCCCACGGGCGTCGGCAAGACCGAGATCGCGCGGCGCCTCGCGCGGCTCACGCAGTCGCCGTTCGTCAAGGTCGAGGCGTCCAAGTTCACCGAGGTCGGCTACGTCGGCAAGGACGTCGAATCGATGGTGCGGGACCTCGTCGAGCTCGCCGTCGACATGGTGCGCGAGGAACGGGTGGCGGAAGTGCGCCAGAAGGCGGAGCAGAACGCCGAGGAGCGCCTGCTCGACATCCTGCTGCCGCCCGCGTACGGGGCGGGCGCCCCGCAGGGCGACGCCGACGCCGAGGCGCCGGGGAGCGACACGCGCGAGAAGCTCCGCGCGCAGCTGCGCGAGGGGCGGCTCGACAGCCGGCCGGTCGAGATCGACGTCCGGGATCGCTCGTTCCCGTCGTTCGAGATCATCGCCGGCTCCTCGGTCGAGGAGGTCGACATCAACGTCAAGGACATGCTGCCGGGGCTGTTCCAGGGCCGGACGCGCAAGCGGCGGATGAGGGTGCCCGAGGCGCTCGAGCATCTCCGCGCGGAGGAGCAGCAGAAGCTGATCGACATGGACAGCGTCTCGCGCACGGCGGTCGAGCGCGTCGAGCAGACGGGGATCATCTTCATCGACGAGATCGACAAGATCGCGGGGCGCGAGGGCGGGCACGGCCCGGACGTGAGCCGCGAGGGGGTGCAGCGCGACATCCTCCCGATCGTCGAGGGGACGACGGTGAACACGAAGCACGGCATGGTGCGCACCGACCACGTGCTGTTCATTGCGGCGGGGGCGTTCCACGTCTCGAAGCCGTCGGACCTGATCCCCGAGATGCAGGGGCGGTTCCCGATCCGCGTCGAGCTCGAGCCGCTCGGGAAGGCCGAGTTCGTCCGGATCCTGACCGAGCCGAGGAACGCGCTGGTCAAGCAGTACATCGCGCTGCTCGAGACCGAGGGGGTCTCGATCTCGTTCGACGCCGGCGCGATCGACCGGATCGCCGATTTCGCCACCGTCGTCAACGAGCGGACCGAGAACATCGGCGCGCGCCGGCTGCACACGGTCATGGAGCGTCTGCTCGACGAGGTGTCGTTCGAGGCGCCCGACATGGTCGAGCGATCGGTGGCGATCGACGCGGCCTACGTCGACCGCATGCTCGCCGACATCGTCAAGAACGAGGATCTCTCGCGATACATCCTGTGACTCCCCGCGTGGACCGTCGTCCTCGGCGCGCGGCGGGCGCCCTCTGGGCGCTGCTGCTGGTCCTCGGCCAGATCCTCGTGCCGGGCTGCGGCAAGAAGGGCCCGCCGCTCGCGCCGCTCGTGCGCGTCCCTGCACGGGCCGACCCGTTCGAGGCGCGGCGCTTCGGGGAGACGGTCTACCTGCAGGTCCGGGTTCCGGACCAGAACCAGGACGGCTCCTCTCCAGCCGACGTCTCCCGCCTCGAGATCTACGGCTTCACCGGAGATCCCCCGTCGGTCGCCGATGTCGTCAAGCACGGCACGCGCGTGGCGTCGCTGCCGGTCAGGCGTCCACCCGAGCCCGAACCGCCTTCCCCGCAGGGCCCGCCGGCGACCTCGTCGCCCGGCAAACCGTCCGCCGCGAAGACCGAGGCCGGCTTCGATCAGGGCGCGCTTGTCGTCGTGACCGAGACGCTGACGCCCGCGCTTTTGACGCCTGCGGTCCTGCCGCCTGCAGGCCGGGTCGTCAGGCCGCCGCCGCCCGCAGTCACACTGCCCCTCACCGGGCCGCCGTCCGGCCGCGTGCCCGGACGCGTCTATGCCGTCGTGGGGTACAGCCGCGGAGGCAGACAGGGCCCGCCGTCCGGACCCGTGGTCGTCCCGCTCGTGCCCGCGCCGCACCCGCCGACGGCAGTAGGGCTCGCGTATGCCAGCGACCGCTTCACGTTGACCTGGACGCCGCCCGCGGGCGCGAGGCGCCCGGCGCAGGAACCCGCTGCCGGCGGCGTGCTTCCGGCGGCCGCGCTGATCGAGGTGCTGCCGGGGAGCGCCTACGATGTGTACGAGGTCGATCCCGCGCCGGCGGCGCCCGCCGCGGCGGCAGCAGCGCCGGCGCCTCCCCGCATGCCGGTTCCGGTCAACGGCGAGCCGCTGGCGGGTTCCGCGTTCGAGGATGTGCGCCTGACGTTCGGCGCCGAGCGGTGCTACGTGGTCCGGACCGTGGACAGCTTCGGGCCGGGCCTGGCCGTGGCGAGCGAGGCCTCGCGCGTCGCGTGCGTGACGCCGAAGGACACGTTTCCGCCTTCGGCCCCGAGGGGCCTCCAGGCCGTTGCCGGCACCGGCACGATCAGCCTGATCTGGGAGCCGAACACGGACGCCGATCTCGCGGGCTATCTCGTGTTGCGCGCCCCGGCGCCGGCCGGGCCGTTCGACCGCCTGACACCCGAGGCGATTCGCGAGACGACCTACAACGACACCACGGCGAAACCCGGTGTGCGGTACCGCTACGCGGTCGTGGCGATCGACACCGCGGTGCCGTTCAACACGAGCCCCGCGTCCAGCGCGGTCGAGGTGGTGGCCAGGTGATTGAGTTCATCTACCGCATCGAGATCCACGGCACCCGGCGATTCGCGGCCGAGCGAGGCGGCCGGTTGTGCCTCATCGACGGGGACCTCTTCGGCGAGTACGCGCTCGGCGAGGAGGTCGCGCGCACCCCGGCGCCGGGCATCCCTCCGCCGGGCCTCCGCCTGCTGGCGCCGGTGCTGCCGACGAAGATCGTGGGCATCGGCCTCAACTACCGGGATCACGCCCGGGAGACGAACCTCGCCATCCCGGCCGAGCCGGTGATCTTCGTGAAGCCGTCGACGGCCGTCATCGGGCCCGGCGAGGCCATCGCGCTGCCGCCCTCCGCGGGGCGCGTCGACTACGAGGCCGAACTGGGCGTCGTCATCGGGCGCCGGGCGCGCCACGTCCCGCGGGCCCTCGCCCTCGACTACGTGCTGGGGTACACGTGCGTGAACGACGTGACGGCGCGCGACCAGCAGGCGCGGGGCGTGCAATGGTCGCAGTGCAAGGGGTACGACACGTTCGCCCCGCTGGGGCCGTCGGTGGCGGTCGGGCTCGATCCCTCGGCGCTTGCCGTCGAAGCGTGGCTGAACGGCGCGCGGCGGCAGGCCTCGAACACGCGCGAGCTGATCTTTTCCGTCGGCGAGCTGATAGAGTACGTGTCGTCCGTCATGACCCTGCTGCCCGGCGACGTCATTTCGACCGGCACGCCTGCTGGCATCGGCCCGCTGGCCCCCGGCGACGTGATCGCCGTCTGCGTGGAGGGCGTCGGCGAACTGTGCAACCGGGTGGAACTCGAGAGGAGCGCGGCATGAAGCTGTTTCTGGACACGGGCAACCTCAAGGAAATCGAGAGTCTGGTGCCGCTCGGCATCATCGACGGCGTGACCACGAACCCATCGCTGATGGCCAAGGAGCAGGGCGACTACCGGGCGATACTGAAGAGCATCTGTCAGGTCGTCCAGGGGCCGGTCAGCGCGGAGGTGGTGGCGACCGATGCCGAGGGGATGGTGCGCGAGGGCCACTCGCTCGCGGCCATCGATCCGCACATCGTCGTGAAGACGCCGTTCGGCAAGGAGGGGCTGAAGGCCTGCCGCGCCCTGGCGGCGGACAAGATCCCCGTCAACATGACGCTCGTCTTCTCGCCGGCGCAGGCGCTGGCGGCCGCGAAGGTGAAGGCCACCTACGTCAGCCCGTTCATCGGGCGGCTCGACGACATCGCCACCGAGGGCATGGCGCTCATCGAGCAGATCGTGGAGATCTTCGACAACTACGAGTTCGAGACGCAAGTCCTGGTGGCCAGCGTGCGCCATCCGGTGCACGTGGTGCAGGCGGCGCGCTTGGGCGCCGACGTGTGCACCTGCCCTGCGGCCGTGATCGAGGCGATGCTGCGGCACCCGCTGACCGACATCGGGCTCGAGCGGTTCCTGAAGGACTGGGCGAAGGCCCAGGGCGGGAGGTAAATGCTAGAATAGTCGCGGGATATGCGACTTGACCGATCCTGCCCCAGGCAGGAGCCGCGGCGGTGTCCCTCGGGCCTCCCGGGGTGCCGATGGGCGTGAAGACCGCGCTTCGACGCGTGCTGCCGCACTTGGCACTGCTGCTGGCGCTCGGCACGATCGCGGCCGTGGGCGCCGGGTGGGTCCGGTACGGCGCCCTCGCGCTCGCCGTGGTGGTGGCCATCCATGCCATCCGGCGGCGGGCAACTGACGTCGCGCTCGCCGCGCTCGTAATCCTCACCCTGGTGGCCGTCGCGGCCGTGACCGCGCTGCGCATCGACCTCGGGCCCGCGGTCCGCAGGCTGGCCGAGGACGCGGGATCGCGGTACGTCCACCGGCCGATGCACATCGGCAGGCTCGGCGTCCACCTCTGGTCCGGCCGGTTCGTGGTCGAGGACCTCGTCATCGAGAACCTGAATCCCGCAGACCAGCCGTTCTTCACCGCGAAGACGATTCACGTATCGCTGCCCTGGTGGCGGGCGCTCACCGCGCGCGAGATCGTCATCGAGTCGGTCGAGATGAACGACTGGCGGATGCTCGTCGAGATGTACGACGACGGGCGGACGAACTTCCTGAAGTTCGGATCCGACCGGCCCGCAGGTCCGAGCCGGTTCAGGACGCTCGCCCGCATGGTCCACGCCGGCCGCGGCGAGTTCACCTACAACGACCTCGGCACCTGGCGCACCGTGGCGTCCAACCTGGACGTCCGCGTGACGAACGTGGGCGGCGAGTACCGCGGGACCGCGTCGTCCTCGAACGGGACCGTCGCGATCAAGCAGTACCGCCCGATGCGCAGCGACCTGTGGTGTGCGTTCAAGATCCAGGACGGGCGCGTTATCCTCGATCAGCTCGTGATGTACGCCGGCGCGTCGAAGACCGTCGGCACCGGCGACGTCGACTTCAGGCACTGGCCGCAGCAGATCTACCGGGTCCAGTCCCACGTGGACTTCCGGAGCATGAAGGAGGTCTTCTTCGCGGGCAGCCACTTCACCGCGGCCGGCGAGGGGGATTTCGTCGGCGCGTTCCGGCTCTTCAAGGGCGGGTACGAGCTCAAGGGGGACTTCACCAGCGGCCTGGCGAAGGTGAACGACTTCGAGTTCCCCGGGCTGAAGGGCTCGCTGCTGTGGGAGCCGCACAGCTTCACGGTGTCACCGGCGTCGGCCCGCTTCTTCGGCGGCAGGGTGCGGTTCGCGTACTCCTACGGCCCGATGTCGGATCCGAAGCCTCCGGTCAACCGCTTCGACGCGTGGTACGACGAGATCGATCTTGCCGCCTTCACCGACTTCCTGCAGACGAAGGGGCTGCGCCTGGCGGGGCGCGCCACAGGCGACAACCGGCTCGAGTGGCCGAGCGGACGCTGGGCGGAGCACCGCGGAAAAGGGAGCATTACTGCCTCGGCGCCGGCCGGAATCACGCTCATGACGCAGGCGGCTCCGCTGGCGCCGGCGGAGGGCGCGCCGGAGCCGCGCAACGATGGGCCCGAGCCCGACCTGCGTGTCGTCCCGCGCGTGACGCCGATCGGCGGCGAGCTCGCGTACACGTTCGGGCCCGAGTGGATTGACATCGCGCCGGGCCACGTGGCCACAGAGACGACCTACATCGCATTCGACGGCCGCACGGCGTACGGCGATCGATCGCGGATCAACTTCCGGGTGCGCTCGACGGATCTGCAGGACGCCGATCGGCTGCTCGCCGGCTCGATCACGGCCTTCGGGTCCCCGACGGGCACGATCAGCATCGGAGGCGGCGGCCAGTTCGACGGCGTCCTCGTGAACGCGTTCAGGAGCCCGCGGATCGAGGGGAACTTCGTCGGCGACCGCGTCCGGGCCTGGGACGTCGAGTGGGGGCACGTGCGAGCCTCGTTCGCCGTCGAGAACGGCTACGCGGACGTCTCGAGCGCCACGCTGACGCGCGGGGACGGGCAGGTGCTCGTCGACGGCCGGTTCTCGCTCGGATACCCGCGCAAGGACGGCAGAGACGAGATCGACGCCCGCGTGCGCATGACGCGCTGGGCGCTCGAGGACCTCCGCCACGCGTTCGGCCTGGACGACTACCCGATCGACGGCACGACCTCGGGCGAGTACCACGTCTACGGCCGGTACACCCGGCCGTTCGGGTTCGGGCGGATGACGCTCGTGGACGCCGTGGCCTACGGCGAGGATGTCGAGTCGGCGGTGCTGCCGCTCCGCTTCGAGGGGACCGGCGTCCGGATCGACGGGATGGAGCTCGTGAAGGGCGAGGGCCGGCTCACCGGCGCCGCCTATATCGGATGGGACGGCCGGTACTCGTTCAACGTGGACGCGCGCGGCGTCCCGCTGGAGAGCATCAACCTCTTCAAGTACCCCCAGGTGCCGATGACGGGACGGGTGGAGTTCAGCGTCAGCGGCGCCTCGACGTTCGCTCACCCGATGTACGAGCTGAAGGGCCGCATCGACGACATGGGCCTCAAGGGCGCGCCCATCGGCAAGGTGAAGGCGCGGCTGGTCGTCCGCGACGACATCATGAGCGTCGAGCTGGAGGCGGCGTCGGCCCGGCTCACCGTGTCGGGCGCGGGCCAGCTCGCGCGGGCCAAGACCGCCGACGCCGAGCTGTCGCTGCGGTTCACCGACACGGCGCTCGACCCGCTCCTGCGGGTGTTCCGGCCGGACTTCTCGCCGCAGACGAGCGCCGTCGCCACCGGTTCGATCCACCTCGTCGGGCAGCTCGGGAATCCCGACCAGCTCCTGATCGAGATCACGTTGGACGACCTGGATCTCCGGCTGTTCGACTACCAGCTCGCGAACGCGGGACCGATCCGGCTCGTCTTCGATCGCCAGAATCTCGAGGTGCAGCAGGCTGAGCTCATCGGCGAGGGGACGCGGCTGAAGCTCACGGGCACGGCGTCGATCCCCGACGACCGGATCTCGATCGTCGCATCGGGCGAGGCGAACCTGGCGGCGCTGAACCTGTTCTTCCCGGCCGTGCGGAGCGCGGGGCGCGCGCAGCTGACGGCCGAGATCCACGGCACGCTCAGCAGGCCGATGCTCGCGGGCTTTGCGACGCTGGCCAACGGCCGGATCCGCCACCCCTCGCTGCCGCACTCGATCGATGCGGTGAACGGCCGCATCTCGTTCAGCAACGGCGCCATCCGTCTCGACGAGGTGACGGGCCAGATCGGAGGAGGGCCGATCGTCTTCACCGGCCTGGTCGGGATGTCGGGCTACACGCCGGACCGCCTGGCCCTGGCCGCCACGGCGAAGGACCTCCAGCTGCGCTACCCCGCGGGGTTCCGTTCGGTGGTCGACGCCGACCTGACGCTGGCGGGCACGATGGCCGCCCCGACGCTCGCGGGCTCGCTCACGGTCAAGAGCGCGGTCTACCGTGAGCGGCTCGACCTCGACATCACGCGCCTGGCCTACGCGGCGGCCGTCGGCTCCTCGTCGCTTGCCGGCGCGGCGTCGTCGGGGTCGCCGCTTCCCCTCAGGTTCGACCTGCAGGTCCGCGCGCCGTCGGCGCTGCGCATCGAGAGCAACTCCCTGAACATCGTGTCGAGCGCGGACCTGACGCTGCGCGGCACGCTCGAGCAGCCGCTGCTCTTCGGGCGGGTGGAGA
>Ga0113563_10001642_pt1 | contig 12921 bp, 13 predicted proteins | sample Mud3Dept3metaG_FD_80117 | JGI IMG/M metagenome (GOLD analysis project Ga0113563, IMG submission 80117) | Freshwater wetland microbial communities from Ohio, USA, analyzing the effect of biotic and abiotic controls - Mud 3 Core 4 Depth 3... | ecosystem: Environmental > Aquatic > Freshwater >...
GTGACCGTGCGGCGGGCGACCCTCCACAACCAGGACACGATCGACGGAAGGGATATCCGCGTGGGGGACCGGGTCCTCGTCCAGAGGGCGGGGGACGTGATCCCCGAGGTAGTGGAGTCCCTCTCCGCCGCGAGGAAATCCCCGGGGCGCGGCCCGAAATTCCGCATCCCCGACCGGTGCCCCGCCTGCGACGCCCCTGTGGAGCGGGTCCCCGGCGAGGCGGCGCACCGGTGCACCGGGGATGGTTGCGTGGAGAGGCGAAAAAGGGCGCTGCGCCACTTCGTCTCCAAAAATGCCATGGACATCGAGGGCATGGGGACGAAGATCGTTTCGACCCTGGTGGACGAGGGGTTGGTGACGGAGCCGGCGGACCTCTACCGCCTTGAGCGGGAAACGCTTGCGGCCATGGAGCGCCTCGGGGAGAAATCCGCGGACAACCTGGTCCGGGCGATCGAAGGGAGCCGCCGCGTGCCCATGTCCCGGTTCCTCTTCGCCCTCGGCATCCCGCTCGTGGGGGAACACCTCTCGGAGGTGCTGGCCCGCCACTTCGGATCCATCGAGGCGATCCGCGGCGCGGACGGGGAGGAATTCCGCAAGGTCCGGGAGATCGGCCCGGAGGTGGCCGCGGCCCTCCGCGCGTACTTCGACTCGCCGCGGAACGGAAAGACCGTGGAACGGCTCCTCCGGGAGGTAACGCCGCTCCCCCCGGCAACCCGCGCCGGGAAGGCCTCCGGGAAGACGTTCCTCTTCACGGGGACTCTCTCGATGCCGCGCGCCCGTGCCCAGGAGATGGTGCGCAGGGAGGGGGGCAGCGTGGCGGCGGGGATCAGCGGCAAGGTGGATTACCTCGTGGCCGGGGAGGACCCGGGAAACAAGCTGGCGAAGGCGAGGGAACTGGGCGTCCCGGTCCTGACGGAGCGGCAATTCCTCGATATGCTGGGGGAAACGGGATAGGGATGGAGGAGGTCACGGAGGCGCGCGTGGTCGTCTCCGGCCGCGTGCAGGGGGTGTGGTTCCGCGGGTTCACGCAGCGCGTCGCGGCGGACGCCGGCGTGCGCGGGTGGGTCCGAAATCTCCCCGACCGCCGCGTGGAGGCGGTGCTCCAGGGGAACCGCGCGGCGGTGGAGACGGTCGTCGGATTCCTGTGGGAGGGCCCCCCCGGAGCAACCGTGACCGACGTCGCGGTCTCATGGGAGCCGCCATCGGAGGTGTACCGTGGTTTCCACATCCGGTACTGACGCGGGCGCCGCGGCGCACTGGCATCCCGAGGGGGAGGCCGCCCGGTGCGACCTGTGCCCCCACCGGTGCCGCATCGCCGAGGGGAAATCCGGGATCTGCGGCGTCCGGGAGAACCGGGGCGGGACGCTGCGCGCCGCTACGTATTGCAAGGTGGCGGCCGTCGCGGTCGATCCGATCGAGAAGAAGCCGCTGTTCCACTTCCACCCCGGGAGGCCAATCCTCTCCGTCGGGTCCGTCGGGTGCAACCTCCGCTGCGAATTCTGCCAGAACTGGCACCTGGTGCTTCGGCAGGTCCCGCTGGAGAACGTGCGGATCGGGGACCTGGTCCGGGCCGCCCGGGCGGGGGGATCCGTGGGGATCGCCTACACCTATAACGAACCGCTGATCCAGATCGAATTCGTCCTCGACTGCGCGAAGGCGTTCCGCGACGCCGGGATGAAGAACGTGCTGGTCACCAACGGTTTCGTCAACCCGGCCCCCCTCGCGGAGCTCCTCCCGTACGTGGACGCGATGAACATCGACCTGAAGTCGATGGACCCGGCCTTCTACCGGAAGGCGTGCGGCGGCGACCTCGCCCCGGTGCTGGACACGATCCGCGCGTCGGCGAAGGCGACCCACGTGGAGCTCACCAACCTTCTGTACACCGGCCACAACGACACCGACGACACGGTCCGGAAAGTGGTCGACTTCGTGGCGGAGACGGACCCGGAGATCCCCCTCCACTTCTCGCGCTACTTCCCGTCGCACCGGGCCACCGCCCCGCCGACTCCGCCGGAGCGCCTCCTTGCGGCGTACCGCCTCGCGCGGGAACGCCTCCCCTACGTCTACGTGGGGAACTTCCACCTGCCGGGGGGGGCGGACACGAAATGCCCGAAGTGCGGGGCGACCGTGATCGGACGGGACGGATACCGCGTGGACGTCCGCGGCCTCTCCGGAAACCGGTGCGTCGCCTGCAAGGCCCTGCTGCGTCTCGTGGTATAGGAGGGATGGCCCCTTCCGCCTTCCCGCGGTCAGGGGAAGAGGGGGGTTGGGGGAAGGTGCCCTTTACGGGGTACGGGTCGGCAGACGGGGCGGTTCATCCGTCCCGTCTGTCGACCACCGCCTGGCGCGCGCCACTATCAGTTCCCGCCGAAGTCCACCTCGAGCCGGTACGGCATTCCGCCGGCCTCGAGGATGGTGAACTCTTCCGCGGCGCAAGGCTCGTCGCCGCACGTCGACGGCAGACTCCCCGTCTCCATCGCGAGGCTGTACTCCCACGTGCCCTCCGCGGGAGCCGCCACCGTCACCGGCGGATTCGGCTCGAAGGGCTGGGACGGGAGGGTGCCCTCATCCATGGCGACCAGGTATTCTACGGTCCCCCACGCCGGGACCGGTTCCGGGGCGTTCGGCACCCCGAGGTAATACAGCTGCCATGCATGGAGCGGTTCCGCGTTGCCGTACGACCGCGCCGTTGCGGCCTCCATCTGGTCGCTGGCCACGATGCCCGCTACGGGCGACCTTCCGTGCTGCGGCAGAGGATAGCACTCGATCGCATCCATCAGGTATTCACAGCTTTCCGGGGCAGGGGGGGGTTCCGCCGGTACCGCCACGCCACCCCACAGGAGCAGCCCCATGCACGCCAGGACCATCGCGTTACGGATTACCGTTTTCATCTTCCTCTCCTCCCTTCCATGATCCGATGAGTTGGATTGGAGGACTCCGACCGCACGCCATCACGGCGGGCGTTCCGGTCGCTGTCAGATCGCTCCGGAAAAACGTTGCAGGGGGTTACGGAACCGAATTGACTGGGGGGGGAAAGACCCGTTTCGCGGCGAAGGAGTTTCATCCCGCACCTTCCTTTCCCCGGAAGGTGAACGGTTGTCCGAAGGTTGCCGTGCTCGCTTCCTACTGTCTATATATTAACGAATCCCGATATCCATTTCAAGGTGCCGGCCGAGGGCCAGGTACGATTTGGCCAGCCCCGCCCTTGCCCGGGGATTCCCGGGAGCAAGTTCCACCGCTTTGCGGAACTCCCGGATTGCCCCCTCGATGTCACCCGAGGCGTAATAGGTGGAGGCAAGGTTTCCCCGCATGGCCGGGTTCCGCGGTTCCAGCTCGACCGCGCGCAATCCTTCCGCGATCGCGCCGGCGAAATCCCCCCGGATCGCTAGGAGGATACCCAGGTTGTCGCGGGCGCGAGCCAGGTCCGGGTCCAGCGACAGGGCGACCCGGTACTTCCCGGTCGCCTCGTCGATCCTCCCCAGCCGCTGGAGAGATACCCCGGCATTGAAGTGCCCGTCGGGCAGACCGGGAAACAGCCGGACGGCTTCATCATAGAGGCGAAGGGCGTCCTCCTCCCGGCCTTTCTTCGAATACGCGGCCCCCAGGCTCTTCAGGAACACGCCGAACATCTCGGCCCCGTCCAGCGACCGCAGGTACGGTAACCCGGGGCCTACCCGGAACTCCCTCCGGTACCGGTCATCCGGCCACCCTTCCCCGCGCGAGGCGAACTCCACGTTCCGCGCTCTGCCGTTCCCCTCGTGCCGGACGAAACAGTGCGAAGGCAGGCATACGCCCCGGAAAGGGACCGAGAGCCGCTCGGCCAGGGCGAGGTAAAGCATCGAGAGGCCGAGGCAGTTCCCCCGTTTCCGGGAGAGAACGGAGCCCAGGAGGAAATTCTCCGGGTCCCCTGCGACCTTGTCGTAGGAAAACCCCTCCTCCTCGAGGAGCACACGGTTGAAGGCGTCGACGACCTGGTCGTCCGTCGCGGCGGCGGCCAGGGCGGGCCGAACCCGGTCCGCGAGGCGCGCGATCTCTTTCTCCAGCTGATGCTCGCTCCACCGGATTCCGGAGAGGTCCCTGCCGCCCTGGACGGAAAAGCGGAAGTAGCCGGAGAGGAACGGACCGGGGGCGGATCCCGCGAGGGTCGCGTTCGCTGCCACGGCCGGGACAAACCAGAGCACCAACAAGGATACCGCCGCGAAACAGGGCAGGTACGGGCTCCGTCGTCTCACACGCACCTCAGGGGGCGGAAAAAATTACACATTTTCTTATTATAAATCATTCCACGTTGCTTCTGCCGGCTGACCATTCCAGTTCGGGGATCCGTACACATCGCGTGTTTGGATGCTGTCCTCCCCTGCCCCGTTTCGCACCTGCCCGATCCGGATCCGGCCGGCCTCCGGGGCCGGATGGAGAACGCGGAACCACCGGGATTTGCGTTCCTTCCGGGCGCCGTGGTATAAACCAGCCGATGGACGGAAAGCGCATGCACGCACGACGCCTTGCCCTCATGGGATACGGGCGCGTGACCGCCCTTGCGATCCTTCTCCTGGTCTTCCTCCCGCTCCTCTTCTCCCCCGCGGTTGCCGCCACGGACAACGCGAGGGGAGGGACGTTCGAGGAGCGCGCTGCGGCGGAGCGGATGAGCCGTTCCCGGTACCGTAACCTCGAGGTGGCGTCCCTTTTGGTGATCCTGGCTGCCGGGGGCGGGGCGATCTACTGGGCGATCTCGCGGAGGAAACCGTAGCATGACCATCGCCCGGAAGCGGATCCTGGTGGTAGACGACGAACCGGCGATCGTCTCCCTCCTTGCCACCTTCCTGCGCGAGAAGGGGTGGGACGTCTCCGAGGCGGGCTCCGGCACGGAGGGGATCGACCGCCTCGAACGGGGCCAGTACGACGTCATCCTCACCGACCTCGTCATGCCCGGCGACAGCGGGATCGACCTGCTGCGGGCCGCCAAGGAGATCCACCCGGACGTGGAGGTGATCCTCATGACCGGGTACGCCACCGCGGACACCGCCATCGAGGCGATGCGGGGGGGGGCGTTCCACTACATCGTGAAGCCTCTCAAGATCGAGGAGTTGCTGAACCTCGCGGAAAAAGCGTTCGAACAGCGCCGGCTGTCGCGGGAGAACCAGTTCCTCAAGGCCGAGATCCGGGGCGACTACCAAATCCAGTCCGTGGTGGGGGACAGCAATGCGACCGTGCATCTCGTCAACGCCCTCCAGGGGCTCGCGAGCACCGTCGACCCCGTGCTGCTCGTGGGCGAGCGCGGGACCGGTCGCAGCTTCTTCGCCCGGTTCATCCACTTCAACAGCCCCCGCTCCGCAGGCCTCTTCGTGCCGGTCTACTGCGCCGGAGTCCCGGAGGAGAAACTCTCCGCGGAGCTGTTCGGCCAGCCGCCCGTGGCGGGGGAGCGGAACGTGCCCTCACGCCCGGGGAAGATGGATATGGCCAATCACGGCACGCTGTACCTCTCGGACCTGGGCGAGGCGGGCCCCGGGGTCCTCGGGCGGGTGGAGCAGCTCCTGTCGTCGAAGACGGGCGTTCCGGGGGGTGAGAGGGAAGCGCCGTCGGACATCCGGCTCGTGGCGTCCACGACCGTGCCCCCGGAGGAACTCGCCCGGTCCGGGAAGATTCCGCCGGGCCTGTTGCGCTCGCTGGAGCCCGGAACGGTCCGCATCCCCCCGTTACGGGAGCACAGCGAGGACGTCCCGTTGCTCCTCCATCATTTCCTGCAGGAGGCGAACCGGGAACGGAAGAAATCGCTCCGGGGGTTCACGCCCGCCGCCCTCTCCATCCTCGAGCCGTACGAGTGGCCGGGGAACGTGCGGGAGCTCCGGGATCTCGTGCGCGCCGTGGCGGCGAAGAAGCGGCAGGGGACGATGGTGGACGCGTCCGACATCCCCCCCGAGATCGTCTACCGGCGGCTCCGGAAGAATACGCCGGCATGATCCCCCACAGGACCGAGAGAGGCGCACCGTGAAAGCGGCATTTTTCCGGGAGCACGGAGGGCTGGATCGGATCGAGTGCGGAGACCTGCCGGACCCCGTCCCGGGGCCGGGGCAGGTCCGCGTGCGGGTCCGCGCGGGAGCACTCAACCACCTGGACATCTTCGTCCGCAACGGGATCCCGGGGATACCGGTGGCCCTGCCCCACGTGATGGGGTCCGACGGCGCGGGGGTGGTCGAGTCGGTCGGTCCCGGCGTGACCCGCGTGAAACCGGGGGACGAGGTCGTGCTGAACCCGGGCGTCAATTGCGGCGGCTGCGAGTTCTGCCTGATGGGGGAGCACTCCCTCTGCGTGACCTTCCAACTCCTCGGGGAGCACGTGGCGGGCACGTTCGCGGAATACGTCGTGGCCCCGGCGGTCAATGCCTACCCCAGGCCCGCCTCCCTCACCTGGGAAGAGTCCGCCGCGTTCCCCCTCGCCTTTCTCACCGCCTGGCGGATGCTCGTCACCAAGGCGCGGGTCAAGCCCGGGGAGTCGCTGCTGATCATCGGGGTCGGCGGCGGCGTGGCGGTGGCGGCGCTCCAGATCGCGAAGCTGCTGGGACTGACGGTCTTCGTCACATCCGGCAGCGGGGAAAAACTCGCCCGGGCGAAGGGGCTGGGGGCCGACGCGGGAATCGACCACGTCGCGTCGGACTTCGCGCGAGAGGTGCGGAAACTCACGGGGAAGCGCGGTGTGGACGTGGTGCTCGACTCGGTGGGGAAGGCCACGTGGAGGCAGTCCATCGCGGCGGCCGCCAGGGGCGGGCGCCTGCTCACGTGCGGGGCCACGACGGGCCCGGACCCGCAGACCGACCTGGGCCGCATCTTCTGGAACCAGCTGACCGTGTACGGCTCCACGATGGGAACGCACGCCGAGTTCGCGGAGATGCTCCGGATCTTCCGCGACGGGAAGGTGAAGCCGGTGGTCGACGCGGTGTTCCCCCTTCCGCAGGCGCGGGAGGCGGAACGGCGGCTCGAGGAGAAGAGGCAGTTCGGCAAGGTCGTGCTCCGGATCGATTGACGGTATTCAACCCTTTTGATACGGTGGCGGGTAGGACAGAAACCCCCCAAGGAGGGCAAGAGATGATCACCTTCGAGTACCGGTTCGACATCCTCCCCGGGAAGGCCGCAGAGTACGATCGGTACGTCAAGGGAGCCGGCAGGAACATCTGGACACAGTACCGCGGCGTCAAGACGGTGAGGAAGTACAAGAGCATGCTCGGGGGATCCTCACCCCAGCGCGTCGTGCAGGTCGACCTCGACTCGCTGGCCACCCTCGAACGGATCCTGGCGGACCCGAAGTTCCGGAAGGCGAAGGAGAAGTTCCACGGGCTGGTGACGCACGTCACCGACTCGCTGCTCGTGTCGGTTTAACCGGAAGGGGGGCACTCCACCCCCGCAGGGGCGGCCGGTCGGCCGCCCCGTTCATTTCCGCTGCCGCAGGATCTCCTCGTACACCTCCTTCCGCGACAGCCCGGTCCGCTCCGCGATCTCCTTCGCCAGGTCGCGGGACGATCCCCCGGCATCCGAGAGGGCGGCCCGGACGATCTCCTCCACCGACAGCTCCACCGTCTTCGAGGCGCCGGCCACCACCACGGTGACCTCCCCGAGGACGCTCTCCCGTCCCGCCATCTCCGCCGCCAGTTCGGGCAAGGTGCCCCGCAGGATCTCCTCGTGCACCTTCGTCAGCTCTCGGACGACGCACGCCCGGCGCTCCCCGAACGTCTCCGCGGCGTCCGACAGAAACCCCGCGACGCGCTGGGGGGACTCGTAGAAGATCATCGTCCGCGTTTCGTGCGAGAGCGCCGAAAGGGACTTCCGGCGCCGCGCCGGTCGGTTGGGGAGAAATCCCTCGAAGGCGAAGTGATCCGTGGGGAGCCCGGAGACGACCAGGGCGGAGATCAGCGCGGACGGCCCCGGGATCACCTCCACGTGGATCCCGGCAGCGACGGCGTCCCGGACGAGTTCGTACCCCGGGTCCGAGATGGCCGGGGTCCCCGCGTCGGACACCAGCGCCACGTTCATCCCCTCCCGGAGACGCCGGAGGAGGCCGGCTCCCGCGCGGGCCTTGTTGTAGTCGTGGAAGACCGCCATCGGCGTGCGGATCTCGTACCGGTTCAGGAGCTTCACCGTCCGGCGGGTGTCCTCGCAGGCGATCACGTCCACTTCCCGGAGGACCCGGATGGCGCGGAAGGTGATGTCCTCCAGGTTCCCCAGCGGCGTGGCCACCACGTATAACGTCCCGATGCTCATGCCCACCCCCGCCTCACATAGTAGCCGTGATCGCGGGCTTTGGAAACCGGCTGTCGCAAAGGTGGCTATCACAGCTTCCGGTTGTCGATGACCCGCCGGGCCTTCCCCTCGGAGCGCGCGAGGGTTTTCGGTTCCACCAGCCTGACGTCCACGTGGACCCCCAGTTCGTGCGCCAACCGCTTCTGGATCCTGTCCATCATCTCCTTCTGCCGCCGCATCTGGTCGAAGAAGATCGACTCCTCCACCTCCACCAGCACCGTCACCTCGTCCATCGCCCCTTTTCGGTCGACGACGATCTGGTAGTGCGGTTCCGTCCCCTCGATCTCGAAGAGGATGTGCTCGATCTGGGACGGGAAGACGTTTACCCCCTTGATGATCAGCATATCGTCGGTCCGCCCGGTGACCCGGCTCATCCGCCGGCCCGTCCGCCCGCACGGACAGGTCCCCGGCAGGAGGCGGGTCAGGTCCCGCGTCCGGTACCGGATCATCGGGAACGCCTCCTTGGTGAGCGTCGTGATGACGAGTTCCCCCTCTTCGCCGGGCGCCACGGGCTGAAGCGTCTCCGGGTGGATCACCTCCACGAGGAAGTGGTCCTCGTTGATGTGCAGCCCCTGCCGCTCGAGGCACTCCCCGGATACGCCCGGCCCGATGACCTCGGAGAGGCCGTAGTTGTCCGTGGCCACGATCCCCAGCTTCCCCTCGATCTCCCGTCGCATCGCGTCGGACCACGGCTCGGCGCCGAAGAGGCCGTACCGCAGGGAAAGGGCCGAGGCGGGGATCCCCATCTCCTGCAGCGTGTCGCCCACCAGCAGCGCGTAGGAAGGGGTGGAAACCAGGGCGGTGGTCTTGAAATCCCTCATGATCTGGATCTGGCGCGCGGTGTTTCCGCTGGAGGCGGGGATCACGGACGCGCCGATCCGCTCCGCACCGTAGTGGATTCCGAAGGCGCCCGTGAAGAGCCCGTACCCGAAGGCGATCTGGACGACGTCGTCCTTGGTCACGCCCCCTGCCGTCAGGACCCGGGCGACGAGGTTGCTCCACATCCGGATGTCGTTGCGCGTGTACCCCACCACGGTGGCGAGCCCCGTGGTCCCGGAGGAGGCGTGGACCCGGACCACCTCGCGCATGGGCACGGCGAACAGCCCGTACGGGTAGTTCTCCCGGAGGTCCGCCTTCGTGGTGAAGGGGAGGCGCCCGAGGTCCGCGAGGGACCCCACGTCCTCGGGGGAGAGGCCCAGGGCATTGAACTTCTTCCGGTAGAACGGCACGTGCTGGTACACGCGCGTGAGGGTCGACTGCAGCCGCTCGATCTGGATCTGCTCGAGCTCCTCCCGGTCCAGGCACTCCTTGTCGGGTTCCCAGAACATAGCCCCCTCCGATCCGTTACATCTTTCCTTCCGCGTCCAGGTCCCTGCCGAGGTAGGCGCGCTGCACCTCGCGGTTCGAGAGCAGCTCTTCCGCCTCCCCTTCCATGATGATCCGGCCCGTTTCGAGCACGTACCCGCGGTCGGCGATCCCCAGCGCCGCGCGGGCGTTCTGCTCGACGAGCAGCACCGTACCGCCTTCCTTCCGGAGCCTCGTGATGACCGCGAAGATGTCCCGGATGACCAGCGGGGCAAGCCCCATCGAGGGCTCGTCCATCATGATCAGTTTCGGGCGGGCCATGAGGGCCCTCGCGATGGCGAGCATCTGCTGCTCGCCGCCCGACAGCGTGCCCGCGAGCTGACGCTCGCGTTCCCGGAGCCGGGGGAAGATCCCGTAGACGCGCTCGATGTCGTCCCGGACCGCCCCGCCCTTCCCGTTCCGGTATTGCGTGTAGGCACCGAGAAGGATGTTCTCCCGGACGGTCATTGGGGCGAAAACCTGACGGCCCTCGGGCACCAGGGAGCACCCCCGGAAGACGACCTTCTCGGGCGGAAGATTCCCGATGTCCTTCGTGTCGAAGAGGATTTCGCCCGAGCGCGCCGGGAGGAGCCCCGCGATGGTCTTCAGGAGGCTGGTCTTCCCGGCGCCGTTGGCCCCGATGATCGTCACGATCTCGCCGGACCGGATGTGCATCGTGACCTTCTTCAGCACCTTGAGCCGGCCGTATCCGGACTCGAGATTCTTGATCCTCAGCATCCCCGCCTCACGCGTCGTCCCCGAGGTACACGCGGATCACTTCCCGGTTCTTCTGGATCGCGAGGGGCCGGTCCTCCGCGATCTTCTGCCCGAAACTCAGCACGACGATCTCGTCCGAGATCCCCATGACGAGCGACATGTCGTGCTCCACGAGGAGCACGGTGATCCCCATGTCGCGGATCTTCCCGATGAGCCCGCCCATCCCGTTCGTTTCCCGCATGTTCAGGCCCGCGGCGGGTTCGTCGAGGAGCAGGAGGCGCGGCTCGCAGGCGAGCGCCCTTCCGATCTCGACGACGCGCTGCTGCCCGTAGGCGAGACTGGCCGCCTCCGTGTGGGCGTGCTCCGCGATGCCGAGCAGCTCCATGATCTCCTGGCCCTTCTCCCGGATGCGCCGCTCCTCCCTCCACGTGAACGGGAGGTTCAGCATGCCGGCGAGGAACCCCGCCCGGCTGTGGACGTGGCGGCCGACCATGATGTTCTCGAGGACCGTCATCTTGGGGAAGAGGCGGATGTGCTGGAACGTCCGCACCATGCCCCGGGAGGCGATCTGGTGGGACGGCAGGTCGTGGACCGGCGCGCCGCCGAAGTAGATCTCGCCGGAGTCGGGCGGAAGGAACCCCGAGATCAGGTTGAACAGCGTCGTCTTCCCGGCGCCGTTCGGCCCGATCAGCGCCTTGATCGACCCGCGCGCCACGTCGAAGGAGAGGTCGCTGACGGCCTGGAGGCCGCCGAAGCGCTTGCTGACCCTCCGGACCGAAAGGATCGTCACGCCGCCTCCTCGTCCGATGCGCCGCCCGAGGCCAGCCGTTTCAGGTCGGCGAGGATGTGGCGGCGGAGCAGCCCGTCGGGCGCGAACAGCATGATCAGGATGAGGATGACGCCGAACACCGCGTCGTCGAATGTCCCGAAGTACCCGCGGAGAGAGAGGTAGTTCAGGACGAGGCTCATCAGGAGCGCGCCCCACAGGTTCGCCATCCCGCCGATCGCGACGATCGCCACGTACCGGACCGACTTCATGACCGACGCCTCCGACGGGCCGATGCCGCCGTTGTAGTGGGTGAGAAAAACGCCGGCCAGGGAGGCGAAGGCCGCGCTCAGCACGAACGTGTTCAGCTTGTACCGGGCCGTCGGGATCCCGATGGCACCGGCCGCATCCTCGGCGCCGTGCACCGCCGACAGCGCCCTTCCCACCCGGGAGTGGATCAGGTTGGTCAGCAGCACCATCCCGAGGATCAACAGCCCCCACGCCAGGTAATAGTTCGACACCCGCACGGAGGATTTGCCGGAGATGACCAGCCCGAACGGTAGGGGGAACCCGGGGACGTCGGAGATCCCGTCCGCCGCACCGAGGAGTTCGGTGCCCAGGGCGACCCGGTAGATGATGATGCCGAACCCGAGGGTCGCCATGGCCAGGTAGTGGCCCCGGAGCTTCAGGACCGGCCCCCCGACGGCGTAGGCGATGACGACCGCCAGGAGGACCGCAGCCGCGCACGCCAGCCACGGGTGGACGGCCAGGAGATCCCCCCCGTACAGGTCCGGTTTCGCGACGAGAAATCCCGCCTTCCGCAGGAGGGAGACGAGGGGAAGCCCCTTTTGCGCCGCCAGGTTGTGCGTGGTCAGAAATGCCGACACGTATCCGCCGATGGCGAAGAACCCGGCGTGTCCGAGCGAGATCTGCCCCGCGTACCCGATCAGCATGCAGAGGCCCACGATGAGCAGCGAGTAGTAGGCCGTCATGGTCAGCTGCGTGAGGTGGTAGGGGGCGCCCGTGAGAAGGGTCGCCACTTGGATCGCGACGACGAGCCCGGCGAACGCGGCGACCATGGAGTATCTCCGCGCCATCAGAACTCCTTGAGCCGGGCGGCCTCGGCGCTGCCGAAGATGCCGCTCGGCCGCACGAACAGGATGAGGAGCAGGATGGCGATCGAGACGGCCTCCTTGTACGCAGTGGGCAGGACCCAGATGCTGAACGATTCGAGGATCCCCAGGATCATCCCCGCGCCGACGGCGGCCGCGCTGTTGCCGAGGCCGCCGAGGATGGCCACGGTGAACCCCTTGATGGCGAGCGGCGTCCCGCTGTCGTACTGGACGTAGGTGATCGGGCAGACCACGCAGCCGCCGATCGCCCCGATCGCGGCGCTGATCACGAACGAGAGGGTGACCATGTTCCCCGCGCTGATTCCGCAGAGGCGGGCGGCGTCGCGGTTCGCCGCGCAGGCGCGCATCTGCCGCCCCAGCATCGTCCGGTTGAAGAAGGCGGAGAGCAGGGCGACCGCGAAGGCGCTGACGCCGACGACCCAGAGGACCTGCGGGGAGATGTACACCCCGCCCAGTCGGATGGATGTCACCGAGGTGCCGGTGAAATAGGGGAGCGCCCGGACGCTCTCCCCCCAGACGTGGAGAGCGGTCTCCCGGATCAGGATCGACACGCCGATGGTGATGATGACCATCCGCAGCACGGAAGGGCGGTGGAGCCAGCGGATGAAGACGATCTCGATGACCGCGCCGACGACCATCGTCAGGGCGACGGCGCCCAGGATGGCGACGGGCA
>Ga0113563_10001643_pt1 | contig 12920 bp, 8 predicted proteins | sample Mud3Dept3metaG_FD_80117 | JGI IMG/M metagenome (GOLD analysis project Ga0113563, IMG submission 80117) | Freshwater wetland microbial communities from Ohio, USA, analyzing the effect of biotic and abiotic controls - Mud 3 Core 4 Depth 3... | ecosystem: Environmental > Aquatic > Freshwater >...
GCGAGCTTCTGCTCGGAGCGCCCGGCGATCGCCCACTTGAGCGAGCCCTGCGTGCCGAATTGCTCGGCGAGATAACGCGCGAGGATCTGGCCGACGAAGCTGGTGGCGCCGAAGACGATCAGGTCGTGGGACGGGGTGCTCATGGGGTCCTCGTTCTGCGGGAACCTTCAGCATGGCATAGAATCATGGCTTGCGCCCCGTCCGGCGGGGCCCCGACCAGGACGCGAGCGAATGAACGCAGATGCAGTGTACCTCGACCTCAAGCGCAAGCTCGGCGACGTCATGCCCGAGGCCGAGCTGATCCTGAAGGCCGAGGTGGCCGCCGAGGTGCTGCGCCTGAAGCAAGAGCGCAACGCGGTGATCCTCGGCCACAACTACATGGAGCCGGCGCTGTTCCACACGGTGCCCGACTTCCAGGGCGACTCGCTCGAGCTCTCGCGTCGCGCCGCCGAGACCGACAAGCCCTACATCGTGTTCTGTGGCGTGCGCTTCATGGCCGAGACGGCCAAGATCCTCAATCCCTCGAAGACCGTGCTGCTGCCGACCGAGAAGGGTGGCTGCTCGCTGGCCGAGAGCATCACCGCCGCCGACGTGCGCGCCCTGCGCGCTGCCTACCCGGGCGTGCCGATCGTCACCTACATCAACACCTACGCCGACGTGAAGGCCGAGTGCGACATCTGCTGCACCTCGAGCAACGCGGTGGCCGTGGTCGAGTCGCTCAAGAGCGACACGGTGATCTTCCTGCCCGACGAGTACCTGGCGCGGAACGTGGCGCGCGAGACCGGGCTGCACGTGATCGTGCCGTCGGTGCTGCCGAAGGCGGGCGCCGTCAAGGCGAGCACCGAGGTCGAGCACACCATGATCGCGTGGAAGGGGCGCTGCGAGGTGCACGAGCTGTTCACGCCCGACGACGTCGATTCGGTGCGCAAGCAGTTCCCCGACGTGATGATCCTGGCGCACCCCGAGTGCAGCCCCGAGGTGGTCGCGAAGGCCGACTTCTCCGGCAGCACCACGGCGATGATCAAGGCCGTCGAGAAGTCCAGCGCCAGGCGCTACCTGCTGCTCACCGAGTGCTCGATGGGCGACAACATCGTGGCCGCGCATCCCGAGAAAGAAATGCTGCGGCTGTGCAGCCACCGCTGCCCGCACATGGGCGAGATCACGCTCGAGCAGACGCGCGACTCGCTCAAGTACCTGCGGTGGGTGATCGACGTGCCGGAGGACATCCGGGTGCGCGCCCTGCGCTCGGTCGAGCGCATGCTGGCAGTGGGGCCCAAGGTCGATTGAACGGTCCGATCCACACCGACGTCCTGGTCCTTGGCTGCGGCATCGCCGGCGGCACGGCCGCGCTCGAGCTGGCCGAGGCCGGCCTCGAGGTGCTGGTCGTCACCCGTGCCGATCGTCCTCAGGAGTCGAACACCTACTGGGCGCAGGGCGGCATCATCTTCAAGGGCGATGACGACTCGCCCGAGCTGCTGGCGAAGGACATCCAGCATGCGGGTGACGGCCTGTGCCACGACCAGGCAGTGGCGATCCTCGCACGGAGCGGCCCGGAGCTGGTGCAGTCGATCCTGCTCGACAAGCTCGGAGTGCCGTTCGACCGCAAGCCCGACGGCCGCCTGGCGCTCGGCCGCGAGGGCGGCCACTCGCTGCCGCGCATCCTGCACGCCACCGACACCACGGGCCGCGCCATCGAGGACTCGCTGATCGCGGCGCTCGAGAAGCACCCACGCGTCAGGTTCCTGATCGGTCATACGGCGGTCGACCTGCTCACGCCGGCGCACCACGGCCGCGACCGGCGCGCCATCTACGACCCGTTGTCGTGCGTCGGCGCCTACGTGCTCGACCAGGCGACCGGCGCGATCACCCGCTGCTTCGCGCGCGCCACCGTGCTCGCCACCGGTGGCCTCGGGCAGATCTTCCTGCGTACCACGAACCCCGTGGGTTCGCGCGGCGACGGGCTCGCGATGGCCTATCGTGCCGGCGCACGCGTGATCAACACCGAGTACGTGCAGTTCCATCCCACGGCGTTCTACCACCGCAACGCGCCGTGCTTCCTCATCACCGAGGCGGTGCGCGGTGCGGGCGCGCGGCTGGTGGACGAGCGCGGCACGCCGTTCATGGACCGTTACGATCCGGAGTGGAAGGACCTCGCGCCGCGCGACGTCGTGGCCCGCAGCATCCACTCCGAGATCCTGAAGCGCGGCGTGAAGAACGTGTACCTCGACCTGCGCTCGTACATCCCGGCCGAACGCATCCGCACCGAGTTCCCGGGCATGTACCAGGGCTGCCTGGAGTACGGCATCGACATCACGCGCGACTTGCTGCCCGTGGTGCCCGCGGCGCATTACTCCTGCGGCGGCGTGTGGGTGGACGAGCACGGCCGCAGCACCGTCGAGCGTCTCTACGCGGTCGGCGAGGTCTCGTGCACGGGGTTGCACGGCGCCAACCGCCTCGCCAGCACGTCGCTGCTCGAAGGGCTGGTGTGGGGCCATCGCTCGGCGCGGCACATCGCCGCCGCGCTGCGCGCCCACGACGGCGTGCGCTTCGAGGACATCCCGCCGTGGCAGCCGACCGGGCAGGAGGTGCCCGACCCGGCCCTGATCGCGCAGGACATGGTCTCGATCAAGCACATCATGTGGAACTACGTGGGCCTGGTGCGCACCACGGCGCGCCTCGCGCGCGCGATCCAGGACCTGCGCAACCTCGAGGTCGAGATCGAGCGCTTCTACCGCAAGGCGGCGCTGACCGACGAACTGCTCGGACTGCGCAACGCGGTGCGCGTCGCGCTGATCGTCACGCTCGCGGCGTGGGAGAACCACGAGAGCCGCGGCGCGCACTACCGCGAGTGACGGCCGCCGGCCGCGCGGCCGGCGGCGCCCGTGTTCCTCAGTCGAACACGCGCAGTATCTCGCGCACCGTGATCGTCATCAGGCACAGCGTGGCGAGCGAGAACACGCTGAAGCGCACGATCACCCGGTTGAAGGTGGATTGCACCAGCGAGTGCACGATGCGCAGTGCCACATAGGCCCAGGCGAGCTTGAGCGCCATGGCGTCGCCGCCGCCCGTCAGCGCGGCGAAGAACATCACCGCGTAGAAGATCGTCGGCTGCTCGTGCAGGTGGTTGTAGTTGTCGGCCACCGAGCGCACCTCGGGGCGCTTGAGCCGGTGCGACCACGTGCCGGGGTAGGCCGCGTCCTGCGGTTCGATGCCCGCTTCCTTCATGGCGGGCAGGCGGGTGGCGTACATCCACACCCACATCACCAGCGTCCAGGCGACCAGCACGAGGACGGGCGAAAGGAACTCGGTCGAGGTCGGCACGTGGGATCCCCCGGTAGTCATTGGCAGCGCGCAGGGTAGCAGCTCCCGAGCTTCACGATGACCTGCGACGCTGCGGTGGTCGATGAGGCCGACGTCGCAGTTCGACGGCAGCCAGCAGCACCAGGCAGGCCAGTCCTGCCCACATCAGCAGCCGGGTCCAGCGTGGCGGGCGATAGGTCATGGCCACCGTGTGCTCGCCCGCGGGAGCCGGGATGCCGACGTACCCCGGCGAGAGCATGATCGTGTCGACGGCCACGCCGTCCAGTTCCGCCTGCCAGTTCGGGTGGTAGGTCATCCGGAACAGGACGATGCCCGGATCCTCGAGCAGTACGCGGGCCTGGTAGCGGTCGCCCTGGCCGCCGCTCGAGAGCACCCGGCCGCGCGGCGCCCGCCAGCCAGCCGGCGCGACGTCCTCGAACGTCGAGCCCGTCGTCAGCAGTCGTTCGCCTGCGGCAGGCGAGTCGTGCTCGCGCAAGCCGATTCGGACGAAGCGGCCGTCCCGGTGCCAGCGGCCCTCGATGAACGCCCGGTTGAACGCGCCGAGTTCGCGGCCCTTGCCCTCCGCGTAATGCACGAAGCCCGCGCTGCCGACCACGCCGAAGTAGCCTTCCGTCGCCACGACACCGGAGATGAGTCCGGGCGCCACGGGTTGGGGCTCGACGAACGATGGCAGGCGTCGCAGGTGGTCGGCCAGTACGTAACGCACGTTGAACAGCTCGAAGTGATCGCGCCGCATCGGGTTGAATGAAGGCTCGAGATCCGACAAGAGACCCATCGTGTGGTACATGTAGCTGATCGCCGGCAGCCCGTATTCCGACCAGCGGTGATACACGTGGGCGCCGCCGAGCTTGAACTGCTGGCCCCAGTCCCAGCTCGTCCCGGCATAGCCACGTCCTGGAACCTGCGCGTCGAGTGCCGTGAACTCGGCGAACGCCTGATCGAGCGCCGGTGCCGCCGCAACGTCGGCGTCGGCCGCTGCGCGACGCCAGGCCGCGTTCCGCTGGGCAGCGCCGGCGGTCCCGGCGACGGCCGGGCCCAGCACGACGAGCAGCGCGCAGACGACGAGCGCAGCGCGTCCGGCGTGCCGCGACCAGTCGAGCCGCTGCGCGAGTCGCCCGAGCGCGATGCCCGCGAGCAGCACTCCGCCGAACTGCACGGCGCAGATGAACCGGTGCATCGGCAGCTGGCCGGAGAACGGCAGCACACCGAGCAACGCGCCCCAGGTCGGCCGCCCGAAGAACAACAGCAGGCCAACCAGGAACATGCCCAGCGCGGCCACCAGGAAGCCCCGCTCGGGATCAGCTGGACGCGCGAGCCAGGAGCGCGCGGCCAGCACGCCACCGATGCCCGCCAGGATGGTCAGCACCGGGATCCGGTTGCCGTCGAGCAGGCCGCCGCTCACCAGCGCCTCGAGCACTTGGCGCGCACCGTAGGAGTCCCAGTATTCAACCGGCTCCCAGACGGAACGCGACAGCCACCGGCCCTCGAGCAGCGTCGGCAGCAGCAGGTACGCCGCGACGATGGCCACACCGGCGTAGATGGCCGCGAGACGCAGTGCGACGCGTCCAGCCTGGCCGCGCGCCTCGGGACGCAGCAACACGACGGCGCCCAGCAGGCAGGCGATGTAGCCGAGCACGAGGTGGCTGAGCCACGTCGCACCGAGCCAGGCAATCGCCGGTGCGAAGCGCGAGCCCCGCAACGCGGCCTGCGATACCGTGCCCACGGCCATGGGGAACAGGACGATTGCCGCGAGCTGGGTGAACAGGCCACCGCCGGACCATAGGAACGACTGGGCCTGGAAGCCGAGGAAGTGGCGCTGCGCTGCATCCACTGCGAGCAGCGGCACGCACAGCGCGACGCAGCCGGCCGTGATTGGAGTCGCCCCGAGGCGCCGGCTGCCGGCGTAGAACGTCAGCGGCATCAGTGCCAGCAGCAGCCAGGTCACGCCGTCGAAGACCGCATGCAGCGGGATCGTGCCGCCGAGCGCCCGGTACGCGAGCACCACCGCGAAGTGGGGCAGGTGCTGGTAATAGCGCAGCACCGGGAAGCCCTGTCCCCAGTCGGCGATCCAGGTGTCCAGCGGGTGACCGCCCGCGTCCCACGCGGCGTTCATCCGCGAGACCAGGCCGAAATGGAACACGTCGTCGTTGATGTCGGGCGCTGCGTCCTGCAGCTCGCTCAGGTACGCGAGGGCGTTGAACAGGCAGGCCGCGACGACCAGCAGTGCCGGCAAGCTGCGCTCGATCCGCGTGGCTTGCGCCGACGACGGGCGTGGCGTCATTCGCATGGTCGTGGCATATCGGATGCGAGGGATCATGGCACGCCCGGCCTCGCGTCCGCCACCGCCGCGGCGTCGTCGAGCGAAATGGCGGCGGTGGCTGCGCACGAGCAGTTTGCGGTAATTTACCCGTTGGTCCCAGCAGCACCACGCATCCCATCTTCCGATGGCAAACCACCTCGAGCTGTCCGTCGTCGTGCCGACCTTCAACGAGTCGGCCAACGTGCACGAGTTGCTCGAGCGCCTGCAGTCCGTGCTGGGTGAAACGGGCTGGGAAGTCGTCTTCGTCGACGACGATTCGCCCGACGACACGGCGGCCCTGGTGCGTTCGATCGCGCGCAGCGACCCGCGGGTGCGCTGCGTGCAGCGAATCGGCCGGCGTGGGCTTTCGTCCGCGTGCATCGAAGGCATGCTCGCCTCGGCTGCGCCGTACGTCGCGGTGATGGATGCCGACCTGCAGCACGATGAAACCATCCTGCCGGCGATGCTCGAGCTGTTGCGTGCAGACCGTGCCGACCTGGTCGTGGGTACGCGCTACGCGCAGGGTGGCAGCACGGGTGACTGGGACAGCCACCGCGCGGGGATGAGCCGGCTGGCGACCCGCGCCAGCCGCCTGATCGTGCGCCAGGCGGTGTCGGACCCGATGAGCGGCTACTTCATGCTGCGCCGGGAAGTGCTGGATGCCTCGGTGCGCCGCCTGTCAGCGCTCGGCTTCAAGATCCTGCTCGACATCCTGGCGAGCGCGCCATCGACACTGCGCGTGGCCGAGGTGCCGTTCACCTTCCGCCAGCGCCACGGCGGCGAGAGCAAGCTCGACGAGCTGGTCATCTGGGAGTACGGGATGCTGCTCGCCGACAAGACCGTCGGCCGCTTCGTTCCAGTGCGCTTCGTCTCCTTTGCGTTCGTGGGCGGGCTCGGTGTGTTCGTCCACATGGTGGTGCTGGCGGTCCTGCTCAAGCTGCTCGGCCTCGACTTCGGCCTCGCCCAGTCGGGGGCGACCGGCGTTGCGATGGTGTTCAACTACGCCGTGAACAACCTGCTGACTTACCGTGACCGGCGCCTTTCGGGCTGGGCCTGGTGGCGGGGACTCGCCAGCTTCATGGCGGCCTGCTCGGTCGGTGCGCTGGCCAACGTCGGTGTCGCGACGTACCTGTTCGAGTCGCGCACGACCTGGTTCCTGGCGGCGCTGGCCGGCGTGCTGGTGGGCGCCGTGTGGAACTATGCGATCACGCAGCTCTACACCTGGGGTCGGAGCGCCCGGTCGGGCGCGCCTAGAACCCGTACTGCCGCATGACGTGATCAGCTTCGGTGGCCGGGTGGCGTCGACAACGGCCCGCTCTCTGCCAGTAGCAGAGATACTCGAATCCGTGCGCGTTCTGTATCGAGCAGCCGCGCAGCTCGAACGTGGCTGCCAGCGGCAGTCGTTCCAGCCAGCCTGCCGGCGCAATCCACACGTCGAACGACGCAACGTTCCATTCCGCGCGGTTGGCGGAATACAGCAGGTGCAGCGGTATGTCCCGGTGGATCGACGAATAGCCCCCGGTCATGTCCCAGCCCGCGCCGAGCAGGGCCACTCCGCATTGGGCTTCCTTGCCGGCACGCCGCATGAGCTCAAGACCCGCCTTGCCTCGTGACCATTCCACGGCATTCGGGGCGGAGGCGGCCAGGGTGAAGCTGCCTGCGACCCACGCCGCGCCGAGCACGGCCGGCAGCACCCGCCGGGCCCATGGCTGGCCCAGGCGCTCCGCGACCAGCCGAGCGAGTTCCGCGGCGCCGATGCCGGCGGAAAGAATGAGCAGCGGAATCGCAGGGTAGAGGAAGCGGTACTCCTTGTGCGCGATGGCGCTGTGCGCAACGACGATGGTCAGTGCGACGAGCAACGGCAACGGCTGCCGGCGCGCACCGAGCAATGCCAGTGGACCCACCAGCGCGGCGGCCGCGCCCCAGCGCGAGACCCACTCCGTGCCGTACCAGTACCAGGGGCTGACGCCATAGATGTGGCTGCGGCCCTCGATGATGTTGACGCGGAAGTTCTCGATGATCGAGCCGAAAGGCACGGACCAGGTGAGCCAGTCGACGATGCCGAGCAGCGCGAGTGGCAACGCACCCGCCGCGACCATGGGCAGCCACTTCGCCCGCCAGTCGCCGCGGGCCAGCCAGACGGCCGCCAGTGCGATGGCAGGGGCGAGGTGGAAGCGGAACACGAACGCCGCTCCCAGGCTCAGGCCCGCGAGAACCAGCCGTCGGCGCGACGGTGCGCCGGAGTCGTCGGCGCACAGCAGCACCCCGGCGAACAGGAACGCGCCGGCGACGACCTCACTGAGGGTCTTGGCGCCGAAGTAGATCAGCTCGAACCAGACGAGGAGCCCGATTCCAGTCAGCAGTCCGTGGGCCGTGCCGAACCGACGGGCCCACCAGTAGCCGATCGCTGGAATCGTCGCGGAGATGGCTGCGACCAGCGCGTGCGCCGATTGGCGGTGCAATGCTGATCCCGGCGCCAGCTGCTCGGCGACCCACATCGGCAACGCCAGGATGCCCGGCATCAGCCAGGATCGCGCGCCGTCGCGGAACTCCCACGGCACCAGGCCGAAGCCGAAGACCAGGCGATGCGCCTGCTCGAGCGACTGGTACACTTCGTCGGGATGATGAATGCTGGGAAACCAGAGCGCCGCCGCCAGGCGCGAGGCGAACGCGGCGAGCAGGAATGCCGCGAGGATCGTCCAGTGTCGTTCCATGTTCATCTGCATCGTGCCCGGCCCGGTCCGCGAGCAAGGTGACTCCCGCGTGCAAGCGGATCGCCTGGTGGCCGCCGACCGGACAAAGGGTACCTGATGAAGCTTTTCCGCAAAATCCTCGGCTGGTCACTGCTCGTGCTGCTCGTGGTCGGCGCCTATGCCGGCTACCGCATGGTCTGGGGTCACCCGTTCACGATCAACCAGCTTGCGAACCGGCAGGCGATGTTCTTCCTGGTCCGCAACCCGGAGCTCTTCACCACCATCGGGCTGCTCGACGGCACGCCGCTCGACAGGCACTCCGGCAGGCTCGCCCCGGTCGGTGTCGGCAAACGCGATGCCGACTACGCCTTTGCGACCGAGGCGCTCGCCGAGGTGCGGGAGTTCGATCGCGCGAAGCTCGAGCCGCAGGAGCAGGTCACCTACGACATCCTGCTCGACTTCTACGGACAGCGGGCGAAGTTCCGCCAGTTCGAGTGGCTGTCGTCCGAGGGCCTGTACCCGATCAGCCCGATGTTCGGCACCCAGGTGCGGCTCGCGAGCTTCATGCAGACGCTGCACGTGGTGAAGAACGAGAAGACCGCGCGCAACTACGTGGCGCGGCTGCGCGCCATGGGCGCAAAGCTCGATGCCCTGACGGCTGAGATGCAGCGGCAGTCGGCCGCCGGCGTCGTCATTCCACCCGCACTGCTCGAGAAGTCGCTCACGGTGATCGGCGACACGATTGCGCCGGCGCCGGCCGGGAGCCCGCTGGTGACGACGTTCGTGGAGCGCATGGTGAAGGCCGACGGTATCGACGCGCAGCGGCAGGCCGCACTGCGCGACGAGGCGATCGAGGCGGTGAAGACCAGCGTCTATCCGGCGTACGAGCGCATGCGCGATGCGCTCGTCGCCGAGCGGCCCAGGGCGACCGCGACTGCGGACGGAGTCGGCCGGCTGCCGGACGGTGAGGCGTTCTACCAGGCGATGCTCGAGCAGTTCACCACGACCACGTACACCCCCGAGCAGGTGCACCAGCTCGGCCTGGCGGAGGTCGCGCGCATCGACGCCGAAATGAATGCCCTGCTGGTCAGCCAGGGCCTCACCGAGGGCACGGTGGCCGAGCGCATGCAGGCGCTGCGCACCGATCCGCGCTTCCTGCTGCCGAACACAGCGGAGGGCCGCGACCAGCTGCTGGCGAGGTATCGCGAGATCCTCGACGACATGGCGAGCCGCATGCCCGAGTACTTCAAGATCATCCCGCCGGGCGAGCTCGCGGTCGAGCGCGTGCCCGAGTCGGCCGAGAAGGGTTCGGCCGGTGCCTACTACAACCCGGCCGCAATGGACGGTTCGAGGCCCGGCACGTTCTACGCCAACCTGCGCGATACGTCGGAGATGCCCACCTGGGGCATGAAGACGCTCTCCTACCACGAGGGCATTCCGGGCCACCACTTCCAGATCGCGACCGCCCGCGAGCTCAAGGGGCTGCCCTTCATCCGGCAGCAGCCGATCTACACCGCGTACGCGGAAGGTTGGGCGCTTTACGCGGAGCGGCTGGCTGCCGAGATCGGCCTCTACCAGGACGATCCGTTCGGCGACCTCGGTCGCCTGCAGGCCGAGATGTTCCGCGCCGTGCGCCTCGTGGTGGACACCGGCCTGCACGCGAAGGGCTGGACGCGCGAGCAGGCCATCGAGTACATGGTGAGCACGACCGGGATGGGCGAGAGCGAAGTCACGTCCGAGGTCGAGCGCTACATGGCGCTGCCCGGCCAGGCGCTCGCCTACAAGGTGGGCCAGCTGAAGATCCTCGAATTGCGCGACAAGGCGCGCGCAGCGCTCGGGCCGAAGTTCGACCTCAAGGACTTCCACGCCGTGGTGCTCGAGAACGGCGCCGTGCCGCTCACCGTGCTCGAGCGCCTCGTGGACGAGTGGATCGAAGCCCGGCAGGCCGGCTGAGCGGCCTCAGCGCATGCCGAGCGCGGCGAGGCGCTTGTCCTGGGCCTGCTCCGAGAGCTTCGGGCAGTTGCGCGAGATCGCGCCGAGCAATGCCAGCAGCCACGGCATGTGCACGCCGGCCACCAGCTTGCCCGTGTTGAGCAGCGCCACCGAGATGTCGCGCTCGCGGTCCGCCCACGCGACGATGTTCGCGAACCCCAGGTGGCCGAACGCCTTCGAGGTGTCCGGCCCGTACAGGCCCCACGGACTGTTGCCGAGCATCATGCCCGCGGAGTAGCGCAGCGGCACGAGCAGCGAACGGTCGATCTCCGGCTTGCCCACCTCCGCCACCGCCCGCCGCACGGTGAGCGGATCGAACACGCGCACCCCGTCGAGCTGGCCGCCGTCGAGCAGGCACTGGAAGAACTTCGAGCAGTCGTCAGCGGTGCAGACGCCGTTGCCGGCGGGGATCACGGCGCGATAGAAGCGCGGGTCGTTCGAGAGTGCGACGGCGTGGTCGAGCCCCGTGCCGATCGCGCGCTTCAGGTACATGTCGACCGGGCCGTCCAGCTTGAACCCGGACACGTAGTTGCGCGCCAGCTTGCGCAGCATCGGCCCGCGCGCGCCGAAACCGAGCGACGTGAGTCCGAGCGGTGCGCTGATGTGCTTGCGGAAGAACCCGGGGAAGCTGCGCCCCGAGACTTTCTCGACCAGCGCGGCCACGACGAAACCCGCGGACAAGGCGTGATACGCGTGATGGTGGCCAGGCTTGTCGGGCGCGGCGGCGCAGATCAGCCGCAGCGTCTCGTCGCGGTCCAGCAGCAGCTCGGCGACGTCGAGGCCTTCGGTGGGAATGGTCGGGATGCCCGCCTTGTGGCACAGGAGCTGGTAGATGGTGATGTCGCGCTTGCCGTTCTGACCGAACTCCGGGAGGTAGTGGCTGACCGGGTCGAGCAGGCTGAGTTCCTTGTATTGCGACAGCAGGTGCAGCGGCATCGCCGCCATCGCCTTGCTGGCCGAGAAGATGCACACGGGGGTATCGGGCGTCATCGGCATGGGCGTCTCGCCGACGTCGCCCGGCCCGTTGCCGCGCGCATGGCCGATCGCGCGCTTGAGCACGATCTTCCCGTGGCGGCGCAGCACCAGCGAGATGCCGGGGTGCATGCCGGTGGCGTACAGCCGCTCGGTGGCGCGCCAGATCGCCTCGACGCTGTCACGCGTCATGCCGACTGAGCCTGGGGGGTGCTCCTCGTCACGGGCGATCGTCGTCACGGACGCGAGGTCGGAAGGCACCTCGGCGCTGTCGAGTACCCGGCGGCGCAGGGGCGCAGGCACCAGTCGGAGTGGCATCACCATGGGCGGATCTTAGCGCGGCCGGGCCGGATGCTACCATTTTTGCGCTGCGCAGGCGGCAGCGCCCCGGGGAGACAGTCATGACAGCAGCGAGCGGATTGATCGCCGGCGTCACCGACATCACGCAAATCGAGCAGGTGCCGCTCGCCGCGCGTTCCTTGCCGCAGAGCACTTACGAGCTGCTGCGACAGGCGGCGGCGGAGCATGGCCAGCGCGAGGCGCTGGTGTTCGTGCCCAAGGGCAGCCCCGAGGAGCCGCCGTTCGTCTACAGCTACGACGTGCTGCTGCAGCGCGTGACCCAGGCCGCCAACCTGTTCCACCGGCTCGGCGTCGGCGCGACCGACGTGGTCGCATACGCACTGCCGAGCCTGCCGCAGACGCACTTCGCGTTGTATGGCGCCGAGGCCGCCGGCATCGCCTGCGCGATCAACCCGTTGCTCGAGGCCAGGCACGTCGTCGAGATCCTGCGTGCGGCCGGCGCGAAGGTGCTGGTGACGCTCGGGCCCGGTCCCGGCGGCGAACTCTGGGACAAGATGGCCGCGGTCGTCGAGCAGGTGCCCACGCTCGAGACCGTGCTGCAGGTGAGCCTCGCGCCGTTCCTCGTGCCGGGCTACGTGGCGCCGGCAGCGGTCGAGCGCTCGCACGCCGGCCGCAGGGTGCTCGACTTCGACGCAGAGTGCGCGCGTGAGCCTGGCGACCGGCTGGTGAGCGGGCGCGTGATCCGCACGGTTGAGATCGCGAGCTACTTCCACACCGGCGGCACGACCGGCACGCCCAAGATCGCGCGGCACACGCACGCCAACGAAGTGTTCATGTCCTGGGACCTGCGCGAGTTCATCGGGCTGCGGCCCGGCCACGTGTTCCTGTGCGGACTGCCGCTGTTCCACGTCAACGGCGCCATCGGCACGGGCCCGGGCGCGTGGTGCTCCGGGGCCACCGTGCTGCTCGCCGGCATCCAGGGCTACCGCACGCCCGGCCTGGTCGCGGGCTTCTGGCGCCTCGTCGAGCGCTATCGCGTGAACTACTTCAGCGCGGTGCCCACCGTGTACGCCGCGCTGCTCGAAGTCCCGGTCGCTGGCGCAGACGTGAGTTCGCTGCATTACGCCATCTGCGGCGCGGCACCGATGCCGCCCGAAGTGTTCCGCCGCTTCGAGCAGCTCACGGGGCTCCGGATCCTCGAAGGCTACGGCCTCACCGAGGCCACCTGCGCCTCTTGCGTGAATCCGCCCGCGGGCGAGCGCCGCATCGGCTCGGTGGGTATCCCCATGCCGTACCAGAAGGTGAAGGCCGCGATCGTCGGCGCCGATGGCAAGCGCGTGCGC
>Ga0113563_10001644_pt1 | contig 12915 bp, 12 predicted proteins | sample Mud3Dept3metaG_FD_80117 | JGI IMG/M metagenome (GOLD analysis project Ga0113563, IMG submission 80117) | Freshwater wetland microbial communities from Ohio, USA, analyzing the effect of biotic and abiotic controls - Mud 3 Core 4 Depth 3... | ecosystem: Environmental > Aquatic > Freshwater >...
AATGGTCCACCTTGTCAGAAACCATTGCGGTGGCGAATATGGATTCGTTTCATCACACGCGGCCAATACCTTTGCAATAGCAGCATTTACTCTTTTAATCATCAGGAAAAGTTGGTATTCAATATTTATCATTCTCTGGGCTACGCTGGTAAGTTACAGCAGGATATACATGGGTGTTCATTACCCGGGAGATGTAATTGGAGGAGCTATACTGGGATTTCTGCTGGGATTCTTAATATATAGATTGTACATATTAATTGAAAAGAAAATCCCACCTCATGCTTTGCATAAAGCATAATATAACAAATCCATATTTTAATCTCGCGGCCGAAGAATATTTCCTGAGAAAATCAGACGAGGAATATTTTCTACTCTATATTAATGAACCATCAGTCATTATTGGAAAACATCAAAATGCATACGCCGAGACCAATTACGCCTTTATCAGAAAGAACAATATAAAGGTTGTCAGAAGAATATCAGGAGGGGGAGCCGTTTGGCATGACCAGGGTAATCTGAACTTTGCTTTTATACGGAATGGAAAGGAAAGTGAACTCGTAAATTTCAGGAAATATATAATGCAAGTTATTGGTTTTCTCAATAGTTTGGGACTGAATGCAATTTTCCAGGAAAAGAACAGTATTGTAATTAATGATTCGAAAATATCAGGAAATGCAGAACATGTCTTTAGGAGCCGGATTTTACATCATGGCACATTGCTTTTTAATACAAATCTCGAAAATCTTGAAGATGCACTGCGGGTGAATCCCGGAAAATATTCCGACAGGTCAGTTAAATCCATAAGAAGTAAAACGTCTAATATTATTGATCATCTCAATAATGGAATGACTATTACACAGTTCGGTGATATTTTTATGCGGTTTACCATGGCGGAAAATCAAGATTCTGAAATGTATGAATTGACTGATCCTGATTATCAAAATATCAACTCACTGGTTAAAGACAAATATTCGACCTGGGACTGGAATTTCGGGTATTCACCGGAGTATGAGATTAACTGGATTACCCATATATCCGGACAGGAAATAAGAATTATTCTGAAGGTTGAAAAAGGTTTTATTAAGAAAGCAAATATAAGATCCAATTTGTTAAGTCAGTCACTGAAAGATAAACTTGAAACAGATTTATCCGGCCAAAGACATAAGGAGGATATTATTCTGGGAATTTTACAAAGGGATGAATTCAAAGATATTTTTGAAAATTTTAATCCAGAAGAATGGATTCATGTATTTTTTTAGAAGTAGTTTAATGGAGTATGCAATAGGTAATAATTCGTATATATACGACCTGTAAATTGTGATGTAATTAACAGCAGATGACAGATTCATTGATTATTTTAGTCTAAAATATCAATACAGAAAATCATGTTAAAACGATTGGGTCTTGTTATTTTTTCTATCCTGTACTGGTTTTGGTTTATACTGACCCATATTGTCATGATACAGATTGCTTTTGTTATATGGATAGCAACCCTGCCATTCGATAAAAGGCTTGTAATATTGCACCATTTCTCCAGTTTCTGGGGGCACAGTTATATGTGGATGAATCCCCTGTGGTCGTTCAAGATGGAAGGAAGAAAAAACATTAAGCGGGGTAAAACCTATGTCATTATATCCAATCATCAATCGATGCTTGACATAGTTGTACTGTATGGTTTGTTCAGGCATTTTAAATGGGTATCTAAAAAAGAAAATTTTAGTATTCCTATCATTGGCTGGCTGATGAGGATGAACAGGTATATCGAAATCGACCGGGGCAGTACTGGCACTTATTTAGGTATGATGCGGAAAATCAGTGCCACATTAAAAGGGGGAAGTTCCGTACTGATGTTTCCTGAGGGAACAAGACAGCCGGGAGAAGGTTTTGGAGTTTTCAGGGATGGTGCCTTCAGAATGGCGCTCGAGAATGAGGCAGGTATAATCCCTGTAGTACTTAATGGAACTGCCGCCGCTGTTCCAAAAGGTAAACTAATTTTACCCGGAAAGCAGAGGATTGTTGTTAAAATAATGAGCGAAATTCCCTTTGAAAGCTTCAGAGGTAAAACACCTAAGGAACTGACTAATGAAGTAAGGGAGCTAATGATATCAGAGTATAACAAGCTCAGAGTTGTATCATAATTTTAATATAAATTGAATCAGTCAGTTATTGAAAACAGGATTTTAAGGCGGATGAAGTATATCTCCGATCAGCAGGGGATCATTGAAAGATACATTGAAGAGCCTGAAGGATGGAAGCAGCATCTGGAAAACACACGTTCCTTTATTAATGATTGTGTTAAGAAATATTATCCGAAATCAGTTGTCATAATGGGAAGCGGCTGGTTGTTAGATGTACCGCTTAATGAACTTATCAGCATATGTGAACGAATATATCTGGCCGACATCTGGCATCCCCGGCAGGTTCGTTCAATGGTTCAGAAATATCCAAACTGCAGTCTGGTTTATACCGATCTGACTGGCGTAGTCACGCAGGTTTATAACCTGGTAAAAAAATTCCGGGAAACGGGCATAAGGGAGCCTCTCCTGAGTATTCCATATTGTAAACCGGAGTTTCCCGATAATGATTCCTACATGATTTCAGTAAATATCCTTAACCAGTTGGATATCATTCTGATGGATTATATTAAGAGATTTATCAAATATCCTGATAATGAGATCAGGGAATTCAGGAAAAAAATACAGGAAAATCATCTGACTTTGCTTAAACCGGGCCAGTCATGCTTAATTGTGGATCAGGAAGAAATAGTGACAGATGGTAAAAATCAGGTGGTTTTTAATAAAAAACCTGTGTATGTGGAACTACCAGAGGGGAAGAAAAGAATGACATGGAAATGGAACTTTGACCAGGGTGGAGCATTTAATAAAGGAAACAAGACTGAGTTTAATGTTATTGCAATTGAGCTGTAAATATCTGTATTTATATATGTTACGTGTTCATTTTTAATAATAATCATAGTAAGTATCAGATAATCAGCAAGATATTAAATAAGACTTCATTATCTTAATTATACAGGGTTCATTTCCAAACTGATTCCATCCGTTGAAAAAAATCAGAAACCTTTGATCTGGAGTGAGTTTCAGAGGCAAATTGTGTTAATACTACTGTTGAAAAACAATTTCAGGGTCCTATGTTCTTTTCTTTATATTTGTGCAAATCCAAAAAATCATGTCGTTTCAGTACACGGAAGAGCACATTCAGACGCTCGATTGGAAGGAGCATATCCGAAAAAGACCGGGTATGTATATTGGCAAGCTTGGCGATGGGTCATCACGGGATGATGGGATTTATGTCCTTCTTAAAGAGGTTCTTGATAATGCAGTTGATGAGTTCATGATGGGTTTCGGTAAAACGATTGAGATTACCATAAATGACCGTCTTGTGAAGGTAAGAGATTATGGCCGGGGCATACCTCTTGGGAAATTGGTGGATGTAGCTTCAAAAATGAATACTGGCGCCAAGTATGATTCCAAGGCATTTAAAAAGTCTGTAGGTCTTAATGGTGTTGGCATCAAAGCTGTGAATGCACTGTCTTCAAATTTCGAAATACAATCTTTCAGGGAAGGGAAAGTAAAAGCTGCCGAGTTTTCGTGTGGTGAAATCCTCCGGGATGAAAAGGAGAAAAAGACTGAAATGGCTGATGGAACACTTGTCTGCTTTGTGCCTGATAAGGATATGTTTGGCAAGTACCATTTCATAACGGAATACCTTGAATCGCTTATTAAGAATTACGTATTTCTGAATTCAGGATTAACCATTTCTCTGAATGGACAAAAGTTCCATTCAAAAAATGGTTTGCTTGACCTGCTTACTGAAAATATGGATTCCCCCGGTCTTTATCCCGTTATACACCTGAAGAACCATGATTTTGAGATGGCTTTGACACATGGTAATCAATATACTGAAGAATATTTCAGTTTTGTTAATGGTCAGAACACAGTGCAGGGAGGTACCCATCTTATTGCCTTTAAAGAGGCCGTGGTAAAAACAATCAGGGAGTTCTACAAAAAAGATTTTGATCCTTCAGATATACGTCAGTCTATAGTTGCTGCATTCAGTATAAAAATTGAAGAACCCGTTTTTGAATCACAGACTAAAACCAAACTTGGATCAAAAGATATGAGTCCGGGTGGAGTATCCATACGGAATTTCATAACTGATTTTGTCAAAAAGCATCTGGATGATTACCTTCATACTCATCCGGAAACCGCAGACATCCTGCATAAAAAAATCAATGATTCAGAAAAAGAACGGAAAGCCATTTCAAACATCCAGAAATTGGCCAGGGACAGAGCAAAGAAGGCAAATCTGCACAACCGTAAATTACGTGATTGTAAAGTCCATTATAATTCCGATGATGAGCGCAGACTTGAATCGACCATTTTTATAACAGAAGGTGATTCTGCAAGCGGTTCAATCACAACTTCCCGGGATGTTGAAACCCAGGCAGTTTTCAGCCTTAAAGGGAAACCATTAAATACATATGGTCTTACTAAAAAGATCGTATACGAAAATGAAGAATTCAACCTTTTGCAGTCCGCACTGAATATTGAAGAGGACCTGGATAATCTAAGGTACAGAAATGTAGTGATTGCCACAGATGCAGATGTGGATGGAATGCATATCAGGTTGCTGCTGATCACATTTTTCCTCCAGTTCTTTCCTGGCCTGATCCGTAATGGCCATCTGTATATCCTTCAAACTCCTCTGTTCAGGGTACGAAATAAAGAAAAAACGATTTATTGTTATGATGAGGTAGAGAAACAACGAGCCTTAAAGAAGTTAGGTGAGAAATCCGAAATTACAAGATTCAAGGGTTTAGGAGAAATTTCCCCGGATGAGTTCAAACACTTCATTGGTAAAGACATAAGACTTGAACCAGTCACCCTGAGCCGTGAAGACGGAATATCAGGATTGCTTGAGTTTTATATGGGGAAAAATACACCTGAACGCCAGGATTTTATAATTGAAAACCTGAAAATTGAGGAAGACCTGGTTGCAGCTGATTATGCATAAGCTAAATTGAATATGCTTAGAGAGAACTCCCATAATGGTCAGGATGAACCTGAAAATCATGATCCATTAGATGATAATGGAAAAGATCAGGTTCCTGTTCCTGAGAATGAAAATGACATTTTACCGCCGGATGATTTGCATAAGGTAGTTCATCTGTCCGGAATGTACCAGAACTGGTTCCTGGATTATGCTTCATATGTCATTCTGGAAAGAGCCGTCCCGCATATAAATGATGGTCTTAAACCTGTGCAGAGACGCATTCTTCATTCGATGAAAAGGCTTGATGACGGGCGCTATAACAAAGTGGCCAACATCATCGGACATACCATGCAGTTTCATCCACATGGGGATGTATCGATTGGGGATGCTCTCGTTCAGTTAGGCCAGAAATCCCTGGTAATTGATACCCAGGGTAACTGGGGTAATATTTATACAGGTGATAATGCGGCTGCACCACGATATATTGAAGCCAGGTTATCAAAATTTGCAATTGAAGTTGTATTCAATTCCAAAACAACCGTCTGGAAACTTTCTTACGATGGCAGGAACAAAGAGCCTGTTACCCTCCCGGTCAAATTCCCGCTCCTGCTTGCACAGGGAGTGGAGGGGATCGCGGTGGGACTTGCCTCGAGAATTCTTCCTCATAATTTTAATGAACTGATAGACGCTGCCATTAACTACCTGAAGAAACAGGAATTTGTTTTATATCCTGATTTCCCGACAGGTGGCATGGTGGATGTATCAAAATATAACGATGGTCTTCGGGGAGGTATGATCAGGGTACGAGCCAGAATTGATAAGCTTGATAAGAAACATCTTGTCATAACTGAAATTCCTTTTAGTAAAACCACTATTTCACTTATTGAGTCCATCATAAAAGCGAATGATAAAGGTAAGATCAGGATAAAAAAGATTGATGACAATACTGCAGAAAAGGTTGAAATTCTTATCCAGCTTGCCCCGGGCGTTTCTCCGGATAAAACCATAGACGCGCTCTATGCATTTACTGATTGCGAAATTCCAATATCACCAAACTGCTGTGTTATTGAAGATAATAAACCCAGGTTCATGGGTGTCAGTGAAGTTTTGAAAAAGAATGTAGATGATACCGTTGATCTTCTCAGGAAAGAACTGGAAATCAGGCTGGAAGAACTGGAACAGGACTGGCATTTTTCCTCCCTGGAAAAAATATTCATAGAAAAGAGAATCTACCGGAAAATTGAAGAATGCGAAACATTTGAGAGCATTATAGAAACCATAGATATCGGTCTCAAACCTTATAAAAAACAACTTCGAAGGAAAGTTACCAGGGAAGATATCCTGAATCTGATAGAGATAAAGATCAAGCGGATCTCAAAATACGATTCATACAAAGCCGATGAACATATCAAAAGCATTGAAGTTGAAATTGATGAGGTAAAAAATCATCTGGCTAATATGATTCAGTATACCATTAATTATTTCCGGCAGATCAGGAAGAAATATGGCAATGGAAGAGACCGCCGCACTGAAATTAGGAATTTTGATACCATAATAGCCACAAAAGTAGTGGCTACAAACCAGAAGTTATATGTTAACTGGAAAGAAGGTTTCTTTGGTACCGGCCTGAAAAAAGATGAATTTGTCTGTGACTGTTCTGATATTGATGATATAATCACGATCCGGAAAGATGGCAGTTACATGGTAACCAAAGTAGAAGACAAAGTCTTTGCAGGTAAAGATATCATTCATATTGCTGTTTTCAAGAAAAACGATACCAGGACTATCTATAATATTGTTTATCTCGATGGTAAGACTGGCAATACCATGATGAAAAGATGCCCCATCATTGGAATCACCCGTGATAAAGAATATAATCTTACTAAAAATAACAGCAGCTCAAAAATACTTTATCTGAGTGTTAATCCAAATGGTGAAGCAGAAGTAGTGAAAGTTTTTCTTAAACCTAAAGCCAGACTGAGAAACCAGGTCTTTGAAATGGATTTCAGTGAAATGGCGATTAAGGGAAGGGATGCAGGTGGTAATATCCTGAGCAGGCATGCAGTTCAAAAGGTCGTGATGAAAGAAAAAGGAGTCTCCACACTGGGTGGCAGAAAAATATGGTTCGATGAGGATGTCATCCGGCTTAATGCAGACGGACGTGGCAGATTACTGGGTGAATTCAGCGGACATGATAAACTGCTGGTTATCACTAAATCAGGAGGTTACAGGCTCAGCAGTTTCGACCTTGAAAATCATTTTGAGGATGATCTCATGATCATTGAAAAATACAAGGAAAATAAAGTGTACTCTGCAATATATTTTGATGCCGAACTGAATTTCCATTATGTTAAAAGATTTATCCTGGAACCGGTTGAAAAACTTACCAGTTTTATTGGTGATCACCCTGAATCGAAACTGATAAAACTTACTGAAGTTGAATATCCGCGTTTCGAAATTCAATTCGGCGGCAAAAATAAAAGTAAGAATCCCGAAATTATTGAAGTAGCTGAATTTATAGGTATTAAGAGTTACAGGGCCCGTGGTAAAAGGCTTACAAAATATCAGGTGGAAATGATCCAGGAACTGGAACCTTTGATACAACCCGGGAAAATAACAGAACCTGAAATCATTGAAGAGCAGGAAGATGAATCAATTGAACCAGTAGTGTCAGCAGATGATGAAAAGAAGGAAAAGAAGGAAAAGAAAGAAAAAAAGAACGGGCAAATGGAGCTGTTTTGATACAGCCCTGATCATAATAATAAAGAATGAAAATATTTCTCATCGGATTTATGGGTTCGGGAAAGACGACGATTGGTAAAAAGCTTGCATCCAGGTTGGGATATTTATTTATGGATATGGACAAGTTGATTGAAGAAGAAAGTCAGATGACCATAAGCAGGATCTTTGATGAGAAAGGTGAAGACGAATTTCGCAGGATGGAAAATGAATTGATCCTGAGGATCATTCAAATGGAGGATGTAGTTGTCTCTACTGGTGGAGGTGTTCCCTGCTTTTACAATAACATGGAATTAATTAATAAATACGGAATATCAATATATCTCAAAATGAAGCCTGAAGATCTGTTAAAACGTTTGCAAGGTTCGAAGTATGAGCGTCCGCTTATTCGTGACCTGTCGCCCAGTGAACTGGATCATTACATCTCTGAAAAACTAAAAGACAGGGAACCCCATTACCTGAAATCAAAATATATCATTGATGGATCCCATCCTGATGTTCCGGGGATATTAGAGATGATTGTGGCAGAAGAGACGTAAGAATTCCAGGTATAACGGACTCACTATTGCTACTGTTTTTTACAAAATAACATTAGGATTAGCTGGGGACTTTAGCGAAAGTCCATAAATCTAATCACTTTCACTTCTCTTTAAAAATTGCCTGCCAAAGTTTTCTCCAAACAATTCAAGTTCTTCTGTCTTCTGTTTGCCAGGCTGGAATTTAATCGCCAGGCCTGACTGTATCACATTAAGCTTAAGGTTTTTCAGATGGTTTTCAATCAATGTAACCGCTTCACCGCTCCAGCCATATGATCCGAAGGAAGTCGCATATTTGCCCTTATCCCGGATTGGATTGATGAGTGAGAATAGTTTATATACCGGCAGCAGGGTGTTCTGATTAATTGTCGGAGAACCGACAAGAATTCCACCTGACCGTACTATTTTTTCTTCAAGATCACCCAGACTGATATGTTCGATATCTGTAACATCCACTTTAATATCTCCGGTTTTAAGGATTCCACGAGCAACGGCTTCAGCCATCTGTTTCGTATATCCGTAGGCAGATACATAAGTTACAAGAACCTGGTTGGAACTGCCTGAAGTCAGATTCAGGTATTCCCTTGAAAGTTTTTCAGAAAGATCCACCTTTTTTTTCCAGGAGGAACGCAGAACAGGGCCATGACCAGGACAGATCATGCTTATTTCCAGGGGCCTGATTTTCTCAATGGCTTTCAGCATAAACTTACTGTAAGGTTTGAGAATAATGTCGAAATAGTAACGAAATGAATCGGTATAATCTCCTGTTTTGTCATCAAAAATATTTTCGTCACAAAAATGGGCGCCAAACGAATCACATGTAAAAAGAATCCTGTCATCTTCGAGATATGTATAAATTGAATCGGGCCAGTGCAGATTGGGGGCCCCTATGAACCGGAGGGTTTTATTACCAAGACTGAGTATATCACCATCCTTTATTTTGAGACTTTTGAATGGTTTGTTCACCATCTCCTGCAGATAATTAAGTGCCTGGCCGCTTCCAACCACCGTGGCATCAGGATAAAATTCAAGCATTTTAATGATGCTGCCTGAATGATCCGGTTCAGTATGACTGGTGATGATATATTCGATATTTGCATGATCAGCCAGATGTTTTACCTTATTGATATACAAATCCGAAAAATTCAGTTTAACAGTATCAATCAGAGCTTTTTTATCTGCATCAATAAAATATGAATTGTAGGTGGTTCCATACCGCGTCTCCATTACGATATCAAATGTCACCAGATCCTCGTCGAGGATCCCGGTCCAGTATACAGAATCGCTGATTTTCAATGGATTAATATCTTTCATAGTATATTATTTTGACATGTTGAATTTAGCAAGTAAAAGGCAATTTTAATAAAAAAGGCTGTCGTAATTGACAGCCTTATAATCTGAGAAATTTCATAGACTGATATACTATTTTTTCTCTTCTACTTTTTGATGGTGCTCACAATCTGAAGGCTTACAGGTCTGGGGACATTCTTTTTTGCAATCTTTGTCTTCTTTGCTGTCTGTGGCCTCTTTCGATACTTTCTTGTCAGTATTCTCTTTCTTGTCAGTATCCTCTTTCTTTTCAGTATCCTCTTTCTTTTCTTTATTTTTCTTCGGATCATCATCGTTTCTAACCATGACAATTCTGCTGTTATCAGCTGAAGCAAATACCGGAGCAGCGATTAAACCAACAAATACTACAAGAGTGAATAATAAGATTAGTTTTTTCATAATTAACAATATTTTAGATTTTCAGATTTAAATAATACAGGTTCAAATGTATTAAATAGAAATTTCCCGAAAGTTAAGTAAAAGTTAAAAGATTATAACATCCCAGGATCATTTATTTGATTTTTGCTATAATGGAAGTAAGTCCTTTTACTGAGTCTCCCGGCTTTACGAGGATATCCAGATCAGGGGGAAGAAAAAGGTCGACACGGGAACCGAAACGGATAAATCCAAGTTCATTACCCTGTGTAACCATAATATCATTGTGAACATAAGAGATGATTCTGCGTGCTACGGCACCTGCAATTTGCCTGACCAGTATTTGCCCAATCCTCGGATTATCAGTCACCAGTGTGTTCCGTTCATTTAAAAGGGATGATTTAGGATACCTGGCAACAAGGTATTTCCCCGGGTGGTATTTATAATAAATGATCTTACCGGAAACGGGGTACCAGTTGATATGAACGTTCCAGACTGACATAAAAATGGAAATCTGAATCTTTTTTTCATTGAAGAATTCATTTTCTGTGGTTAATTCCACGGCCATTACGGTACCATCAGCGGGGGAAACAATAGTTTTATCGTCCGGAATGAAATGACGCTTTGGTTTTCTGAAGAAAATACAATTGAAAAAAATAATTATTAAAGAGCCAGAAAATACGATTGTTTTCAGAAAAGAGTGAGATTCAGGGAACAGGATGAATATACATATATTAATTATAGCCAGTACTGTCAGTATTACAAGTATGACCTTTATACCTTCCTTATGGATCATTATATAGATTTATATATAATTTCTTAACATTAAAAACAAACATACGAATGGGGCAGATAAAAGGACAGAATCGATTCTGTCGAGTATACCTCCATGGCCAGGTAAGAGATGCCCGCTGTCTTTCGCTCCGGCATTTCTTTTAATCCCCGATTCCAACAGGTCTCCCAGAGTCCCGGTGACTACTGTTATCAGGCTGATTACGATCCAGTCGATTCGCGAGATCGTTACGAATATCTCTGCTATGACCAGTGCCATTCCTGTTGCAACGATCATTCCACCAGCCAGTCCTTCCCAGGTTTTGCCCGGTGAAACTTTTTCCATTATTTTATGTCTTCCAAGAAGGCTTCCGAAAATATAGGCACCGGTATCATAAAGCCAGAGAATAAACAGGTATCCCAGCAGAATTTTATGTGAATAGGATGGAGATCCTTTACCCGGGTAACAGAGATAGGTCAGGAGGGATAAAGGTACAGCGATATACAATATACCCAGGAATGTAAAACCTATGTTTAAAATGATGTTTTCCTTCCATCTGATTAATCCCAGAAAGAAAACAGAGAATGATAATAATATAAAGCTGATAAGAGCAGGCAGTGGAATAAAACCGGATACATAAAGAAAATTAATAATAAACAGGATAACCCCGGAAATAATGCCAGCATATTTAAAGGCACGGATGTGATCTGAAGAAGAAAGTTTGTAGAATTCAGAAAGGCTTAATGCAGTAATACCGGCAAATACAAATGCAAAAGCAAAAGGATGAACAAGAATACTGGTAATGATAACAGCGACATAAATAATACCGGTAATGGATCTTTGAATGAAGTTTTTCAACTTTCGAATTCTTTTACGAGCATTTTTGCTTTCAGGATATTGTCTCTCTTCACGTATACTTCAACATTTCCGAACCTGTATGAAGAATCCATTTTATTTATTACAAAAGATCCAATTTCATGATCTGCCAGAACTTCCCTGAAGAGTTCGGCCTGGTATAGTTTATTGGTAGTATAAACGATTACCCAATCTTTTTCCATTTATAGATTCAGAAATGATTCTCAGGATTTTTTGTTTTTGCTGGTATCAGGTTCAAGTTCTTTTTCGTCAAAAAGGGTTTTGGATTCTGCATCCGTTTTTGTCTGATTAACAGGATCCTTAGGTTTTAAATCATTCTCAACAACATCCTCAGGCTTGGGTAGTTCTTTGGGTTTCATCTGTTTTATCAGCTTTGGGTATTCTTTTCTTTTACCGAAAATTTTCTCCAGATCTTCACTGAAGATAACCTCTTTTTCGAGCAGCTGATCAGCCAGTTGTTTTAATCCCTTAAGGTTTTCTGTAAGTATTTTCTTAGCCCGCAGATATTGTTCCTCAACGATTTTATTAACCTCTTTATCAATAAGTTCGGCAGTTTTTTCTGAATATGGCCGGTTAAATGAGAATTCAGACTGGCCGTTTGAGTCATAAAAACTGATATTACCTACTTTGGTACTCATGCCGAAATATGATACCATCGCATAAGCCTGTTTGGTAACACGTTCCAGGTCATTTAATGCACCGGTAGAAATTTTAGAGAAGTTAATTTCTTCAGAGGCCCTGCCACCAAGGGCAGAACACATTTCATCAAGGAGTTGTTCTGTGGTGGTTATCTGGCGTTCTTCGGGCAGGTACCAGGCAGCTCCAAGGGCTCTTCCCCTCGGAATAATAGTCACTTTTACCAGTGGATTCGCATGTTCCAGGAGCCAGCTTGCGGTAGCGTGTCCGGCTTCATGGTAGGCGATGGTTCGTTTTTCCTCTTCGGAAATAATCTTATTTTTCTTTTCAAGTCCACCAATGATCCTGTCGACCGCATCGAGAAAATCCTGTCTCTCAACCTGTTTTTTATTTTTTCTGGCTGCAATGAGGGCGGCTTCATTGCAGACATTGGCAATATCTGCTCCTGAAAAACCGGGGGTTTGCTTGGCGAGAAAATCAATATCGAGATTTTTATCAAGTTTAAGTGGTCTGAGATGGACTTCAAAGATCTCCCGGCGCTCTTTCAGATCAGGTAGTTCTACATGGATCTGACGGTCGAACCGGCCTGCCCTGAGCAATGCCCTGTCCAGAATATCTGCCCGGTTTGTTGCTGCCAGT
>Ga0113563_10001645_pt1 | contig 12910 bp, 9 predicted proteins | sample Mud3Dept3metaG_FD_80117 | JGI IMG/M metagenome (GOLD analysis project Ga0113563, IMG submission 80117) | Freshwater wetland microbial communities from Ohio, USA, analyzing the effect of biotic and abiotic controls - Mud 3 Core 4 Depth 3... | ecosystem: Environmental > Aquatic > Freshwater >...
AGCCCGCGGTAGGTGTTCTGCCCGAGGCCCGCCGAGATGCCCTTCGAGACGATCGTGCTGCGCGTGTTCCGGCCGAGGTGCACCATCTTCGTGCCCGTGTCGGCCTGCTGGCGGTTGTTGGTCACCGCCACCGAGTAGAACTCGCCCACCGCGTTGTCGCCCTGCAGGATGCAGCTGGGGTACTTCCAGGTGATGGAGGAGCCCGTCTCGACCTGGGTCCAGGTGATCTTCGCGTTCGTCATCGCCTTGCCGCGCTTGGTGACGAAGTTGTAGATCCCGCCGACGCCCTCCTTGTTGCCCGGGTACCAGTTCTGGACCGTCGAGTACTTGATGGTGGCGTTGTCGAGCGCCACGAGCTCGACCACGGCCGCGTGCAGCTGGTTCTCGTCGCGGATCGGCGCGGTGCAGCCCTCGAGGTAGCTGACGACGGCGCCCTCCTCGGCCACGATGAGCGTGCGCTCGAACTGCCCCGTGTCCTTGGCGTTGATGCGGAAGTAGGTGGAGAGCTCCATCGGGCAGCGCACGCCCTTCGGCACGTAGACGAAGCTGCCGTCGCTGAAGACCGCCGAGTTGAGCGCCGCGAAGAAGTTGTCGGTGTGCGGGACGACCGAGCCCATGTACTTGCGGACGAGCTCCGGGTGCTCACGGATGGCCTCGGCGAACGAGCAGAAGATGATGCCCAGCTCGGCCAGCTTCGTCTTGAACGTCGTCGCCACGGAGACCGAGTCGAACACCGCGTCGACGGCGACCCCGGCGAGCACCTTCTGCTCCTCGAGCGGAATGCCGAGCTTCTCGAAGGTCCGCCTGATCTCGGGATCCACCTCGTCGAGGCTCGACAGCTGCTTCTTCGCCTTCGGCGCGGCGTAGTAGATGATGTCCTGATAGTCGATGGCCGGGTAGCTGACATTGGGCCAATGCGGCTCCTTCATCTCCCGCCAGGCGCGAAACGCGCGCAGGCGCCACTCGAGCATCCACTCCGGCTCCTGCTTCCGCTCCCAGATCGTCCGTACCGTCTGCTCGTCGAGCCCCTTGGGGATGGCGTCCATCGCCACGTCGGTGACGAAGCCGTGCTTGTACTCCTGTGTGGCGAGTTGCTCGATGGTCTGCGTGGACGTGCTCATCGGTGCTCCTGCGGATTGGCCTCGGCGGGCCCCATTCCGGGAAAACGGCATCCTATCCGACCGAAACGGTCGCCTTTGAATATACGACCAACCTAGTCGCCAATCAAGATGCCCGGGAGCCACACCGGGATTCAGCCCGACCGCTGTCGGCCAGTGAGCCACCGCGAGTCGGGATGGCGCATTCCTCGATGGCGCTATGCTGGGCCTCAGCGGCGCCCCGCGCCCGGTGCGCACCGATGCAGGAACTTCGCCGCTCGTCGGCCCTCGTCACCCTGGTTGTCGCGCTGGCCGGGACGGCCGCCGCTCCCCGCGCCCAGGCGCCCGACCGCGGAGTGGAGGTTCCTCTGCGGGTGGTCGACCGGCGCGGCGAGCCCGTCGTGGACCTCGTGCCGACTGACCTCGAGGTGGCGGTGGACGGGCAACCGATCCCGGCCGACCGCCTCACGCTTCGCCGCGCGACCGGCGGGCACAGCCGCCGCCTCGTGTTCGCGGTGCACCAGCCCTCGCTCGACCCGGCCGACGCCCGCGCCATCGTCGAGTCGCTCACCGCCCTCGTGGGGCAATTGCCGGCGGGCGAGCGTGTGGCGGTGTGGGCGTTGCCCGCCCGCGCCGCCCAGTTGCTGTTCACGAGCGAGCCGACACCCGTCGGGATCCTCCTTGGGCGGTTGCGTGGCACGCGCGCGCAGGCGGGGCGCTACGGGCTCTCGCTGGCGCAGGCCACCGCCATCGCCGCCGGCAACACCTCGCTCCTCGACGCCGTCGCCGAGCTGGAATGCGCGCGTAGCGGGGCGATGCCGGGGCAGGGGGGGCAGCTGGACTCGTCGGCACCGGACCGGGTGCGCTGCCGTGACGACATCGCGCGCGACGCCGCCGGGCAGGTCGAGGAAGCGCGTGCGGCGACGGTGTCACTCCTTCAGGAACTGCGGCCGCTCGTCGACACCCTCGGGCGCCTCGACGGGCCCAAGCACCTGGCGCTGGTCACCGGAATCGTCGGTCCGGCCGATGGGGAGCTCGACGCGCAGCTCCGCGCCCTGGCTCTCGACGCCACGACCACGGGCACCGTGGTCCATGCAATCCAGGTGTCGCGCGCCGGGGCCGAGAGCAGCCGCGCCGCCGTGGCTGGCATCGAGCGGGAACCCGCCGGGCTCGCCTTGGGGCGCGAGACGGGCGGCCTCGCTCTTGCGGCCACCGACGCGCGCCGTGCGATCGGGCGTCTGGGTGTGGCGCTCCAGCAGGACGTCGCCCTCGTGCTGGCACTCCGGCCCGGCGAGCGCGATGGGGCGCCGCACAGCCTGCGTATCCGGTACACGCGCGCGGGGACCTACCGGGTGGAGGCCCCGAGCCGCGTGCGGTTCGCGTCAGTGCCGGCGAGCCCCGATGCGGGGCCGGCCGCGGCGCCTGCCGCGACGCCAGGCATGACGGCGAGTTCGGGCATGTCGCCGCCCGCCGTCCCCGACACGGTGTCGGTCGCGCCGCTGGCCAGCGCTCCAGGTGGGGCGGCGCCGCTCCACGTGCCCCCCTCCACGCCGGACGCGCCGTCCCTGCCGGGAGCGAGCCCTGTGGCACCCTCCGCGCCCTCGCTGCAGGAACTGCTCACTCGCGCTGGGGCCTATGTGACGCGCTACAGCCAGGTCATGCCGTCCGCCGTGCTCGAGGAGCACTACGTCCAGCTGGGCAAGAGCCTGTTCCTGCCCCCGGCCGCACCCGACCTTGCCGGCCTTGCGTGGCGAGCCCGCGACCCCACCGGCGGACTCAACGCGACGATCCGCGAGCGGCGCCAGACCCGGTCAGACGTGATGCTCGTGAAGCTGTCCGACGGGCGGAGCACGGCGTTTCGGGACGTGTTCGAGGCAAACGGCCGGCAGCTCCGCGGCCGCGACGAGCGGCTCCGCAAGCTGTTCCTCGAGGGCTCGACCGACAGCGTGCGCCAGATCAGGCGCATTCACGAGGCGAGCGCCGGTTGGAACCTGGGCGGGTTCTACCGCGAGATCAACGTTCCCGACCTGGGGCTGGCTGTGTTCGACCCGCGGAATGCTAGCCGGTTCGCGTATGAGCTCGGGGGCGTCGTTGCCGGCATCGACGCGGGGCCGCCTTGCCACGAAGTGCGGTTTCTCGAGGTCGCCCGGCCGACGCTCGTCCGGTCCACGAACATCGCCCGGCCGAACGTCCCGCTGCGGGGCTCGGCATGCCTGGAGGCGAACGGACGCATCTGGCGGACGCGGCTCGACCTCGACGAGCACTACACCGCGCGCGGGCTGATCGAGGTCACCTTCGCGCCGGCCGATCGGGTGCCGGTGCTCGCGCCCGACCGGATGTGGGAGTGGTACCAGACGCACGCCGCGCGGGGCCCCACCGGCTACGGCTACGTCGAATCCCTCGCACGCTACTCGAACTTGCGCCTGTTCACGGTGACGACGACGGAGGAGGTGAAGTAGTCGGTCGGTCGACCGATCCACCGCTACTGATTGAACAGCCCGTGGCGCGCGGACTCCGACATCGCGACGACCGCGGGGTGCTTGATCTTCTTCTCCACCGAGATCGCGTAGAACCGCTCGCGAACGCCCTCGAGGTGTCCGACGACGGCCACGCTGTACTGGGCACAGACGTCGGCCTCCACCACCGTCGGGGCCGGGAACACGCCGGCGCCCGCCTGCCCGAACACTATCATCAGCGCGCTGTCGTCGAACTCGCCCGCGATGCGCGGCCGCAGCTCCTGCGCGTCGAGCCACTGGTCGATCGAGCGCCGCATCATCGTGTGCCCGGAGGGCAGCAGCAGCGGCGCGTCCTGCAGCGACCGCGGGAAGCCCCGCTGCAGCTTGCTCGCCAGCGCTCGCGGTGCAAACAGCGACACCCCGCTCTCGCCGAGCAGGTGGTTGAACGCCTTCACCGACAGGCCCGGGCCGGTCGGCGTGTCGGCCAGCACCACGTCGAGCTCGTGCATGGCGAGCGCCATGAGCAGCCGGTCGGCCTTGTCCTCGCGGCAGGTGAGCTGGACGCCCTCCGGCACGGTGAGCGCGGGGGCCAGCAGCCGGTGCACCACGGACTTGGGCATCACGTCGGCAATCCCCACCGCCAGCTGGAACGGCCGGCCGGTGGGGCGGTCGTTGAGCGTGTTGAGCAGCTCGCGTCCTAGCCCGAAGATCTCGTCGGCGTACCGATAGACCAGCCGCCCAACCTCCGTCAGCGCCAACCCGCGCCCGGCCCGCCTGAAGAGCTTCTCGCCGAGCGCCTCCTCGAGCGCCCGCACCTGGCCGCTGATCGTCGGCTGCGTGAGCCGCAGCTCCTCGGCCGCGGCCACGACGCTCCCCTGGCGCGCGACGGTCCAGAAATAGAGCAGGTGGTGGTAGTTGAGCCATTGCATGGTTGATCCTGGAGTCTATCAGCCTGTCGGTCTCTCAGCCGGTCGAACGGCATGATGCGTCGGTCTCTCCGCCGGTCAGGCTGTCAGGCCGATCGACTGAGCGACTACAATCCCCGCATGCTCCGCATCGGCCGACGCCTCCTCGCCTGGATCCTCTGGACCCTCGCCGTCGTCGCCATCTCCGTCGTCGTCTTCGGCGCGTGGCAGGCACGCTGGCGCATCGCCGACCTCCAGCCCTGGCATCGCTTCGTGCCCGACGACGTGCGAGCCGGCGAGGTGACGCCGGGGTTCACCTTCGCAGACTACCTGAAGCGCGAGGCCGAGGTGTTCGCCCAGGTGTCCACCGAAATCGAGGCGCGCGTCCCGACCGAGCACCGCAATGCGTCGAACCGCTACTACCGGGCCGCCGGGCTGCGCGAGCGGATGGGCCACGACTGGAACCGCACGACCGAGTTCGTGCCCGACGGCACGCCCGTGGCCGGGGCGCTGCTCGTCCACGGGCTCACCGATGCGCCCTACAGCCTGCGGTCCATCGGAGAGGCGCTCCGGGCGCGCGGTGTCTACGCCCTGGCCCTGCGCATGCCGGGACACGGAACCGTGCCGGCTGGCCTCACCCAGGCCACCTGGCGGGACTGGCTCGCCGTCGTGCGCGTGGGTGCACGCCACGTTCGGCAGGTGGCCGGCCCCGGGACACCGCTCGTCCTGGTCGGCTACTCGAATGGCGGCGCCCTCGTCACCAAGTACGCCGTCGACGTGGTCGAGGGGTCGGGCGATCCCGCGCCGGACCGCCTCGTACTTCTCTCGCCGATGATCGGCATCACCCCGGTCGCGCGACTGAGCCGCCCCATCAGCCTGCTGTCCTTCGTTCCGTTCTTCGAGAAGGCGCGCTGGCTCGACGTGGCGCAGGAGTACAACCCTTTCAAATACGTGTCGGGTACGACCAACGCCGGCTTCGAGACCTACCAGTTGACCCGCCAGGTGCAATCCGGCGTGGAGCGTCTCCACGAGGGCGGCCGCGGCGTGCTGCCGCCCATCCTCACCTTCCACTCGCTCGTCGACGCCACCGTGAGCACCGCGGCCCTCGTCACGCGGCTCTACGAGCGCCTGCCGGAGAACGGCAGCGAGATCGTCCTGTTCGACATCGACCGGACATCGGGCCTCATGCCGTTCGTGAGGCCGGAGGACCTCACGCTGCTGTCGCGGCTCACCGACCGCGAGCCGCGTCGGTACGCCCGCACGCTCGTCACCAACGCCGGTCCCGACACCCGCGCCGTCGTCGCGCGGCACGCGCCGGCCGGCGCGCGGACGACCGTGGAGGAGCCGCTCGGCCTCGAATGGCCCGAGGACGTGTACTCGCTCTCGCACGTGGCCATCCCGTTTCCGGTCGACGACCCACTCTACGGGCTCGAACCTGGCGTGACGCCGTACGGCAACCGCCGGCTCGGCGCCCTCAGTCCGCGGGGCGAGAAGGCGGTGCTCACCGTGCCGGTGGACACGCTGATGCGCGTGATGTCCAACCCCTTCTACCCCTACCTCGAGCGGCGACTGCTGGAGTGGGTGCTCGAGTGACCGGCCAACGATTGGCGACTGGCACGTCCCCAGGGCTGGTAATCTGGAGGAGCCAGCCCAGAGGAATGTCCATGACGTCATCCGTATGCCCAACCCTGGCGGTGAGTCTGCTGCTCGCGCTCGGGGTCGCCCTAGCGCCGGCGGGCGCAGCCGCCCAGCAAACGCCACCTGCTCCGGCACCACAGGCGCCCGTGGCCCCGGCTCCCCAGGTGCCGGTGGAGGAGGACCCGCCGGCCCTCGTCACCCCGCCCACGCGCGCACCGGAGCCGCAGGAGCCGGCCAAGCCGACCCCCGACCAGGCGGCGGAGAAGCCCGTGCCGAGCGATTCGGTGCGCTTGACTGTCGTGGGCTGCCTGCGCGGTCGCTCCCTCGTGAGCGCGAAGGCCGCCGAGGCCGATGCCACGAGCGGCATCCCACCGGGGATCCGGTTCAATCTCACCGGCCCGAAAGACGTGATGAAGGATGTGAAGGCGTACGATCGCCAACTCGTCCAGGTGACCGGCCTCGTGCTGAAGGGCGCCTTGCAGAAACAGGGATCGGGCCTGCCGCTCGACGGAAAAGGACGCATCGTGCTCGGGCCGTCTCCCATGACTCAGGGGCCCATGATGGGCGACCCGCGGTCGGGTACGGGCGCCATGTCGGCGACGATGGACGTGAGTGCGGTCCGCCGGATGGACGGCACCTGCTCGAAGGAGTGACCGCGATCCCACTCGAGCACGTGCGTCGAGCGCGTCGCGGCGACCGCCCGCTGCCCGCCTCCTGGCGATGAGATGGGCCCGATGCTTCGGTCCTGGGGCGGACCGAAGCGAGCCCGTGGCTGAGCGCTGGCGAGACCAGATTCGGAGTGACGATGAGCTTCTCGACGAAGGTGCTGGTGGGGCTGGTGTCCGGTCTCGTGGCCGGCATCTTCCTGGGCGAACTCGTAGCGCCGGTGAAGGCGTTCGCGGACGGGTTCATCAAGCTGCTCCAGATGACCGTCCTGCCCTACGTGACGATTTCGATCATCTCGAGTCTGGGAGCGTTGGACGCCGCCGAGGCCAAGCGCCTCGGGCTCCGGGTCGGGGCGGTGCTCGCCGGGCTCTGGGTGGTCGCCCTCGGGTTCGCCATGCTGTTCCCCCTGGCGTTCCCGGTGCAGATCAGCGCGAGCTTCTTCAGCACCGCCCTCGTCGAGACGCCCCAGCCGTTCAACTTCGTCGACCTCTTCATCCCGTCCAACCCGTTCAACTCGCTGGCCAACGGCGTCGTGCCGGCCGTCGTGCTGTTTGCGATCGTGCTCGGCATCGCGATGATCGGCCTCGAGCGCAAGCACGTGCTGCTCGACGTCCTCTCGACTGCCAATGCGCTCGTCAGCCGCGCCACGCGCTTCGTCGTCCAGTTGACGCCGTACGGCATGTTCGCGATCGCGGCCAACACGGCGGGCACCATGAAGGTCGCGCAACTCGAGCACGTCCAGGTCTACCTGTTGACCTACGTGGCGATTGCGCTGCTCGTGTCCCTGTGGGTGCTGCCCGGCCTCGTGTCGGTGCTGACCCCGATCGGCTACCGCGAGGTCCTCGGCAGGACGCGAACCGCGCTGCTCACGGCGTTCATGGCGGGCGACCTGTTCATCGTGCTGCCGATGCTGATCGACGCGTGCAAGGACCTCCTCGCCAAGCACGGTCTCGCCGATGAGGAGACCGGCGACCTGCCGGACGTCATCGTCCCCGCCTCGTTCAATTTCCCGCACACTGGCAAGCTCCTCTCGGTGAGCTTCATCCTGTTTGCCGGCTGGTTCGCCGACGCGACCGTCCGCCTCGTCGAGTATCCCCGGCTGGCGTTGACAGGCCTGCTCACGTTCTTCGGCAGCCTCAACGCCGCCGTCCCGTTCCTGCTGGACCTGTTCCGGATCCCGGCCGACACGTTCCAGCTGTACCTGGCCACCGGCGTGATCAATGCCCGGTTCGGGGCGCTGCTCGCGGCGCTCCACACCGTGGCCGTCGCGCTGCTGGGGACGGCCGCGGTCACCGGCCGGCTCCGTCTCGATGCGGGGCGCCTGCTCCGGTTCGCGCTCGTGACCGTGGTGCTCACCACCGCGACGATCGGAGGGTTGCGGGTCCTCTTCGCCAGCGTCCTGAAGTCGGAATTCGAGGGCGCGAGGCTCGTCTACGGCATGAGCACGGTGTTCGAGCCGATCGAGGCGCGCGTGCTGCCGGGGATCCCCGAGGCGGACGCCCCGTCCGGATCGAGCTCCCACGCGGAAGTGGTCCGCCGGCGCGGCGCGCTGCGCGTCTGCGTGCTGTCAGAGCGCCTGCCCTATGCCTACACGGACCCGCAGGGCCGGTTGACGGGGTTCGACGTCGAGATGGCGCACCGCCTCGGGGACGATCTGGGGGTGCGGCTCGAGTTCGTGCAGACGACGATCGAGGATCTGCCGGCCGTGCTGGACCGGGGCGGGTGCGACGTGGCCATGGCCGGGATTCCGGTCACGCCGCTCCGGGCCTCGGCCATGCTCTTCTCGCAGCCCTACTTGGATGAAACCCTCGGCTGGGTCGTCAAAGACCACCTCCGGGACCGGTTCTCGACCTGGGACGCCATCCGCGCCCAGGGGCCCGCCCGCGTCGGGGCGCCGGATGTGCCTTACTACGTGCGGGAGGTGCGCCGTCGGGCGCCGGCGCTCCAGATCGAGGTCGTGGCCCTCCGTGACATGGTGGACGCGTTGTCGAAGTACGATGCCGTCCTGCTGCCGGCCGAGCGGGGCTCGGTGATGACGCTGCTCTACCCGGAGTACTCGGTCGTCGTTCCCCAGCCAGACCCCGTCAAGGTGCCGCTCGCATACCCGCTCCTCCGGCACGGTGAGCGCTGGGAGGCGTTCGTGAACACCTGGGTGGAGCTGAAACGGCGGGACGGCACGATCGAAAAGCTCTACCGTCACTGGATCCTGGGGCAGGGCGCCGTCAGGACGGGGCCGCGCTGGTCGATCATCCGCAACGTCCTGCACTGGGTGGAGTGAAGGTCGGCGCACCACCCGATGATCGCCTCGCCCGCGATCGCGTGGCCGTTGGTGGCCGCGACGACCGGTTCCACTCCAACCTGCGCCCCTGCGTAGAATGTCGCCATGTCTGATTCGAGCGACCTGCCCGACGCCGCCGCGCCGCTCGTCGGCGTCATCATGGGGTCCACCTCCGACTGGGAGACGATGGCACACGCCGCCGCCGTGCTCGACGAGTTCGGCGTGCCGTACGAGAAGCGCGTCGTCTCGGCGCACCGTACGCCCGACTGGATGGCCGAGTACGCCCGCACTGCGGAGGCGCGCGGTCTCGAAGTGATCATCGCGGGGGCGGGCGGCGCTGCGCACCTGCCCGGCATGACGGCCAGCCACACGCTCGTGCCCGTGATCGGCGTGCCCGTCCAGAGCCGGGCGCTCAACGGGCTCGACTCCCTCCTGTCGATCGTGCAGATGCCGGGCGGGGTTCCCGTGGCCACAATGGCGATCGGGAAGGCAGGCGCCACCAACGCGGGACTGCTCGCCGTGGCGATGCTCGGCGTGCGGCGCCCCGTGCTGCGCGAGCAGCTGCGGGCCTTCCGCGCGCGACAGTCCGACAAGGTTCGCCAGGATGTCCTGCCGTGAGCACGCCGATCCACCCAGGCGCCACGATCGGCGTCCTGGGGAGTGGCCAGCTCGGCCGGATGCTCGCGATCGCCGCGCGGCGGATGGGCTACCGCGTCCACGTCTACTCGCCGGAGCGGGACACGCCCGCCGGACAGGTGGCCGACCGCGAGCAATCGGCGCCCTACGAGGACCTCGACGCCGTGCGCAGGTTTGCGCGCGAGGTCTCGGTCGTCACCTTCGAGTTCGAGAACGTGCCGGCGGCCACCGCCGCCGCGGCGGCCGAGGCGGCGCCGGTGCGGCCCGAGGGCCGCGTGCTGCACACGACCCAGGATCGCGCGCGCGAGAAGCGGTTCCTCGCCTCGGCAGGGTTGCCCGTGCCCGCCTTCGACATCGTGGAGCACGCGGCGGGGCTCGACGCTGCGGTGGCGCGCGTTGGGACGCCGGCCGTCCTGAAGACCACCCGCTTCGGCTACGACGGCAAGGGGCAAGCGCGGATCGAGGCGCCGGCCGCGGCGCGGGCGGCCTGGGACGCGGTCGGCGGCGGCCCCTGCGTGCTCGAGGCGTACGTCGATTTCGCCTGCGAGGTGTCGGTCGTCGGCGCGCGCGGGCTCGAGGGCGCCGTTGCTCACTACGGCGTGGTCGAGAACCGGCACGCACGGCACATCCTCGACGTGACGATTGCGCCGGCGTCCGTGCCGGCGTCCGTGGCGCGGGAGGCTGAGCGGATCGCGTGTGCCGTCCTCGAGGCCCTCGACGTCGTCGGCGTGCTGTGCGTGGAGATGTTCGTCACGCGCGAGGGTCGCGTGCTCGTGAACGAGCTGGCACCGCGGACGCACAACTCGGGGCACTTCACGATCGAGGCGTGCGCCACGAGCCAGTTCGAGCAGCAGTTGCGGGCCGTGTGCGGGCTGCCGCTCGGGGCGGTGGCGCAGCGGGCGCCGGCCGCGATGGCCAACCTCCTCGGGGATCTCTGGATGGGCGGCGAGCCGCGCTGGGCCGCCGCCCTCGCCGTGCCGGGGGTCGCGCTGCACCTCTACGGGAAGGCCGAGGCGCGCCCGGGGCGGAAGATGGGACACCTCACGGCGCTGGCACCGACGACCGACGAGGCATCCCGCCTCGTCCTCGTGGCGCGGGCGGCGTTGGGGGAGCCAGCCTGAGGACCTGCTCCCACCGCCGATCCTGGGCAGTGCCACCATCCCTCAGGACGGCGCTGCCGGGGACCAGCGGCCGGCACGGGGTCCGGCCCTGCGCGGGAGAGGCTGATACACTGGCCGATCGACGGCCGGTTGGCCGTTCATTCCTGGAGGCTCTCATGCGTCGCATCGTGATGCTGTTCGCCGTGGCGGCCCTGCTCGCCCCGGCCACCCACGTCCTCGCGCAAGCTCCCGCCGCCGACAAGGCCGCAGGCCCCATCGTCGTGATGAGCACGTCGATGGGCGACATCCGGGTCCAGCTCAACCCCGCCAAGGCGCCGATCAGCGTCGAGAACTTTCTGGGCTACGTGAACAAGCGGTTTTACGACGGCACCGTGTTCCACCGCGTGATCCCCTCGTTCATGATCCAGGGCGGCGGCTTCACGCCCGATCTCACGAAGAAGCCCACCGGGGCGCCGATTGCCAACGAGAGCAAGAACGGCCTGAAGAACGTGCGGGGCAGCATCGCCATGGCGCGAACGGCGGACCCGGTCAGCGCCACGTCGCAGTTCTTCATCAACACCGTGGACAATCCCGGCCTCGACTACCCGAAGCCGGACGGCACGGGCTACGCCGTGTTCGGGCAGGTGATCTCGGGGCTGGAGGTGGTGGACAAGATCAGGGCCGTGAAGACCACCGAGAAGAACGGCATGCGGGACGTGCCGATCCCCCCGGTGGTCATCAAGTCGATCCGGGTGGAGAAGTAGGCCCGCTGCGGGCGGGCACGGGGGCCCGCCCCTACTTCTTGATCTTCTCGGCCCTGACGGTCGTCAGGCGCAAGGGTTCGCTCGAGTAGTTCTCGAGCTCGAGCACCTGCTTCTCCTTGTTGTAGGTGATCTTCGTCGCGACGGCCATCCGGCCCTCGCCCTCACCCTGCGCGTTGAACCGGATCTCGGTCAGGTTGAAGGGGTAGTCCATCGTCCGGGCCTGCTGCCGCGCCTCCTCGAACCCGATGCGGCGGTCGGTGGCGATGACGATCCGCCGGCCGCCGTCCTCGCCGGGGACCTGTCGCGCGAAGCGCAGGTCGTAGCCGAGCGAGTTCGGCAGGCGCATGAAGCCGACGCGCTTGCTCTTCTGCAGGGCCTTCAGCAGCCCATCGGGGCCCTTCTCCTGGAAGGCCTTGATCAGCGCGTCCCGCTCGGCCTCTGTGGACCAGCGCTCGATCTCGATGGTGACCGTGTTGGCGCCGCCTCGGCCGATGCTGCCCATGTTGACGGCGAAGGCGGTGAACCGCTCCGGCTCCCCCATGGTCTGCGCGCCGGCGCCGCCGGCAAGGGCCAGCAGCAGTGCTGGCACGAGGGTGAAGATGAGTCGCCGAGTCATGGGCCTCTCCTGTCGGATGCGCCACCGGGCCCGCGACGGCGGGCGGTGGGAAGGTATCCCCTAGTCTACATCCTGGGTCGTCGCCGGGCTCGGCCGGGAGCCACGGCGACGACCCCGCGCTAGAGTTCGGTAGAACCTATGAATTTCTACCAAACATTCGACTTTACCTACCGACCGCCGTGGGCGATCCTCTGTCCACCGGCACTCGCCCGCGAGGGCCGGACCCAGCCGTGGCGCCGGGCGCGATGGGGGCCCGACCAGCGGCTGGCTCGAAGGACGGACAGACCGTGATCAACCAGCTGAAGACCATCCTGCTGCTCGGGCTGCTCTCGGCCGTGCTGATCGGGTTCGGCAGCCTGCTCGGCCCGGGCATGTTCTATGCGTTCACCGCGCTCGCGGTCCTGATGAACCTCGGCGCGTACTTCTTCTCCGACCGGCTCGTGCTGCGCATGCACGGCGCCCGCACGCTCGAGCCGGGCGAGCACCCGCGGCTGCACGAGATGGTGGCCGAGCTGTCCGGCCGGGCGGGCATTCCCGCGCCGCGGCTCTACCTGATTCCGGGCGACCATGCCAACGCGTTCGCCACGGGCCGCAACCCCGAGAAGGGCGTCGTCGCGGTCACGGAGGGCCTGCTGCGCCTGATGACGCCGCGCGAGGTGCGCGGGGTCATCGCGCACGAGATCGCGCACATCAGGAACCGCGACATCCTCGTGGCCACCGTGGCGGCGGGCATCGCAGCGGCGGTGTCGTACCT
>Ga0113563_10001646_pt1 | contig 12910 bp, 8 predicted proteins | sample Mud3Dept3metaG_FD_80117 | JGI IMG/M metagenome (GOLD analysis project Ga0113563, IMG submission 80117) | Freshwater wetland microbial communities from Ohio, USA, analyzing the effect of biotic and abiotic controls - Mud 3 Core 4 Depth 3... | ecosystem: Environmental > Aquatic > Freshwater >...
AAGGTATGGGCAGTACCTGGTGAACAAAAAGTCCGCCCCAATGACAGGATTGAAAACAGTAATCTTGTATGGTCGGCCGAGCAAAAAAAGATAACAGTGGCAGGAGCAGGAAACGAACATGTTCCTTTCCAGGTAGTGATAACCACTCCCGTACCGCCGGGATGGAGACCAAAAGCTCCTGATGGTTTTTTTGTCAAGGCTTCAGACCTGACTTCTGCCGCAGGAAAGATGATACTTCAGAATAATGTGAATCTCTTCCTTGAACATTATATACAGATATATGCGGTATCCAGTCCTGTGGGTGCTACAGGTTACTGGCCCGATGCCCTGGCTCCGCTTAAAATACCGTTCAGTATGCAGGCCCAGTATGCGGTCGTAGGGAACAGACCTGTATGGGTCGATGTGTACATACCTGCAAATACACAGGCAGGAACATATAAGGGGACAATTACTGTGACCAGGTTTGAGAAAGTAATTGAAACCATCGGCATTGAGGTTGAAGTATATGATTTTTCACTCCCCGGGGAGACTCATTTAATAACCTATTTCAACATCTCTAAAGGTGAGCTGGCCAGATTCTACGACAAACAGGCTTCGTCACCTGAAATCGAGCAGCTTACAATGAATTATTTTGACTTCCTGTTTGCTCACAGGATGGAAACATGGTTCAATGATCCCCTTGTCCCTGAACTGACCATAAAAGGTGAAAATGTTGAGCTGAAATTCAATGAGTCACGGTACGACTATTTCCTGAACAAAATGAAAACCAAAAGGGTTATACTTGAAGCAAATCCGCGTGGCCTTACGAGGCAAACCAATGCGGAACCCTTTTCTCCGGCCTTCAATAAAATAGTTAAGTCATACCTTACCCAGACAGAATCCTGGTTCAGGAAGCACGGCTGGAGAGACCGTCTTGTTTTCAACAGTCCGATTGATGAGCCAAATACAAAAGAAGACTATGAAGAAACCCGTCGCTGGGCAGAACTTGTTCATGAAGCAGTTCCTGGAATACCTTTCCTGGCAACGGAATCACCTGTGAACAGAAATGCCGACTGGGGTACTCTTCGCGGATATGTAAACAATTTTTGCGTACATGGGAACAATCTTAACGATCCTGAAGTCAAGCAGGCATTGAAAGAAGAACAGGCAAAAGGAGGTGAAGCTACATGGTACATTTCATGCGACCAGGCATATCCTCAGCCAAATTATTTTATAGATGCCCCTGCGCTCGATCCCGTAATGGTTCCATGGATCACAGCACGTTATCATATGAATGGTATCCTGTACTGGGCAGCCAATTTCTGGAATCAGACACCCGATCCATGGCTCGATCCTGTCACGTTTATTTCAGGATTTGATTGCAGCGACGGGTATGTGCTGAACGGAGAAGGATCCCTTATATATCCGGGAGACCGGACAAGAAGATATACAGGTCAGCCTGATGTAAACGGCCCGGTTTCGTCAATCAGGTTTGAACTGCTGCTTGATGGAATCGAGGATTATGAATACCTTTGGATGCTTAAAAATAAAGGCGACAGTGATTTCGCAGAAAAACAGGTTCAAAATATGGTAATCGATGTAAGCACTTTTTCACGGAACCTTAAAGAACTTTATTTAACCCGCAAAGCAATGGCACGTCGGTTGGAAGAATTGTCACGGTAAAAAGCACCCTGAGTTAATTAATAATCTCAATCCATGAAGATACTGATCATAGAAGATGAGCCGAAGGTAGCTTCATTTATAAAAAGGGGACTGGAAGAGAATCATTATGATGCTGATATAGCATATGATGGACTTACTTCAGAAAAGCTTGTCCGTCAGTATAAATATGACCTGTTCATACTTGATATCATTATCCCCGGAATCGGTGGTCTTGATTTATGCAAAAAGCTTAAAACTCTTTTCCCCAATATCCCGGTTTTAATGCTTACAGCACTGGGTACCACCGAAGACAAGCTTGCCGGATTTGATGCAGGCGCAAACGATTACATTGTTAAGCCATTTGAATTCAGGGAACTATTGGCCCGGGTAAAAGTATTGCTGAAGATGGCTGATCAATCACATGAACCAGGAAGCAAGCTTATTGCAGGTGAACTGGAGCTTGACCTGGAGAAGAAAACAGTCCGGAGGGGGGATAAACAAATCGAGCTTACTGCTAAGGAATTCTCGTTGCTTGAATACTTTATGAGGAATCCGGGACGTGTGCTTTCCCGCAACGACATAGCTGAAAAGGTCTGGGACATCAGCTTTAATTTCAGCACCAATGTTGTCGATGTCTATGTTAATTTTCTGCGAAAAAAAATTGACAGGGGCTATGATAAAAAGTATATCCATACAAGGGTGGGGTTTGGATATATTTTCGGAGATTACTAATATGCAGATCAGGACAAGATTGACTCTTCAGTTTCTCCTTATAGGGGGAATAATAATGATTATTGCATCAGTGGCAATTTATCTTTCCACAGCCAGGTTCCACCGGAATGATTTTTATGATCTCCTGAGGTCCAGGGCCGGCAGCATAACCGAAATGGTACTCGATAGCTATGAATACAGTGCGGACAGGGCCTTGAGAACCGGAGCTGCATATGCAGCCAGACTGCAAAATGAAAAAATTCTGATTCTCGGTTTTGACAATGATACCATATATGTGTCGGATAAAAGCTGGGAACTGAAAACGACGGATGCTGTTATCAGGCGCGTAAAATCAAAAGAGGAAGCATTCTACAAACAGGATCCCTACAAAGTCCTGGGAACATTGTACGAATCCGGATCATTCAGGTTTGTGGTATTTGCTGCAGCTGTCGATAAAGATGGACCATCACGTCTGAAGGAATTAAGGATACTTCTTATTGTTGTCTGCCTGATAGGTCTCATGATGTTTTCTATAGCCGGATGGTTCTATTCAGGAAGAGCTATTAAACCAATTTCAGATGTCGTAAGAAAGGTAGAAGATATTTCAGTAACAAGCTTGAATCTAAGAGTTCCTGAGGGTAATGGGACTGATGAGATCGGTCAGCTTGCCAGAACATTCAATAAAATGCTTGATCGACTCGAATCATCCTTTGCCTTACAGAAAAACTTCATAGCGAATGCTTCGCATGAGCTGAGAACACCACTTACGTCAATAAACGGACAGATAGAGGTGCTTATGATGAAAGACCGTTCTGCCTTTGAATATAAGTCAGCACTTTCATCCATCCTTGAAGATATCAAATCCCTGATCGACATCACAAATAAGCTGCTTCTGATCGCCCGCACCAGTGCCGAAGGGCCTGAGAATTTCTTTACAGGTATAAGGATTGATGAGATCCTCTGGCAGGTACAGGAGGAAATGAAGAAATACAACAAAGAGTATAATATTAATATTTTAATGGATAATACCCTTACCGATTCCGATCAGATGATCGTAACGGGTGATGAGTACCTTATGAAAGTTGCACTATCAAACATTATTGACAATGCCTGCAAATATTCATCCGACCATTCAGTCGATATAAGGATTAAACACTTTGATAAGCGGATAGAAGTAGCATTTAAGGACAAAGGAATCGGCATACCGGAAGAAGACATGCAGACGATCTTTGAGCCTTTTTACCGGGGCACCAACGTCTTATCCATTCAGGGGATCGGTATAGGACTTTCTCTTGTCAATCAGATAATCAGGAACCATAATGGATCAATCAAACTATCATCGGAGACAGGAAAAGGGACCACCGTTCTTGTAATACTCCCATCAAAGACATAATCCTGAGGAGCTTCAGGAAAAGAGAGTCCTCCTGGGTTAACGTTTTTTTAATTCACTTTTAATTTTTGTTTAATAGAAAGAGTATAAATTGCTTTTCTAAGTTTTTCCAGGTCATACATGCATCTGACCTGCTTAATAGTTTTTATTAAGAACGGACTTTAAGTACCTGAGACTTCTAATAAATAATCTTTATGCGGATCAATCGATTTTTTTATGTTTCATTATTACTCATTCTCCTTTCTTTTGGTTGCCGGAATGGTAATAAACCTGCTTCCGTTTCTGCCAGACAACAGGCAGAATCAGTTCCTGAACCAAATAATGATTTCTTTCAGGAGATCGGAGCAGGTATCGGACTCAATTTTGTTCATTCAATCGGCTCCGGTGAACTTACGAATATTATCGAATCGGATGGAGGAGGCGCTGCATTTTTGGATTTTGACCAGGATGGATTTCTCGACATTTATGCCTGCAGTGGCAGGTGGATAGAAGGTTTTAGCAAAGGGGAAACACCGGCTGAACTATCGGGCAATCATCTTTACAGGAATCTTGGTAACGGCAGTTATGGGGATGTGACCAGAAAAGCGGATGTAGGCGGTCCCTGGTACAGCATGGGAATCACTGTAGGAGATTTCAATAATGATGGTTACCCCGACATGTATATAAGCAACTATGGCCCGAATGTCCTGCTGAAAAATAATGGCAACGGAACATTTTCGGATATAACAAAGCTTGCAAATGTAGCCGGAGGAAATAAATGCAGCGTCGGAGCTACCTGGTTCGATTATGATAATGACGGATTTCTGGATCTTTATGTGGGAAATTACCTCGAGTTTGATCCGGATTATAAATACTACTATGCTCCCGACGGTTTCCCGGGTCCGATGGCTTACGACGCCCAGAAAGATGTACTGTACCATAACAACGGCGACGGAACTTTTGAGGATGTAACGGAAAAAATGGGAATAACCGATATTGATGGAAGGGCAATGGGTGTGGGCGCCGCAGATTATGACGATGATGGATTCGTTGATGTATTCGTAGCCAATGACCATACTTTGAACTATATGTGGCATAACGAAGGAGGGAAGAGATTCGCCGACAGGGGAATCATGTCAGGCACTGCCTTCAGCCAGGCCGGGGAAGCCACGGTCAGCATGTCTGTCGATTTTGCGGATTTCAATGATGACGGACTCCTTGATCTTTTTGTGTCGGATGATACCTATTGTTCGCTTTATGAGAACCTCGGTAATGGTATTTTTACAGACAAAGGGATCGCATCAAACATCTCGATGGCTGCCGCCCAGTTTGTGGGATGGTCATCATCTTTTGTTGATTATGATAACGACAGCGACGCAGATATTTTTAAAACCAATGGAGCCCTGAAACACTTATACGGCCATGAAGATCAGATTTTCCGGAACGAAGGAGGTGGAAAATTCAGAGATATTTCCCTGGAACTTGGTAAATACTTCCAGGAGGAACACGTTGGCCGCGGAGCATGCCTCGGTGACTATGACAATGACGGCGATTTCGATATTTTCATTGTGAACCTCAATGCCCGGTCAGTTTTTCTGAGGAACAATAAGGGAAACATGAATAACTGGCTTTTAATAAAGCTGACAGGCACAACCAGCAACCGGGACGGAATAGGCGCCAGGGTAAAAGTAACTGCAGGCGGAAAAATCCAGACAGCACAGAAAAAAAGTACCACAGGATATCTTTCCCAGAATGATCCCAGAATGCATTTCGGACTGGCAAAAAATGACACAGCCGATAGAATTGAAATAATCTGGCCTTCCGGAAAAGTGCAAACCCTCGAAAACATTAAGGCCAACCAGATCCTTGAAGTCACTGAGCCTTAGTAAAACTGTTCATGAATATTAAACGAATATTTATCGCGGTCGAAATCATAACCATAAGCTTCACCTGTATTATTCTATGTTCCTGCAGGGGGAACTCAGTTAAAACCGGTATGCTGGTCGCAACTGAGGCTCCCGTGAAGATTCAGGATCATGAATATATAAGCAGTGAATATCCTCGATATTATCCCGGGACACGCATAATTGCATTCAACCCTGACAGGCCGGCAATTGTAATAGTAATTACTGAAGGTTTTTATTCAGCCTGTTTCCCTGATATCTCTTATGATGGCAGTCACATGCTGTTCACAGCTCAACAGAAAACAGGTGATCCATGGCAAATCTGGGAAATGGATCTTCATAATCTCAGGTCAAGGAAAATAATATCATCTGCTGAGAACTGCACCGATCCGGCTTACCTTCCGGGAGGAAGGCTGGTATTCAGCAAAATGACAATGAATGACACTGTCAGGACAGCTCAATGCCTTTATACCTGCAATCTGGAAGGCACAGACCTAAGACAAATCACATTCAGTCCCCAATCTTATTTTGCGGTAAAAGTATTAAAGGATGGCCGTCTGCTGTCAATCAGCAGTCAATTTATGCCTGACCGGGGCGGACGCATGCTGACAGTGTTGAGGCCTGATGGCACAAAAACAGATATGTTCTATAAGTCTTATGAAGGAAATCTGCTGATCAGCAAGCCAAGAGAAACAAACGACGGCAGGTTGGTCTTCATCGAATCTTACGGAGAAAATCTGGCCGGAGGTGATCTGATAGCAATCAGTTATAACAGACCTCTTCATACAAGATTTAATCTGACTTCGGAGATCAGGGAAGATCTGAATTGTGTCCTGCCGTTAAGTCCCGACAGATATCTTGTTTCATGCCGCAATCCAAATTCTGAAAAATTCGCCCTTTATGAATTTGATCCGCTGAAAAAAGCGATCGGACGCCTGGTTTTTTCAGATCCTGACCATAATATTCTTGATGTCGTTGCTGTGGAAGAAAATAACAGGCCAAAAAAGCTGCCAAGTGAAGTTGATATGGGAGTAAAGACAGGATTACTGCTTTGTCAGGATATAAATTTCCCGAATTCCCGGGGAACAGGGAATTATTCAAAAGTCCGAATGGCCAGGAAGATTGAGGTTCTTGGAGTTGACACGACTTACGGTGTGGTCGATGTTGAAAATGACGGATCATTCTATCTGAAAATAATGGCCGATACTCCTTTCCGGATCAGAACCCTTGATGAGAAGGACAATATTGTCAGCGGCCCGTGCTCGTGGCTCTGGCTGCGCCCCAACGAACGCCGGGGATGTATAGGTTGTCACGAAGATCCTGAACTGGTGCCCGAAAACAGGTTTTCGCTTGCCGTGAGCAAGCCTCCCGTAATCATCCCTGTGCATATCACAGGGGTTAAAGAGAAAATTGTTGAACTGGAATAGATATGAGAAAGTATCTGAAGATCATAATACCGGTTGGCGTTTTGCTCGTTCTGGCGGCTGTTTTCTATCCTCCTTATCACCGCTGGGCAAGAGAGCATGTGAATTATCTGACTGCAACTAACGATCATCCGCTGAAGTGTACCTCATGTCACCTCCATCTGCAAAAATCCGGGATTATTTCAAAACTTGTCAATGCACATTATTATTCACCATTTAATCTGGCTGTTTCCAGAAACGGGAAATATTTATACACTGTTGCCGAAGAAGCCAATGCTCTGCTCATTATTGATGCAGAAAGAGGGAAAGTGACGCACAAAATAAATGTTGGAGTTCGTCCCTACAGCGTGGTCCTCGGCAAGGACGGGAAAACAGCATATGTCAGTAATCAATGGTCAGACAACGTATCGGTAATTGACCTGACCACATACATGGTGACAACCACTCTTAATACAGGAAGCGGCCCCGCAGGGCTTGCGCTTAGCGCTGACGGACAATATCTGTACGTCGTCAACTCATATTCCTCGGATATATCAGTAATTGACCTTTCGGCAGGCACGGAAAGGAAAAGACTTACTGCCGGTAATAATCCAACAGGCATCCAGGCAAATCCTGAAGGTAGTCTGCTTTTTGTCACAAGCCGCCGTACACTGTCCAGACCATTTGGAGATACATTGAAATGTGAACTTACAATTATCAATGAAAGCAGGCAACGGATTGTAGCGCGAAAGGACATCAGATCAGCCTATATGATGGAAAATATTGCCTTTACTCCCGGAGGTGATCTGGCAATAATACCTCTTGTAAGGCCCAAAAACAATGTGCCGACAATACAGGTCGAAAGAGGCTGGATGATGACTCACGGAATAGCAGTCATTGAACAGGAACCGCCCGGAAGAACAGTACAATTTCTCCTTGATGAACCGAACGCCTATTATGCCGATCCTTTTGATATTGCTGTCACTCCTGACGGTAAAAAGGCATTTGTATCCCATGCAGGAGTTGATTGCATTTCGGTGATCGATATTGAAGCTATCAGAGCTATTCTTGCTGAGTCTTCGGAAGAAATGCTCTATACATATTCCCATCACCTTGGCATTAGCAGCCGCTTTATCATTAAACGGATCCCGACTGGCTCAAATCCAAAAGGCATGATACTTTCACCTGACGGCAAAAAGCTCTTTGTGGCAGAGCATCTTCAGGACAGGATTGGCATTATCAGTACCGAAACTCTTGAGGCGATAGGGACCATTGACCTTGGCGGCCCACGGAGAACAACCGCCAACCGTCTTGGCCGCCGGCTGCTCAATAACGCCTCAGGTACTTTTCAGAACCAGTATTCATGCTATACATGTCATCCTGATGCCCATGAAGACGGACTGGTATATAACATGGCATCAAAAGATATGGGCCGTAATATGACAAATACACAGTCGCTGAGAAATATAGGCGATACGCCTCCATTCAAATGGAACGGGAAGAACCAGACAGTATACAAACAGGACGGAATGCGCTTTTCCACCGTTCTGACAAGAAATGAACCCTTCAGCTATAAGGAACTCGATGCCCTTACTTCTTATATCATGACCGGTATCCCAAATCCCCCGAATCTCCTTTATAATCCGGATGGGGACCTCACTGAGGCCCAGAAGCTCGGAAAGATAATTTTTGAACGTACCCATGACAATAAAGGTTACGAAATTCCGGTTGTCAACCGCTGTGTCACCTGCCACCCGGCTCCTTATTTTACCAACCTTCAGCCGGCAAACGTGGGTACACTTGCCGCCTCCGATGATTCTATTCTTTTTGACACACCGCACCTTAACAACATTTTTGCTTCCCCTCCTTATCTCCATGACGGCCGTGCAACTACACTTGAAGAGATATGGACATTGTACGGAACAACCGAACAGCACGGTTCAGTGAATGACCTTACCAAAATACAGCTTAACGACCTTGTTGAATACCTGAAATCACTCAGGGATCCGCTGTATGAACAAAAGAAAACCAGTTTAAATAAAGCATCTTTTAAGTATTATTAACTCAAATACCAATGAAGAATCTGGTAAAAAGCCGTTTCTTTAAATATACCCTGGCTGCTCTCTTCCTGCTGGTGATTATTTTAATTGTATTTATATCAATTAAAATTCCTGCTGATGAGTTAACTCTTCAGCAATCTGATGAGATGGTGGCTGTCAGGATCAGTCAGCATAAATCCACAGATACTCCAGCCAGCAGTTCCGGTGTTATTAAGGAGGCTAAGGAAATGCCCGTATATGGGCATTGGCGAAATTTCACAACGAAAGATGGGCTGCCTTCGGATAAAGCTTATACCGTACGCATTGATGGTGATCGGGTGCTGGTAGGCACTCACGACGGACTTGCAGTATTTGAAAACGGGAAGTGGAGTACATATACAACCAGGGATGGGCTTGCACATAACGGAGTTGTTTCCATCGATGTAAGCGAACTTACCGGAGATGTATGGATCGGAACTCTTGGCGGTCTCAACCGCTGGTCGGCTGGTAAATTTGAAATGTTCAACCAGTTCAACAGCGGTTTACCCAACGACCTGGTCTATTGTGTTTATTGTGACGGTAAGGATATCTGGGTTGCCACCGGTGGAGGTGCGGGCCATTATGATACATTTACCAGAGAGTGGGAAATATTTACGGAAATGAACGCCCCAATGCATGAACCATGGACTTACGGTGTTTCTACAGGTGACGGAAAAGTTTTTATAGCTGCATGGGGAGGAGGTGTAATTGAGTACGATAACAAAACCAGGCGTTTCAGGGATTATGTCGATCCTGATGGCTTTATGGAAATCGATCTGCAACCCGATGATGGTATAATACATGATATTACAACAGCAACTTCATATGCTGACAGTATTTTATGGGTTTCAACCTATTTTGGCATGAGCCGTTACGACGGTAAAAACTGGAAAGGCTATTTTAAGGAAGATAGCGGTCTGGCAAGTAATTTTATCAACTTTCTCAGGGCTGAAGGAAGAATAGCATTCGTTTGCTGCGATAATGGTTTAAGCAGCACCGACGGAACAACCTGGGTTACATATATAAAAGACGACAACAGTGAGAACGGTAAAGCTATAATAACCAACGGAACCAATAAAAAGGAAATACCTTTATCACCGTCAATCTCTCACAATTTTATTATCGGTGTTGATGCTGAAGATGATATGCTTTGGGTTGCTACTTCAAAAGGTGTAAGCCGCGGGGAACTGCTCAGGTAGACTTAAGATATTACTATCCGGAAAAAAATCAGGAATATGAAACCACATGTTATTCAAGCACAAACTAGAATGAAAAAATTTACTAAAATACTGGTGAATCTGTTCCTGGTTTTCCTGTTAATGTTTGAATTGGCAAACGGACAGAAGAAGATAATGAACTACGGCAACATACCGGATGAGCTGGTCCCTTATGATAAATATCAAAAAGCCTATATGTATCATTTTCTTGAACCGATTCAATTTTATGGTGCAGGACGTGAGAAGCTTCCTCCCAAAGACCTGAAAGAGGTAAGGATCGGATTCCTGGGGCCGCTGGAAGGATCAATTATTTCATCACTTGGAAAACAGATGCTGCAGGGATCAATGCTTGCAATCGAAGAGGCTAACAAAAAAGGAGGATACCGGGGACTCCCATTCAGGCTGATGATACACAATGATGTAGGTTTATGGGGAGCTGCAGCAAATGAGATAGTGAAAATGGACGATGAAAAAGTATGGGCATGGCTTGGATCAATTGACGATGTTGTTTCGCATGTGGCAATAAGGGCAACATTGAAACTGGAGATCCCCAATGTCAATACCGGCGATCCTGATCCTACGTTTACAGAGACAGCCATACCATGGGTAATACGTGTCATACCTGATGACAGGCAGGGCAGTTATGTCCTGGTTGATTATATCTTCAAAAAAGAAGGACACTCCCGGGTGGCCGTAATAAGGACGAACAACCGTTACGGCAGGGTTGGAATCCTTCATTTCACCCGCTCTGCTACCCGGATCGGTTTCCCTTTGATAATCGAAGAACGGTTCAATGATGGAGAAACGGTATTTAAAGAGCAGCTTGAACGCATAAAAAAAACCTCTCCGGATGCTATAATGATATGGGGAAACGCGAGAGAATCTGCACTGATCCTGAAACAAATCCGTGAATTAGGTATGAAACAGCCGGTATTTGGTTCTGACAGGATGGTTAATCCTGAATTTCTGGAAATTGCAGGGAATCTGGCTGAAGGAATCGTGACCACCTGCCAGTATAACCCCGATGCAAATATTCCGGCACTGAAGGCTTTTAAAAATAATTATTTGAAAAGATTCGGACAGGAACCCGATGTGTTTGCTGCACATGCTTACGATGGGATGAAAATCATAATCGCAGCAATTCATAAAGCAGGCTTGAACCGGGTACTTATCCGGGATTTGCTTACAGACATGAAGACCTTCCAGAATTATGAGGGTGTTACCGGCAGGATTATTTTTGATGCAACATGGAATAATATAAGACCCATTTTTTTGGCCAGGATCAATAATGGCAAATTTGAATTTTCCCCTGCTCCTCCTTTGGTGCATACTAAAAAATAAAACAGAATTGTTATTTAAGATATTTCTCACAATTGCAATCGCAGCATTTCCTGAGACAGATGCAGATGCATCACCATTTCCTTTTCATCAGGACAAAACCGTAAACATTGGATTATTAATACCTGATAATAAATCCATTGCAGCAATGCAGGGGGCAGAAATAGCAATCCGCGAAGCCAATGCTGAAGGAGGACTGAACGGAACGCCTTTCCGGCTTGTAACACGTTCCATGGAAGGACCCTGGGGAACCGGCTCCAAGGAAGCAGTGAACCTGGTCTTTGAGGAGCATGTCTGGGCTATCCTGGGTTCACACGACGGCCGGAATGCTCACCTGGTCGAACAGGTTGCGGCAAAAACACATGTTGTTTTCCTTTCCGCCTGGGCTAGCGATCCCACACTTTCCCTGGCTTTTATTCCATGGTACTTTAGCTGTGTTCCAAACGACCTTCAGCAGTCCAATGCATTAATTGAAGAAATCTACAATAAACGCAGATTTGAAAATATCGCCGTTGTTAATGGTGACGATTACGATTCAAAGTTATCTTCCGAAACATTTTTGAAAAGAACGAAGCTTGCCGGAAAACCTGATCCGCTCCGGTTTTCTTATGGGGATTCATCCCAGGACCTTAATGCTTTGCTTGATAATATCAATAAGACAGATGTTAAATGCATTGTATTGTTCAGCCAGCCTTCCGTTTCACTAAGAATACTAAGGCAAATCCGGGAGAAAAAAATGAACCAGCCGGTTTTCGGCTCGTTGCTGCTTTTAAATGAAAATGAATTGTCTCATCAGGAATTGCTTGAATATGATAATGTTATATTGATCCCTTCCGGACTCTGGCCGCCATCAGAAAATTCATCCTTTCGCCGGGAGTTTCAGGAGACCTACAAAAGAATTCCGGGTGTGGTTGCATCATACGCCTATGACGGAATGAATCTGCTTATAGAAGCAATAAGAAAAGCAGGTGCCCCTGATCGTGAAAAGATCCAAAAATCACTGCAAAACATTTATTATGACGGAGTCACCGGATTGATCCGGTTTGATGATAAAGGAAACCGGATGGGTAATTTTAAAGTAACAACTATAAAAACCGGGCTCCCTGTTGCCATTGAATAACCTTAGCTGTATCACTTTTACAACCATCCTGATGTTGCTGGTTTTTCTGACTGAATAAATCCCTTTAATTCTTTAACTTTATTGTCATGAAACCCACATGATTGAGCCCAATCACAAACAAGCATGAAA
>Ga0113563_10001647_pt1 | contig 12909 bp, 1 predicted proteins | sample Mud3Dept3metaG_FD_80117 | JGI IMG/M metagenome (GOLD analysis project Ga0113563, IMG submission 80117) | Freshwater wetland microbial communities from Ohio, USA, analyzing the effect of biotic and abiotic controls - Mud 3 Core 4 Depth 3... | ecosystem: Environmental > Aquatic > Freshwater >...
CCGTTCCGGAGGGTCGACCTGACGGGCCTGGATCCGGCCCAGAGGCGGGCCGCGCTGGCGACGGCGTGCGAGGAAGCCCGGCGGAGTGTGACGCTGGAGTCGGGGCCGGTGTGGCGAGCGGTCTGGATCGAGGCGGGTGAAACGGGAGCGCGCCTGCTGCTGGTGATCCACCACCTGGCCATCGACGGCGTGTCGTGGCGTGTCCTGCTGTCGGACCTGCGGCTGGCGTGCGGGCAGGCGGCTCGCGGGGAGGCGGTCCACCTGGGGCGGAAGACGACGTCGTTCCGCGCCTGGGCGGAGCGCCTGACGGAGTGGTCGGGCAGCGAGGAGCTGCAGCAGGAGCTTCCGTACTGGCGGAGCCTCTCGGGAGCGCCGAGCGAGGGGCGGCTCGTCCATCTCGAGTCTCCCGGGGACGAGCAGGGGCCGCGGGGTCTGGTCGGCGTGGAGCTGGACGAAGAAGCGACTCGAGCGTTGCTGACGGAGGTCTCCCGCGCGTACCGGACGCGCATCACGGAGTTCCTGCTGACCGCGCTCTTGCGGGGTTTCGGGCGCCGCGGCCTGGTCGGGGTCCGAGTGGACGTGGAGGGACACGGACGCGAGGAGTGGGAGGGCGTGGATCTCTCACGGACGGTGGGCTGGTTCACGACCCTGTACCCGGTGCTCCTGGAGCACGAAGACGAGGGGCCAGGAGAGTCCCTGAAACGCGTGAAGGAGTGCCTGCGCCGAGTGCCGCGGCAGGGTCTCGGCTACGGAGTCCTGCGTTACCTGAGCGCGCGAGGAGAGGAGCTCGAGGGGATCCCCGAGGCCGACCTGAGCTTCAACTACCTGGGGCAGCTGGATGGACCGCTCGGGGAGCAGCCGTCCCTGCGCCCTTCGGCGGACTGGGGGGCGTCGCGGACCGCGAAGGGCAAGCGCGCCTACCGCCTGGACGTCGGGGGATGGGTGCACGCCCGGCGGTTGCGCGTCGAGTGGACGTACGACGAGGGAGCGCACCCCCGGGAGCGGATCGAGGGACTGGCCGAAGCGTTCCGGGCGGAGCTGCTGCTCCTGATCGAGCACTGCCGGAGCGAGGGGGCGGGAGGCTACACGCCGTCGGACTTCCCCCTTTCGGGACTGGACGCCAGCGAGCTGCACGCCGTGGTCGGAGCCGATCGGGACGTGGAGGACGTGTATCCGCTGTCGCCCCTGCAGCAAGGGCTCCTGTTCCACAGCCTCTCGGGCGACGACTCCGCGGCGTACCTGGTGCAGCGGACCTTCGAGGTGGTGGGGGACGTCGAGCCGGCGGCGCTGCGCCGGGCCTGGCAGCGCCTCGTCGAGCGGCACGGGATCCTGCGGACCCGGTTCGTGTGGGAAGGCGTGAGGGAGCCGCAGCAGGTGGTACGCCAGCGTGTGGACCTGCCGTGGGAGGAGCTGGACTGGAGCCAGGCGGGGCAGGGAGAGCAGGAGAAGCTCCTGGCGGAGCTCCTGACGACGGAGCGTGCGCGGGACCTGGACGTGACGCGGGCCCCCCTGATGCGGGTCAAGTCGATCCGGACGGGCGAACACGCGACGCGGCTGGTCTGGACATTCCACCATCTCCTGCTCGACGGCTGGTGCCTGCCGATCGTGGTCGGGGACCTCTTCGCGCTGCTCGAGGCCGAGCGTCGCGGGGAAGCGGCCGACCTCGGCGAGGTGGCTCCGTACCGGCGCTACATCGAGTGGCAGCGCCGTCAGGACCTCGGCCAGGCGGAGCGCTACTGGCGGCAGAGGCTCCAGGGCGTGTCACCCACCGTGCTGGAGCTGGAGGCGGGGGAGGGTGAGGGCGGATTCGACGAGAAGCGGCGTTCGTTGTCGGAAGAGACGAGCGCCGGTCTGAAGGAGCTGGGCCGGCGAGCCCAGCTGACGCTGGGAACGCTCGTGCGAGGAGCGTGGGCGCTCGTACTGAGCCGATACACCGGCGAGCGGGATGTCGTGTTCGGAGAGACGGTGTCGGGGCGTCCGGCGGAGCTGGCGGGCGTCGAGTCGATGGTGGGGCTGTTCATCAACACCCTGCCCGTGCGGGTGGACGTCGAGCCGGCACGCCGGCTCGGGGAATGGCTGGCCGCCCTCCAGGACGGGCAGGCGGAGCAGCGGCAGTACGAGTACAGCCCCCTCCACCGCGTCCAGGCGTGGAGCGGTCTCACCGCAGGACCACGCCTGTTCGACACCCTCTTCGTCTTCGAGAATTACCCGGTCAGCACGGGCGGGACGGGCGGCAGTCTCCAGGTGCGGGGCTACCTCGCGAGCGAGCGCACCCACTACCCCCTCGCCCTGGCCGCGAGTGCCGGCGCACGCCTGGGGCTGCGGATCGCCTACGACCGGCGGCGCTTCTCGGATGCGGCCGTCGAGCGCATGCTTCGTCACCTCGAGGTCCTGCTCGACGCCTTCGTCGCCGCCCGCCTCGACGCTCCGCTGGGCGCCCTGCCGCTGCCGGAGGAGACCGAGCGCCGCCGCCTCCTCGCCGCCGGGCGTGGCGCCCCCGCCCCGGCCTCCGGGGACTCGCCGCTGCTCCACGAGCTGGTCGAGGCGCAGGTGGAGCGCACGCCGGAAGCCACCGCCGTCGTTTTCGGCGACGAGCAGCTGAGCTATCGCGAGCTGGACCGCCGCGCGAATCGCCTCGCCTGGCGCCTGCGCGCCCTCGGGGTGGGACCCGACGACCGCGTGGGAGTGTGCCTGGAGCGGTCGCTGGACCTGGTGGTGGCGCTCCTCGGCATCCTCAAGGCGGGCGGCGCCTACGTCCCCCTGGACCCCGACCACCCGACGCGGCGGCTCGCCTGGATGCTGGAAGACGCGCGGGTCCGCGTGCTGATCGCGGCGGCCAACGGCTCCGATCGGCTGCCGGACGCCCCTGTCCCGCGTCTCGTTCCCGAGCACGACACCCGGGGCATGGACGCCGCCGACGCCCGGCCCCCCGCGAGCGGGGCCCGGCCCGGGAGCCTGGCCTACGTGCTGTACACGTCCGGGTCCACCGGCACGCCCAAGGGCGCGATGATCCCGCACTCGGCGATCGTGAACCACATGCAGTGGATGCAGGCCGAGTTCCCCCTGGATGCCGACGACGCCGTCCTGCAGAAGACGCCGGTGGGTTTCGACGCCTCGGTCTGGGAGTTCTGGGCACCGCTCCTGGCGGGGGGGCGACTCGTGCTCGCGCAACCGGGCGGCCACCGCGACGGCGCCAGCCTCGTCGAGGCCGTGGCACGCCACCGCGTGAGCGTGCTGCAGGTGGTGCCGACGCTGCTGCACGTCCTGCTCGACGAGCCCGGCCTCTCCGCCTGCTCCAGCCTCGAGCGCGTCTTCAGCGGCGGCGAGCCGCTGGGCGCGGAGCTGCACGATCGCTTCCGGGCGCTCCTCGATGCGGAGCTCGTCAACCTGTACGGGCCCACCGAGGCCACCATCGACTCGGTCTTCTGGCGCTGCGGGGCGGAGGCGAGGCGGGCCAGCGTGCCGATCGGTCGCCCGGTGCGCGGGCTGCGCGCCTACGTGCTCGATCGGGACCTGCAGCCGGTCCCGGAGGGCGTTCCCGGCGAGCTGTGTCTCGCCGGGGCGGGCCTGGGGCGCGGCTACCTCGACCGTCCGGCCCTGACGGCGGAGCGCTTCGTTCCCGATCCGTTCTCCAGCGCGGCCGGGGAGCGGATGTACCGGACCGGCGATCTCGTGCGCTTCGGCTCCGACGGCAATCTGCACTTCCTGCGCCGCCTGGACGACCAGGTCAAGGTGCGGGGCCACCGGGTCGAGCCGGGCGAGATCGAAGCCGTGCTCGCGGAGCACGCCGGCGTGCGCCAGGCCGCGGTCGCGCTGCGTGGCAGCGACGGAGTCCAGCGCCTCGTGGCGTACTGGGTGCCGCGCGACGGGCAGGCGCCGTCGCCTTCCGATCTTCGCGCTCACCTTCAGGAGCGCCTGCCCGAGGCGCTGCTGCCGTCGGCCTTCATGCGGCTGGCCACCCTGCCGCTCACGCCGAGCGGCAAGGTCGACCGCCGCGCCCTGCCCGAACCGCCCGCGGAGCGGCCCGATCTCGCGCAAGCGTTCGTGCCCGCGCGCTCGGACGTGGAGCAGGTGCTGGCTCGCATCTGGTGCGAGGTCCTCGGCCTGGACTCGGTGGGTGCCCACGACAACTTCTTCGAGCTGGGCGGCGACTCGATCCTGAGCCTGCGTGTCGTCTCGAGAGCCGCACGAGAGGGGCTGAAGCTCACGCCGGCGCAGCTGTTCCGCCATCCCACGATCGCCGGGCTGGCGGAGGTGGCGGGCGAGGCGCGGGCGGTGCCGGCCGAGCCGGGGCCCGTCGGCGGGCCGCTCCCGCTCACGCCCATCCAACAGTGGTTCTTCGAGGGCGAAGGCAAGGACCTCCACCACTACAACCAGGCCTTCCTGTTCGAGCCCACGAGTGCCTTGAAGGCGGATGTTCTCGAGCGCGCGCTCTCGACCCTCCTCGAGCATCACGACGCCCTGCGCCTGCGCTTCGTGCCCGGTCCGGGGGGCTGGAGGGCGTCCTTCGCCGCGCCGGGAGACCCGGTCCCGATCACCCGGATCGACGTCGCGGCGGTGCCGGCCGAGGAGCAGGCGGCGGCGGTGGCTCACGCGGCGAGCGAGCTGCAACGCAGCCTCGACCTGGCGAAGGGCCCCCTGCTGCGCGCGGGCTTGTTCCACCTCGGGACGCGAGGCCAGCGGCTGCTGCTCGTCATCCACCACCTGGTCGTGGACGCCGTCTCCTGGGGCGTCCTGCTCGAGGACCTGGCGGCCGCCTACCGGCTGCACGAAACGGGTGCTGCCCCCCGGCTGCCCGCGAAGACCACGTCCTTCAAGTCCTGGGCGGAGCGGCTCGCCGAGCACGCGCGTTCGCCCGCGGTCGAGGCCGAGCTGGCCCACTGGCTGCACGAGACGCGCCCTGTCGCCGCGACCTTGCCCCTCGATCCTCCGGGAGAAGGGACGCCCGGGCCCGCCACCGTCCTCGTGACGCTGGAAGCGAAGGACACGCGCGCGCTCGTGCTGGCCTCCTCTCGCCCGGTCGAGGTGGTGGATCACCTGCTGGCGGCCGTGCTGGTCGCCTTCGCGGAGTGGACGGGACGCCCCGAGCTGCTCCTGGACCTGGAGGGACACGGGCGGGTCGATCTCGCCCCGGAGATCGACGTGAGCCGCACGGTCGGCTGGTTCACCGCGCTCTACCCCGTGCGTCTGCGGGCGGGATCCACGCCCCCGGAGACGCTGCAAGCGGTGCGGGAGCACCTGCGGCGGGTCCCCGCCGGCGGCGTGGGCTACGGTCTGCTGCGCCATGGCGGCCGTGAGGATCTGGCCCGGCAGCTGCGTGGTCGCGCGCAGGCCGAGGTCCTCTTCAACTACCTGGGGGGGGCCGCTGCCGCCTCGAGCCAGGACCTGCTTCGCCTCGCCCCGGAGAGCACGGGGCCGGCTCGCGCCACGGGCAACCGGCGCCACCGCATCGAGATCAACGCCGCGATCCTGGGCGGGGCGCTGCAGGTGGCCTGGAGCGCCGAGGGGCTGTCGGCGGCGAGCCTCGAGGCCCTGGCGGGACGCTTCGCGTCGGCGCTGCGCCTGCTCGTGCCCGACCGCTCGGACGACGCGGCCTCGGCGGAGCTGGAAGCGGCGATGCGACAGGTCCGCTTCGATTGAGGGCACGGTGAAAGCAGCGATCCAGGACGCCTACGCGCTGAGCCCGATGCAGGAGGGGATCCTCTTCCAGTGCCTGGCCGAGCCGGGGACCGGCCTCTACGTCGTGCAGCAGTCCTTCCGGCTCGAGAGCACGGACGCCGGCGCGCTGCGCCACGCGTTCCAGGACGTGGTCGACCGCCACGCCGTGCTGCGGACCGCCTTCGCCTGGCAGGGCCTGGAGAAGCCTCTGCAGCTCGTCGGCCGCGAGGTGCGCCTGCCCTGGGAAGACCTCGACTGGAGCCACCTCGCGCCGGACACCCAGACGGCCCGGCTCCGTGCGTTCCTCGACGAGGACCGAAGGCGCGGCTTCGATTTCTCGCGAGCCCCGCTCCTGCGGGTGGCGGCGATCCGGACGGGGGCCGCGCTCGAGCTGGTCTTCACCTTCCACCATCTGCTGCTCGACGGCTGGTCGACGGCCTTGCTCCTGAGCGAGGTGCTCGCGGCCTACGTCGCGCGGCGCAACGGCGGCGCGCCCCCGCCCAGCCCCGCGCGTCCATTCAAGGATTACGTCCGCTGGCTCGAGAGCCGGGACCCGGGGCGCAGCGAGGCCTTCTGGCGCGAGGCGCTGGGCGGCTTCGACACGCCCACGCCCCTGGGGCTCGCGCGCCCGCGGCGGGCGGCCGCCGGCGATGGCCCCTATCGTGCGGCGCAGCGGCGCCTCTCCCAGCCCACGACGGAAGCGCTGCAGGCCTTTGCGCGCGCACAGGGGCTCGCGTTCAACACGATCGTACAGGGAGCGTGGGTGCTCGCCTTGAGCCGCTACAGCGGCCAGCGGGACGTGCTGTACGGAGCGGTGACGGCGGGCCGGCCTCCGGAGCTCGAGGGCTCGGAGGCCATGCTCGGCCTCTTCATCAACACGTTGCCCGTGCGCGTGCGCGTGGACGAGGAGACGGAGCTCCTCCGGTGGCTCGCGGGACTGCAGCGCCAGCAGGGGGAGCTGCGGGACCACGAGCACACGCCCCTCGTGCTCGCCCACGGCTGCAGCGGCGTGCCGCGCGATCGTCCCCTGTTCGAGAGCCTGCTCGCGTTCGAGAACTACCCTGCCCCCCGGGACCTGGGAGCCTCGAGCCAGGGTCCGGTCGTGCGGCGGGCGACCGGGATCGAGAGCACGCACTACCCGCTCACCGTCGCGGTGGCCCCCGGCCGCGAGCTGCTCCTGCGCCTCGTCTACGACAGCCGACGCCTCGACGACGCCACGGTGGAGCGGGTGCTCGAGCACCTGGCCACCCTGTTCGCGGCCCTGCCGGGCGGGGCCGGGCGACCCCTCGCCGAGCTTCCGCTCCTTCCCGACGGAGAGCGACAGCGGGTGCTGGTCGACTGGAACGACACGCGTCGCGAGTACCTGCGGCGCCCCGTGCCCGAGCAGATCGAGGCCCACGCCAGGCTGAGGCCGGAGTCGCTGGCCGTGGCGAGAGGCCCCGAGCGACTGACCTACGGCGAGCTCGAGGCCCGGGCGGGTCGGCTGGCCCGCGCCCTTCGTGGCCTCGGGGTCGGGCCCGAGGTGCTCGTGGGGGTCTGCCTCGAGCGCTCGCCGGAGCTGGTGGTGGCGCTCGTCGCGATCCTCAAGGCGGGGGCGGCCTACGTGCCCCTCGACCCTGCGCACCCGGCCGAACGCCTCGCGTTCATGCTCCGGGACGCGCAAGCGCCCGTGGTCCTGACCCACGAGGGCCTGCGGGACCGCGTCGCCGGGCTCGGCGCGCGCGTGATCTGCCTCGATCGTGAAGAGACCGGCAGCGAGGGAGGTGACGGGTGCGGGCTTCCCGGCCCGCTCGACCCCGCGAGCCTGGCCTACGTGGTCTACACCTCGGGGTCGACGGGCCGCCCGAAGGGAGTCGAGGTCACGCACGGCGGCCTCGCCCATCTCGTCGCCTGGCACCGGCGCGCCTATGCGCTCGTCCCGCAAGACCGGACCACCCTGCTGGCCTCGCTCTCCTTCGATGCCTCGGTCTGGGAGATCTGGCCCACCCTGACCGCCGGTGCGAGCCTGCACCTGCCGGACGAGACGACGCGCTCCACGCCGGCCGCGCTCCGCTCCTGGCTCGTCGAGCAGGACATCTCCGTGACCTTCCTGCCCACGCCGCTGGCGGAGGCGGTGCTGCAGGAGCCGTGGCCCGAGGCGAGCCCGGCGCTGCGGTGGCTGCTCACGGGTGGTGACAGGCTCCATCCCCTCGCGCCGCACGAGCGCGCCTTCCGCGTGGTCAACCACTACGGTCCGACGGAAGTGACGGTGGTGACGACCGCAGGAGCGGTGGACCACGCACAGGATCCGGGCGATCCCGCGATCGGCCGCCCGATCGACAACACGCGGGTCTATGTCCTGGACCGGCTCGGGCGCCCCGTGCCGCAGGGCGTCGCGGGTGAGCTCTACATCGGTGGCGACGGGCTGGCGCGCGGCTATCTCCGCCGCCCGGAGCTGACGGCGGAGCGCTTCGTGCCGGATTGCTGCTCCGGGGAGCCGGGCGCGCGTCTGTACCGGACGGGCGATCTCGTCCGACACCTCGAGGACGGCCGCCTCGAGTTCCTGGGGCGCGCGGACGACCAGGTGAAGATCCGGGGCTTCCGCGTCGAGCCGGGCGAGATCGAGGCCGCGCTCTTTGCGCACCCCGCCATCCGCGAGGCGGCGGTGGTGGCGGGTGAGGACGGGACGGGCGGCGTCCGGCTGATCGCCTACGCGACGCTGCGTCCGGGAGCCACGGTGGCCGCGGAGGAGATCGGGCGCTTCCTGGCCGGCCGCGTGCCGGACCACATGGTGCCGTCGACCTTCGAGGTGCTGGCGGCGCTCCCCCTCACCCCGAACGGGAAGATCGACCGCCGGGCCCTCGCTCTGCGCGAAGCCGCGCCGGCCCGCTTCGTCCAGGGCGACGCGCCGCGGACTCCGGTGGAGCAGGGGCTGGCGGAGATCTGGGCGGGCGTCCTCGGCCTTCGCCGCGTGGGCATCCACGAGGACTTCTTCGAGCGAGGTGGACATTCGTTGCTCGCGACGCGCGTGATCGGGCAGGTCCGCCGAACCTTCGACGTCGAGCTGCCCCTCCGTGCGCTCTTCGAGAGCCCCACTGTCGCGCGGCTGGCGGAGCGGGTCGAGGCCGCCCGTCACGGCGCGCGACCCTCGGCTCCGCTGGTCCGAGCCGACCGCGCGCGCCCGCTCCCCCTGTCCTTCGCGCAGCGCCGGCTGTGGCTGCTGGACCGCCTGCAACCGGGCAGCGCCGCCTACAACCTGGCGGCTTCGTGGGCGCTCGAAGGTCCCCTCGATACGGGGGCATTGGAGCGGGCCCTGGGAGAGGTCGTCCGGCGGCACGAGGTGCTCCGCACCCGGTTGACCGCCGAGCGGGGTGAGCCGGTCCAGCAGGTCGATCCGGCGACGCCCTTTCCGCTCGCTCACGCAGACCTGTCCGGCCTTCCGGAGGCCGCGCGCGAGGAGGAGGCGCGCCGCCGCGTGGGGCAGGAAGCCTTGCGGCCTTTCGATCTCGCTCGCGGTCCGGTCCTGCGCGCCACTCTCCTGGGGCTGGGTCCCGAGCGGCACGTGCTCATGCTGACGGCGCACCACGTCGCGTTCGACGGTTGGTCGGCGGGCATCTTCTCGCGCGAGCTGGCGGCGCTGTACCGGGCCTACCGCGAGGGACGCGAGTCGCCCCTGCCCGAGCCCGAGCTGCAGTACGCCGACTTCGCCGCCTGGCAGCAGGGGGACGGGGGTGCGCTGCAGGCCCAGCTCGCCTACTGGCGCACGCGGCTGTCCGGCGCCCCCGTCCTCGAGCTCCCGACGGACCGTCCCCGGCCCCGCGTGCAGACCTACGTCGCGGGAGCCACGCCCATGGCACTCCCCGCGGAGCTCGTTGCGGCCCTCCGGCGTCTCTGCCGGCGCGAGGGGGCGACGCTCTTCATGGCGCTCGTCGCGGGGGTCCAGGCGCTGTTCCACCGCTACGCCGGCCAGTCCGACTTCGTGATCGGGTCGCCGATCGCGAACCGGCTGCGGCCGGAGCTCGAGGGCCTCATCGGCTTCTTCATCAACACGCTCCCGCTGCGCGCCGACCTGCGCGGCGACCCGAGCTTCCGGCAGCTGCTGGAACGGACCCGGCAGACGACCCTCGGAGCCTACGACAACCAGGCGGCGCCCTTTGACCGCGTGGTCGAGGAGCTGAACCCCCCGCGAGACGCCAGCCGCAGCCCGCTGGCGCAGGTGATCGTCGCCCTGCAGAACGCGCCGGCGGAGCCGTTCGACCTCGCGGGACTGACGCTGCGTGCGCTGCCCTCGGACCACGTGGTCACGCGCTTCGACCTCGAGCTGCACTTCGTCGAGGCCGGGGAAGGCGTCGCGGGGCTGCTCGTCTACAACGCCGACCTGTGGGAGCCGGAGACGCCGGCGGGCATGGTCGGGCACCTGCGCGCCCTCCTGGAGAGCGCCGTCGGGCAGCCCGACGCCCCCCTTTCGCGCTTCTCGCTCGTCGGTCCCGAGGAAGGGCGCCGGCTCGCCGAGTGGGGACAGGGGTCCCGGGCGGCGTACCCCGAGGGCACGGTGTCCGAGCAGCTCGAGCGCGTGGCGGCGGCGAGGGGAGAGGCGGTCGCGGTCGTCGAGGGAGAGCGCGCGATCAGCTATCGGGAGCTCGACGCGCGCGCGAACCGACTCGCTCGCCACTTGCGCGGGTTGGGCGTGGCGGGGGAGGCGCGCGTGGCCGTGTGCCTCGAGCGCTCCGTCGAGCTGGTCCTGGTCATGCTGGCGACCCTCAAGGCGGGTGGGGCCTACCTGCCCCTCGACCCCGGCCATCCGGCGGAACGCCTCGCCCTGGAGATCGAAGACGCCGGGGCCACGGTGCTGGTGACGCGACGGGCCCACCGCGCCGCCTTCTCCGGGGCGCGCCCTCACGTCGTGTGCGTCGAGGAGCTGGCCGCGATCTGCGGGGGCGGCCCCGACGCGCGCGTCTGCTCGGGCGCGGGTCCCGACAGCCTGGCCAACGTCATCTACACGTCGGGCTCGACGGGCCGCCCCAAGGGCGTCGAGGTCACGCATCGTGGCGTGCTGCGGCTGCTGTTTGGAGTGGACTACGCGACCCTCGGCGCGGAAGAGCGTCTCCTGATGCTGGCGCCCGCCGCCTTCGACGCCTCGACCTTCGAGATCTGGGGGGCGCTGCTGCACGGCGGCACCTGCGTCGTCCACCCCGAGGCGATTCCGAGCGCGCAGGGGCTGGCCGACTCCATCCGCAGGCACCAGGTCACGACCCTGTGGCTCACGTCCTCTCTCTTCAACGCGATCGTGGACGAGTCCGCGCCCGCCCTGCGCGGCCTGCGGCAGCTGCTGATCGGGGGCGAGGCGCTGTCGCCCGAGCACGTGCGCCGCGCCCAGCGGGAGCTTCCCACGACACGGATCGTCAACGGCTACGGGCCCACGGAGGGGACCGTCTTCGCCTGCTGCCACGGGATCCCGAGCCCGCTCCCGGAGGGGGCGACGTCGGTGCCGATCGGCCGCCCTCTGGCGAACACCGACGTGTACGTGCTGGACGAGAACCTGCGGCTGCTGCCCACGGGGGTGCCGGGCGAGCTGTGCCTGGGGGGGCATGCCCTGGCCCGCGGCTATCTGGGCCGGCCCGGGCTGACCGCCGAGCGCTTCGTTCCGAGCCCCTTCGGTCGGGGCGCGCGGCTGTATCGCACGGGGGACCGCGTGCGCTGGCGGCACGACGGCTCGCTCGAGTTCCTGGGGCGAGCCGACCAGCAGGTCAAGCTGCGGGGACACCGCATCGAGCTGGGGGAGATCGAGGCCGCGCTCACCCGCCTGGCCGGGGTGCGCGAGGCGGTCGTCACGTTGCGCGAAGACCGTCCCGCAGACAAGCGGCTGGTGGCTTACGTGGTTCCCGCCGGGCCCACGCCCCTGGACGAGAGCGCGCTGCGAGCCGCGCTTCGGCGCACGTTGCCCGAGTACATGGTCCCGGCGGCCTTCGTGTTCCTGCCGGCGTTCCCGCGGAACGCGAACGGCAAGCTGGACCGCGCGGCCCTCCCCGCGCCGGAGGCAACGGGACAGGAGGGCGAGCGCCCGGCGCCCCGGGACGAGATCGAGCGGCACATTGCCGCCGCCTGGTGCGACATGCTGGGCCTGGAGCGCGTCGGCATCCACGACAACTTCTTCGAGCTGGGCGGGAACTCGCTGCTCCTGGTGCGCGCCCACGAGCGCCTGCGGCCTCTCTTCGGGGCCCGGCCGCCGTCGGTGGTGGAGCTGTTCGAGTACTCGACCGTGGCCTCGCTGGCCGAGCGCCTCCGTTCCGACGGGCCAGGCTCCACGGACGACGCGCGGGGGGCACGCGAGGAGCGGGCCCGACAGGGGAGGGATCGGCTCGAGCAGCGGCGGCGGCGGCGGCAGGAGGTCGTCGCCAGCGGTGAGGACGAGGGAGGCGCATGACCGACGCGGCCACCGGCTTCGAGATCGCCGTCATCGGGATGAGCTGCCACGTCCCGGGCGCGAGCACCCTGGAGCAGTTCTGGGACAACCTGCGCGAGGGCCGCGAGTCGATCCGCCAGTTCTCGGAAGCGGAGCTCGTCGCTTCCGGGGTCCCGCCCGAGCTGCGGCACAGGCCGGACTACGTCCGGGCCGCCGGCGTCCTCGACGACGTGGCGCGCTTCGACGCCGGGTTCTTCGGCTACCCGCCGCGCGAGGCGCAGCTCATCGACCCGCAGCAGCGGATGTTCCTGGAGCGGGCCTGGGAGGCCCTCGAGCGCGCCGGCCACGACCCCGCTCGCGACCGCGCGTCGATCGGCGTCTTTGCCGGGATGAGCGCCAGCTCGTACCTGTTCACCCTGCTCACCCATCCCGATCTGTGGCAACAGGCCAGCGCGAACCAGACCGTCCTGGACAAGGACTTCCTGGCCACTCGCGTCGCCTACAAGCTCGACCTCACGGGACCCGCGGTCGGGATCCAGACCGCCTGCTCGAGCTCCCTCGCCGCCGTTCACCTGGCCTGTCAGAGCCTGCTCGCCGGGGAGTGCGACATCGCCCTCGCCGGGGGAGTCTCCGTGGCGGTGCCCCAGAACGTCGGCTATCGCTACGAGGTCGACGGGATACGCTCGCGGGACGGGCACTGCCGCACCTTCGACGCCGCGGCCAGCGGCGCGGTGCGCGGCAGCGGCCTGGGCATCGTGGTGCTCCGCCGGCTCCAGGAGGCCGTGGCCGACGGCGACCAGGTCGGGGCCGTCATCAAGGGCTCGGCCATGAACAACGACGGCGCGCGCAAGGTGGGATTCACCGCGCCC
>Ga0113563_10001648_pt1 | contig 12908 bp, 11 predicted proteins | sample Mud3Dept3metaG_FD_80117 | JGI IMG/M metagenome (GOLD analysis project Ga0113563, IMG submission 80117) | Freshwater wetland microbial communities from Ohio, USA, analyzing the effect of biotic and abiotic controls - Mud 3 Core 4 Depth 3... | ecosystem: Environmental > Aquatic > Freshwater >...
CAAAGATTAGGAACAAATATAAAAAGATTTTTTTGCAGACTTTATAAATAAGTCTAATCCGAAAAGTCAGTTATTCTGAATTTCAGTGTTTTTTACCCCTGACCCCCAGGGGGGAAACACTGAAATTCAGAATAATACAAAGGATATACTTTCTGCCGGCCGACAGGCTTTTGGGGATTTAGGGGTAAATTAACTTTTCGGAGTGGGCTCATAAATAGACAAATTGACGATAAGTGATTTTTTGAAAACGGTAAATTAATACTAATTTTATCGTGTAAAAAAACCGGACCTTATGAAATATTTTATTCTTTCCACCTTTTTTATATTGTTAATCCTGAATTCTTCCGTTCTGGAGGCACAAACAGATATCAGGATCCGCAAGAAAGAATTCATGAATGACAAAACCGGTTTCAAGGAAGCCTGGAAGCATGTTTTGGCCGGGGATGATTATTTCGCTGAAAGGGCTATATGGTATGGGAGTGCTTATGATGAATACAGGAAGGCTATCGCTTATAACGACGCTAATCCTGAATTAAACTATAAAACAGGCGTTGCCGCTCTTTTCTCTGATAATAAGGAGGCAGCTGCAGGGTATTTGATGAAGGCACTTGAGCAGGACCGTGAACTGACCGGTGATATCCTTCTTCTTGCAGGCCGGGCACTTCAATATGCCGGTAGATATCCTGAAGCAATCTTGAAACTTAACGAATATCTCAGTTCTGATATAAAAAAACCCAGGAAGTGGCTTGCTGATGCAACAAAATACCTTGAAGAATGCAACTCTGCGCTTGATGTAACAAAAGACACTTTGAGGGTCGAAATCAAAAATATCGGATCAAATATCAACTCCGGTGCCGATGATTATGCCGGGGTATTTTCAGCCGATAACAGCACACTTTTTTTCGCTTCACGCCGCGAAATGGCAAAATCAAGTATATCCCCGGAGGATGGTAAATTTGATGAGAACATATTCTTTTCATTGTGGAGCGGCGACAGCTGGATTCCGGCTGAGTCAGCAGGAAAGGACCTGAATACGGCCTACTGCGAAACTCCTCTTTATCTGAATCCTTCCGGTGATGAATTATTTGTATATACCGGTTATGAGAATGGAGGTGATATTAAATTATCAGTTAAAAAGAAAGGTTCATGGAAATCTCCTGAGCCGATCCCATATAAAATCAACACTTCAGGAACTGAGACTTCATTCACAGTCTCACCGTCAGGCGACGAAATATGGTATGTATCTGACAATAAGAAGGATGGAATGGGAGGGAAAGACATATACATCATCAGGAAGACGGGTGAGCGCAAATGGTCAAAGCCTGAAAATGCTGGCCCCGTTATTAACAGCGCTTTTGATGAAGAGTCGGTCAGGTTTTCGGAACGTGGCGACACACTGTGGTTTTCGTCAAAGGGACATAATACAATTGGAGGCTTTGACATCTTCTATAGCGTCAGGGATCAGACAGGAGTATGGACCCAGGCGGTTAATTGCGGGTATCCTGTCAATACATCATGGGATGATTTGTTCTATGTTCCTGCAACAGGCAATAACCGCTCGTTCTATTTTGTATCGAACCGGAACGGAAGCATGGGCGGACTCGATATTTTCCAGGGTGGAATTCTTCCCCCTGAACCAGTTATGGCTGAACTTCCGCCGCCTAAACCTGACACAGTTGTAATCAGGGATACAGTGCTCATAATCAGGGAGATTGTACAGACTCCGCCTCCTGTCGCTCCCCCGGTTGTTCTGCCTGAACCACCCAAAGAGTTGGTTCTGTTCCTTACCGGAAAGGTAGTGGACTCTGAGACAGGAGATCCGGTAATGGCTAAAGTTGATGTCATTGATCTTTCTTCAGATCTGGTGATAGCTACAACCGCCAGTTCTGATGTGGACGGAACCTACAGGGTGAGGCTGCCGGCGAAGAAATCATACATGGTCGATTTCAGAGGAACCGGCTTTTTGTCAGATATGAAGCAGGTCAATATCCCGGAAACCTATTCGGAAGAATTCGTTACTCTTGACATGCCTCTTATCAAGGTGAAGGTCGGGAAAAAAGTAGTCCTTAACAACATACTTTTTCAGACAGGGAAATCGATCCTTACCGCAAGCTCATATACTGAACTTGACCGCCTTCTCGGTATCCTTAAGGATAATGCCCTGATGAGAATTGAGATCTCGGGCCATACCGACAATACGGGCAGTCTGGCTCTTAATTCCAAGCTTTCCGAGGACAGGGCAAAGGCTGTCGTGGAATACCTTGTACAGAAAGGCATTGACCGGTCCCGGCTGGAGTTCAAGGGTTTTGGTCCGCAGCAACCAATTGCCGACAACACCACTGCAGAAGGAAGATCCCGGAACAGGAGGGTCGAGTTCAAAATTCTTGAATTCTGATTGATATGAAGAATACTCCGTTTACTGCATTCCACCAGGAGACAGGAGCCAGGATGATCCCATTCGCCGGCTATAATATGCCTGTGGAATACACCGGCATTAATGACGAACATATAACCGTAAGGGAGAAAGCCGGCGTTTTTGATGTCTCCCACATGGGCGAATTCATGGTCACCGGACCGGCTTCCATTGATTTCCTGCAGTATTTAACATCCAATGACGTCACTTCTCTCTTTGACGGGAAAGTGCAGTATTCATGCTTTCCCAACGGAAAAGGCGGTATAGTGGATGATCTCCTGGTTTACAGGTATAATCCGGAAAAATACCTTCTCGTGGTAAATGCAGCAAATATTGAGAAAGACTGGAAATGGTGCGTTATGAATGCCGGAAAATTCGGGATCAGGGTTGGCAGGGACCTGATAAACGCTTCTGATGACATTGCCCAGCTTGCGATACAGGGACCGCTGGCATTGAAGATTGTTCAGAAACTTACGGATTCTCCCGTAACAGACATGGATTATTATACTTTCAGGGAAATAATGTTTGCCGGGATCAAGGACGTTCTGTTCTCCACTACCGGCTATACCGGCGCAGGAGGATGTGAGGTTTATATTAAGAACCAGGATGGTCCGAAACTCTGGAATGCGGTGTTTGATGCAGGAAAAGAGTTTGGGATAAAGCCTGCAGGGCTTGGTGCGCGTGATACTTTAAGACTTGAGATGGGATACTGTCTCTACGGAAATGATATAAATGATCAGACATCACCAATTGAGGCAGGCCTGGGATGGATCACCAAATTCACCGATTCAAAGAATTTTATAGATAAGGAGCTTTTATGGAAGCAGAAGAATGAGGGTGTTGAGAGAAGGTTGAAGGGATTTGTAATGATCGACAGAGGAATTCCGCGTCAGCATTATGAAGTTTTTGATTCAGGCGGAATCAGAATAGGTGAGGTTACTTCCGGAACCATGTCACCCATGTTGAAGCAGGGTATCGGAATGGCTTATCTTGCGAAAGGATTCTGGAAACCGGATACTGAGATATTTATACGGATCAGGAATAAGGATCTGAAGGCGAAGGTTGTTAACCTGCCGTTCTATATTAAATGATGGTGCAACGGTGCAACGGTTCAACGGTTCAACGGTTCAATGGCGCAATGGGAAAGAGAAAGCTTGAAACATGTTTTTCACCTGCAATGTACGAGCCTGAGCTTCATTCAGGGTCAATTGTCGTTATAATTGATATTCTCCGTGCCACATCAGCCATATGCACCGCCTTTGCAAATGGGGCAGCTTCAATAATTCCTGTTGCGGGGATAGATGAAGCAAAAGATTATAAAAACCGTGGCTATCTTGTTGCAGCAGAACGAGATGGTATAGTTCTTGATTTTGCTGATTTCGGAAATTCGCCGTTCAATTTCACACCTGAAAAAATTGAAGGAAAAACAATAGTCTACAGCACCACAAACGGAACAGGTATAATTAAGATGGCTTCCCTGGCCGATGTGATCGTAATAGGTTCTTTCCTTAACATAACAGCACTGGTAAAATGGATCATGACCCGTAACAACGATGTCGTTCTGTTCTGTGCCGGCTGGAAAAACAGATTTAATCTGGAGGATACACTGTGTGCAGGAGCGATTGGAGAAAGGTTGATGGACAGCTCATTATATTCGACTATCTGTGATTCGACCCTGGCAGCCATGGACCTGTGGTCACTGGCAAAACAAAACCTGCGCGGGTATGTCGAAAAAGCTGCCCATCGCACACGGCTCAGGGATAAAGGTCTTGATGACTGCCTTGATTTCTGCCTTACTGCTGATTTCACTGAAAAGATACCTGTAATTAAGAATGGTATTCTTGTTGATAATATTTCATAAATACATAGATTCACTTTTAACTTTTATTATTCATTTACTTTGTGAATCCTTTGTGTAATCCTTTGAGTTCCTTTGTGGTTAAATAATTTTTACCACAAAGTATCTCAAAGGCTATCACTAAGTAACACAAAGGAATACAACATTTTAAGGATATTTATGAATTAAATAGATTAATTAAATAACAATTGTAACTCTTTTTTTATTTAATTTTTGCCGATATTGTTGGGTTATTTGACTACTTAATATAATTATACTAATCATGAAAAAACACAACTTTTATGCAGGTCCTTCAATTCTTCCTCAATACACTATTGATAAGACCATTGAAGGAATAAAGGATTTTGCCGGATCAGGATTATCAGTTCTTGAGATCTCTCACCGAAGCAAGGAATTCATTGCATGCATGAATGATGCTATTGCACTTGTAAAGGAACTGCTGGAAGTACCTTCAGGATACCAGGTTATTTTTCTTGGTGGCGGAGCCAGCCTTCAGTTTGCAATGGTACCAATGAACCTGATGAACAAAAAATCAGCCTACCTGGTTACAGGTGAATGGGCCAGCAAAGCATTTAAAGAAGGAAAAGTTTTTGGGGAAGCTGTTGAGGTCGCCTCTTCAAAAGACAGGAATTTCAGCTATATTCCAAAAAATTATACCGTACCATCGGATGCCGATTATTTTCATATAACCACCAACAATACAATATTCGGTACAGAACTAAAGAAGGATCCGGATGTTAAAATACCGCTGGTTGCCGATATGTCGTCTGACATTTTCAGTCGTCCGGTGGATGTGTCCAAATATTCCATTATCTATGCCGGAGCTCAGAAAAACCTGGCGCCTGCAGGCGTGGCAGTGGTTATCATCAGGGAGGATGTTCTCGGGAAAGTAACCCGTCCCATACCGACAATGCTTGACTACAGGACACATATCAAAGCAGAGTCAATGTTCAACACCCCACCGGTATTTGCTGTTTTCGCAGCCCAGCAGACCTTAAAGTGGCTGAAGGATCTCGGTGGAGTGAAAGTCATGCAGAAGAAGAATGTTGAAAAGGCACAGTTGCTTTATGACGAGATTGACAGGAATAAATTATTTGTACCTACCATCAAGGATCCTGAGGACCGTTCAGTTATGAATATCTGCTTCGTGATGGCTGATGAGTATAAGCAACTTGAGCAACCATTTGCCGATTTTGCCAAATCGCGTGGGATGGTGGGTATTGCAGGTCACCGTTCAGTTGGCGGTTTCAGGGCCTCAACATATAATGCGCTTCCCCGTGAAAGCGTACAGGCTCTGGTCGACACTATGAAAGAATTTGAAAAGAACAATTAAAACTCTGAAGCATGAAAGTACTTGTTGCAACGGAAAAACCTTTTGCACCGGTTGCCATTACTCAGATTCGTGAGGTAGTAAAAGCTGCAGGGCATGATCTCGTATTGCTGGAAAACTATAAGGATGTTGCTGAACTGCTTTCCGCTGTAGCCGACGCAGATGCACTGATAGTACGCAGCGACCTGGTGACCCCGCAGGTGCTTGAAGCTGCAAAAAAACTCAGAATAGTTGTCCGCGCCGGTGCCGGCTACGACAATCTTGACCTGCCGGCCTGTACGGCGCACAAGGTTGTGGCAATGAATACTCCCGGACAGAATTCCAATGCTGTTGCTGAACTGGCTTTTGAGATGATGCTGTACATGGCCCGCGGAGGATTTGCAGGAAAATCGGGCACCGAACTGAGAGGCAAAACACTTGGACTGCATGCCTTCGGAAACGTCGGTAAGTATATGGCCCAGATAGCCAAGGGATTCGGGATGGATGTCCTGGCATTCGATCCGTATGTGAGTGAGGATGATATGAGGAAAGCCGGTGTAAGAGCCTGCAAAAGTGCAGAAGAACTCTATTCAAAATGCCAGTTTGTCTCCCTTCATATGCCTGCCAACGATAAAACCAAAAAATCAATCGGCTATGATCTGTTGAAAAAAATGCCTCAGGATGCTGTCCTGGTCAATACGGCAAGGAAAGAGGTTATTGATGAGGAAGGACTTCTGAAGATCTTCGGCGAGAGAACTGATTTAAGATATCTTTCTGATGTTGAACCTGACTCAAAAGCTGTATTTGAGGAGAAATATAAAGGCAGATTCCTGTTCACTGCAAAAAAAATGGGAGCCCAGACTGAGGAAGCCAATATTAACGCCGGTGTTGCGGCTGCCAGGCAGATAGTTGATTACTTTAAAACGGGCAACGAAAAATTCAGGGTAAATAAGTAGAATTAAAGAAGTATTTAATGGCAATTGTTAAACCTTTCAGGGGACTGAGACCTCCCCGCGAAATAGCTAAAGATTTGGCCTGCCTGCCTTATGATGTTATGAGTACTGAAGAAGCAGCTGAGATGGCCCGGGGACAGGAATGTTCTCTGCTTCATATCACAAGAGCAGAAATCGACCTGCCCCCGGGAACAGATATACATTCGGATGAAGTTTACAGGAAATCTGTCGGCAATTTTGCATTGTGGCGTAAAAAAGGATGGCTTGTTCAGGATGACGAACCCACTTATTATATATATGCTCAGACCATGGCCGGCCGGACGCAGTACGGGATTGTAGGATGTGCATCGGTTGATGATTATCTGAACGGTCTCATAAAGAAACATGAACTTACCAGGCCCGACAAGGAACAGGACAGAATGGTGCATATCCGGACGAACAATGCCAATATTGAACCCGTATTCTTTACTTATCCTGCAGTAAAAGAATTAGATGCAGTTGTCAGGAAGATTGTCAGGAAAGAAAAGCCGGAGTACGATTTTGTGGCTGAAGACGGATTCGGGCATCATTTCTGGGTAATACGTGATCCCGAAACAACAAGGCTCATTGAAAAGCTCTTTGCCGAAAAAGTACCCTTTACCTATGTCGCTGACGGGCACCACAGAACTGCTGCTGCCGCCCTTGTCGGAAAGGAGAAACGTGAGCAGAATCCGAAACATGATGGTACCGAAGAATATAATAATTTTCTTGCAGTACATTTTCCTGCCGATCAGTTAAGGATAATCGACTATAACAGGACCATCAGGGACCTTAACGGCCTGACAAGCAAGGAATTTCTGGCAAAGCTTGAAACCGGATTCAGGATCAGGGAGAAAGGATCGAAGATCTATAAGCCACGCAGGCTTCACAACTTCGCAATGTATCTGGACGGCAGGTGGTACAGCCTGACAGCCAGAAAAGGCACATATGATGATGGTGATCCGATAGGGATCCTTGATGTGACGATCCTCACCAATCAGATACTGGCACCCATCCTCGATATACAGGACCTGCGCAGGTCGAAGCGTATTGATTTTGTCGGAGGGAAACGGGGACTTGGAGAGCTTAAGAAAAGGGTCGATAGCGGAGAAATGAAGGTTGCATTTGCGCTATATCCGGTATCCATGAAACAGCTTATTACCATTGCTGACTCAGGAAACATAATGCCCCCGAAATCAACGTGGTTCGAACCAAAGCTCCGCAGTGGCCTGGTGATACACCTTTTGGAATAATTATTTTGTTTCACGTACTCATCCCCCCTGCCCCCCTTCTCTGCTGTCGCAAAGAAGGGGGGAGGAAGCACTGTAATTAAATAAGTTCCCCCTCTTTGCGTAAGCAGAGAGGGGGATAAAGGGGGTGAGTACGTGTGAGCCGGATTTATTATTTTTGCTGTATCTATTATTACCTATGCCGGATATTGCTTCAAATATTATTTCACTGAAACAACAGATCCCGCCATCTGTAAAACTGATTGCAGTTTCCAAAACAAAACCGGTAAGCGATGTCCTTGAGGCATATCATACCGGGCACAGGATTTTCGGAGAGAACAGGGTGCAGGAACTTCTTTCCAAGAAAGATAGTCTGCCTCATGATATTGAATGGCATCTCATCGGACATCTCCAGAGCAACAAGGTAAAATATGTTGTACCGTTTATCAGCATGATACATTCGGTTGATACATTTAAACTATTAAAGATCATAAATACGGAAGCTGAAAAAGCAAACCGGGTAATAGATTGCCTGCTTCAGTTCCACATAGCTGCGGAAGAAACAAAATTCGGCTTCAACATGAGCGAGGCGACTGCAATTGCAGGATCGGAGGATTTCACGAGGCTTAAGTCCGTAAGGATTTGCGGTGTGATGGGAATGGCAACATTCACCGGGAATGAAAAACAGATCAGGGAAGAGTTCAGATACCTGGTTGGTTGTTTTAATGAATTGAAATTGAAATACTTTTCACGGAATCCGGAATTCAGGGAAATATCTATTGGTATGTCATCTGATTATAAAATCGCAATCGAGGAGGGAAGTACTATTATCAGGATTGGAAGTATTATATTTGGTGAGAGAAAATAGTTACGCTTAAATACCGGAAATGGAAAAACTGTCTGTAAAATACCTCGGTCTTGACCTTAAAAGCCCGCTGATAGTCAGCAGCAGCAGGCTCACTTCAACCATCGGGCATCTGAAGGAGGCTGAGGACAACGGGGCAGGAGCCGTTGTCCTGAAATCTCTTTTTGAGGAACAGATTGATCATTATATCAGCATCATGCCTTCATCTTACGCGTATCCTGAAGCTAACGATTATATTGCAAATTACATGAGGGCAAATTCAGTGGATGAATATCTTAACCTCATAAGGAAAGCGAAACAAACCTTGTCAATTCCTGTAATCCCGAGCATAAATTGCTATTCATCCGGAGGATGGACCGGATTTGCAAAGAATATTGCCGAAGCCGGTGCCGATGCACTTGAAATAAATGTATTTTATCTGCCGGTTGACAGGAAGAAATCGGCAGCCGAGTCGGAAAAAATATATTTTGACCTTATAGAAAAACTGAAGAAGACTGTAAAGATCCCGATCGCTGTGAAGATCGGATTCAGGTTCTCGAATATTCTCAGTATGATCGACCAGTTCTACATCAGGGGAGTAGGAGGGGTGGTAATGTTCAACCGGTTTTATGAGCCCGATATTGATCTGAATAAGATCGACATAGTTCCTGCATCAATCTTCAGTACCGAAAGTGAAATGCGGTACGTCCTGAGGTGGATAGGGATGACCAGTGCACAGGATATCAGGATTGATATCTCGGCATCCACAGGTGTGCACAGCGGTGCTGATGCCCTGAAATACATTCTGGCAGGAGCCCATACTGTACAGGTTTGTTCGGTGTTATATAAAAACGGGATTAAATATCTTAAAACCATGAACCTGCAAATGGAGGAGTGGATGGATGCAAAAGGATTCAAATCAGTTGGCGAGTTCAGGGGGAAACTTAATTACCGTAATTATACAAAGCCGGTTATTTATGAAAGAACCCAGTTCATGAAATACTTCTCATCGGAAGATTGATTGAATTATCGTTCAAGTATTGAGATCAGCTCCCGGGTCAGGATAGCTTTGTCATTCATGCCTGAAAGAGGGCTCTCTTTAACAATCCTGATTATTTCATCCTTTCTTTTTCTGCTGCTGTGCCTTACCGATTCTTCAATTACAGTCATACATTCAATAGCCGTGGCGTAGTCGCCCTCCAGGAAGATCTTTGCCATATCAGCCATATAACCCGAATAATCAAGACCTGACTGCCAGCATGATGAGACCAGCATGGTGATTGTATTTGAATTCCATGGTTTCCGGATCTCAGCTATCACTTCAGTCCGTACTGACTTATCCTTTAAATCGTTCAGAAAATCTTCCACTATCCTGAGACCCGATCTGTCAGAAGTATCATTGTAGAATTCAACAAGTAATCCTATGGCACCCTCAAATGGCTCTTCGTCTCTGAGTGATTTTATGGTTTCAGTAATAATCAGGCTGTTTCCCCTGCGAAGAATTTCAGCCAGTTCCTTAAGCTTTTTTTCTGATGTTATCACCAGGAAATAATTTTTTTCAAAGTTAGAAATAGACTCAATAACATATTACTCTTTTTGATAAATAAAAATAAAATACTAATTTAGTCCGGAATTACGTGTGACACTTAAATAATCAGATCATGAATAAAAAGTTCCGTATTGGTTCAGTTTCTATGGTATTAATACTGGTTGCCTGTTTGTTTGCCGGTTGTAAAGGTGGCAAGAAAGCACCACAGGAGGATCTGGAGGTAGAAATTAAGGATAATGCCGAAATATTGCAGGACATCAAGCAGGCAGAAAGGATTTTTCAGGCATTGCCTTCTCCTCTTGAGTCGGCCATGCTAATTAAATCAGCAGGAGCCAGGTTTGAAGAAAAGCTTCTTAATCCTGTTTCAAATGTTAAGAATTATGTAACAAATAAAGCAATGGCACTTAATCTGGGTGTTTATACCTGTGACCTTAGCTTTGCCAGCCTGTATGAACAAACCCAGCTGCTGATCGATTATATGAATGCTGCCAAGAAGATGGCTGACGGGTTGGGGATACTTAAGGCTATTGAGCAGGAAGATATAGACAAGCTTGAGGAGAACATAAATAACAGTGAGGTTATCATGGATATCGTTTCCCAGACCTTCATGAATTCAAACTCATATCTTGAAGACAACGGACAGCCTGCAACTGCAGCTATGGTTCTTGTTGGCGGCTGGATTGAAGGGCTCTTTATCTCGACTCAACTGGTTGATATGAATGATTTTAACGGAAACAAGCTGGTAGGAAGGATCATTGACCAGAAACTTTCAATCGATATACTTCTGAACCTCCTTAACAGCAGTAAAGGCAATCCCGCGGTAGATGCCCTTATGGTGCAGGTAGGCAAACTGAAAGCCGTTTTTGACAAAATCAAAATAGATACTACACCTGTCAGACCTGAGTATGATCAGACATCAAAGACCACAGTTCTGAAATCGGAAATCAAAACCGATATGACTAAGGAAGTCTTTTTGGAACTTTCAAAAACAGTTATGGAGATCAGAAATTCATTTGTAATATAGCAGACTATGAGATCAGTAAAAATCATACTGTTGGTAGCAATCTTTGTCATTGCCCAAAACGGATACGTTAATGCGCAATGCAAGGCGTTTGCAAAAAGAGATTGTCTTCCTGAATTAGCCAACTATACGCATGACGGGAACTATCATGCAGCTGTTCTGGTTGAAGGCGAAGAGGCGGAATTGTACAAGACATTTTATTCCGATATGGAATACAGGGTTGCAATAGTGGGAGAGGAAAAACTACCCGATATAGAGTTCAGGGTGATCGATGCAAACAAAAATGTCCTCTACTCAAACAAAGAAAAGGACTTCGCTAAAACATGGGATTTCAAGCTTCAGTCGAGCCAGCAGCTCAAGCTTGTGGTCAGAGTCCCGTCTTTAAACCAGTCAGGCCAGGTACCTACGAGCGGCTGTGTTGCAATAATGTTCGGATTTAAATTGAAAAAATAGACACATACTGCTAACCAACCAGATCGCAGGGGTGTTGCATGCAACACCCCTAAATATTTTTATTCAATTTGTTTGCCAGGAATCTACCTGTATATGATCCTGCACACCTTGCCAGCTCCTCAGGTGTGCCCTCAAAGACCACGTACCCTCCCTCTTCACCACCCTCCGGTCCAAGATCTATCACCCAGTCGCAACTCTTTATAATCTCCTGGTTGTGCTCAATGACAATTACTGAATGTCCATGTTCGACAAGTGCATTTACCGACCTGAGAAGCTTGTTTATATCGTGAAAATGCAGACCTGTAGTGGGTTCATCGAAAATAAACAATATATGACGAGTCTCTCTCTCCTGGCTAAGAAAGTATGCCAGCTTCACTCTCTGACTTTCACCTCCGGACAGTGTACTTGACGACTGCCCCATTTTTATATAACCAAGACCCACATCTGACAATGGTTTCAGCTTTTCAACAATCCTTTTTTCATTCCTTCCCGCATGACTGTTGAAAATATCAATTGCTTCATCAATGGTCATTTCGAGCATATCATAAATATTCCTGCCAAAGTATTTAACCTCCAGAATATCCCTTCTGAATCTCATTCCTTTACAGGCTTCGCAGGTGAGCTCCACGGGAGCCATGAACTGCATTTCAACCCTGATAATACCTTCACCCTGGCACTCCTCGCATCTTCCTCCCTCTATATTGAATGAGAAATGGGATGCCTTGTAGTTATTTTGCACGGAAGCCTGCTGTTCGGAATAGAGCTTTCTGATCTCATCATATGCCTTTAGGTAAGTAACAGGATTTGACCTGCTTGATTTCCCGATGGGATTCTGATCGACCAGCTCAATTCCCGTAAGTCCCGGTACGTCACCCGTAATCTCCCTGAACTGACCCGGTTTAATATTGCTGCCGTTTATCCGGTTCGAGAGAAACTTATAAAGTATCTCAGACACGAGGCTTGATTTACCCGACCCGCTAACTCCGGTTACAGCCGTTATTGCATGAAGCGGGAACCTTACGTTGATATCTTTCAGATTATTCTCCCTTGCACCCTTAACCTCCACAAAGCTGTTCCATCTTCTTCTGGCTCCCGGAACAGGGACCGTGAGCCTGCCGCTTAAATATCCAGCTGTAAGTGATTGATTTGCAGTCGTAAAATCAGGCCTGCCCTGAAAGACCAGCTCACCGCCAAGTCTGCCGGCTTCCGGCCCAAGGTCAATGATTTCATCAGCTGCCTTCATAATCTCTTCTTCATGTTC
>Ga0113563_10001649_pt1 | contig 12908 bp, 8 predicted proteins | sample Mud3Dept3metaG_FD_80117 | JGI IMG/M metagenome (GOLD analysis project Ga0113563, IMG submission 80117) | Freshwater wetland microbial communities from Ohio, USA, analyzing the effect of biotic and abiotic controls - Mud 3 Core 4 Depth 3... | ecosystem: Environmental > Aquatic > Freshwater >...
ACCTGCGCGCCATGGCCCGCGTACTGCACGACCAGCGTATCGCCCGCACGCGAGTCGTCGATGAGCGCGGACAGTGCCGCAACGATGCCGTCGCGCGTCGCATCCTGGTCGCGCAGCGCCGGTCGCATCTGGAAGCCCAGCCCCTGCAGCGTCTTGTGCCAGAGGTCGGCGTCCGCGACGCAGCCGTGCAGCGGTGCCGTCGGGTAGGCATTGATGCCGATCGTCAGCGCGAGCCGGCGGCCGCTCGCAGCGGCGGCCGTTACGGCGGCCGGCAGGGCGCCAGGTCCCGGCTGAGTCGACGCTTGAGCTGGCAGCCCCGACGCCTGGCTGCCCGCGGTCGGCGCAACGGCGGCGCCCTGGGCCGGTACCGGCTGGCTCGGGAACGGCTCCGGCCGATTGAAGAATTCCGGCCAATCGACCTCGGACGTCCACTCGCGCTCGCCGCCCGACACACCGGCCGCGCGCGACCCGGCAACGACCGCGTACGCTTCGATCGGGTCCTCGTCCTTGAGGCCCCTCACCCGGCGCAGCACGCTGTTCATCGTCGGTGCGTCATCGTCGAAGCCGCCATGCGAGGTGGACGTGGACGCGCTGCGACCGTCCTCGGACTCGGACTTCGACCAGACGACCTCGCCCCTCGTGCTCGCAACGCCACCGAGCCCGAACAGGTCCTTGAGCCCCGCATCGCGGCGCAGACACTCCGCCAGCCCGAGGATCGGTGTCTTGCGCTCCGGCTCGCAGGCCTCCATGACGAGGTACAGCAGCGACTTGCGGTACACGTGACCGCAGTGATCGTCCTGCTCGAAGCTGCGCCGCATCGTGAAGATCGTCGTGTGCGCGACCTCGCCGCCAGTCGCCAGCGGCAACAGACGTCGACTGAACTCCTCGACCGTCACGGCCGGCGCCAGCAACTGCAGCGTGCTGAATTTCGCCGCCGCGATCTTGCGGCAGGCCGGCACGAAGTGCGCGTGGAAAATCGAGCCCGCGCTGTGCCCGATCGCGTGCAGCTCGACCTTGTCGGCGTGCAGCTCGAGGAATTTGCCGAGTTTCCGCGCGAGGTAGGTCGCCGCTCCCTGCGCTTCGCAGGCTGCGGCCGCGGAAGCCTTCATGCCGCCCCAGATGCGCGGGGCCTGCAATGCACGCACGGCCTCCTCCAGCATCGGATCGCTGAGCCAGTCCGCCGGGCCGCCGCGCTGACCCTCCGGCGCGGCTTTCGCGCGACTGCGATCGAGCAGCTGGCCGATCGTCTCGAACAGGCCCGTTTCCCAGATGAAGGAGATCGGGTAGACCCCGTTGCGCCTCCAGAACTCCAGGTGCTTCGCCGCGATCAACAGCCCCCTGGATTCCGCGACGAGTCCGCCGTGCGCATAAAAGACGAGCGGCACGCGCCCGCCGTCGCCCGCGGCGGCACGAGCGGCGAGGAATTTCGGCAGTTCCTCCTCGAAGATCGCATCGACGTCTTCAGGCTGCGTCGTCATGCGCCCGCCGCTCGAGAAGCGACCCATGCGCAGGTTCACGACGTGCGGGCGCAGGCGCTCGATCATCGCCGCGTCGAGCTCTTCGCCGCGTGCGCGTGCGCCGCGAGTCGATTCGATGAGCGCGCTGCGTGATTCGTCGCCGTAGTCGAGTTCCGCGTCGGGCGGGTCGCCTGCACGCGCACCCGTCGGTGCCGTGAGGACGCGGATCGCCTGCTGCACGGCGTCGCCGGCGGCCGTTGGGGCTTCGCCGAACGGACCGGCCGTGCCACGCGCGCCTGGCACCGCGGTGACCGATATCGCGTGCGTCCGCAGTTGCGCGACGAAGGCGTTGAATTCTATCGAACTGCCCGGACAGCTCTTGGGCGCGACCTGGTTGTGGAACAGCAGCGCTTCGGGCGGCAGCCCGAACTTGCGCTGCACGAGACGGATCACGTCCAGCGCGGCCTGCAACTGGGCGTCAGCGAGCACGTCGTAACCGCGGTCGAAATCTCCGACCAGCTCGAACATGAACGGCCCGCCCATCGCGTTGCCGTTGTGGCCCGACGCGCTCGCGGGTGCCGCATTCCAGTTGCGCCCCGTCCACAGGCCACCGTCGGGCGCGATCGTCAGGTGCTGAGCGATGTCCGAGAAGCCGCGCTCGCGCGTGTGGAAGCGCCACATGGACGCGATCGACTCATGCCCGCGGAACTGCGCCTTGTTCGGCCGCCAGGTGTGGTGCATGTGCACCGCGGTGATGCGTCTCGACCAGGGGAAGCGCTCCACCAGCAGTGCGAACTCGGCGATCGTGAGTCGTTTGAACGGCGCCGGCATGACAGGACCCTCCTCAGATCTCCAGCTTCCCGAGGTAATCGGTCGAGTGCGCGAGCAGCTTCTGCGAAATCAGCGGCCGCAGTCCTTCGAGCACCGTGGCGTTGATCGTGGCCTTGCCGGCGTTGTTTTCGATCTTCGTCTCGCTCTTATGGAATTTGAAGAACAGCACCTGCGTGATCCTCGACTTCGCCTCGAGACCGAACGCCGTCATGGCGACGAACAGGTCGCCGTTCGGATCGCGATCGACGGTCGAGACCTGGAAGTGCGCGGTGTTCGCCGAGCGGCTCTCGCGATTGAAGATCGTGAGCCAGGAGTTGCCTTCGTCCATCTTCTTCAGCGCCTTGACGGTCGACGTCAGCACCGCGAGCGCCGTCGGCGAGCCCGTGAGCAGCGTCGCCGCGACTTCGAGCACGGCTTCGTGCGCCTCGAATCCGTCGCCCTTGACCTGGTACTTCTGCATGTTGGTCTGCTGGGTCACGAAGCCGACGTTCGACAGCACGTCGAAGTACTTCTGGTACCAGCTGCGCAGCTGTTCGATCTTCGCCGGCTCGGGAACGAGCTTCTTGGCGCCGAGCTGCGCCAGCAGTGCCGCATTGACGATGTCGGCCCGCTGCTCCGGCGTGACCCCCTGGACGAACGAGACGATTTCGGAGCCGACGACCATGGCCTGGTCTTTGGCGGCGTCGAAGTCGAAACTCGGCGCCCGGGCGCTTGCGGCGCCCAGCCGCGGCGTCGGCAGTTCGATGCTGGAAACGAAGTTGCGTGCACGGGCAAGATCGTCGCTCATGGGACCCTCCGGCGTTGGTCGATCAGATATGTCGCATGCGAAGTCTGTGCCAAGACCCTGATTATGATTGGGATCAGTGGCTTGGTTGAACCGTAGCTTGGCCCCGAACCCGGAGTATGTAAAATTTTCCGACGAGAGCGGAAATGGCGGGTCGACGGCACTCGTCGAGCGGCTTTCGATTTTGCAGTGCAACGAAACCGGCAATGCGCCGCGAGGTTCCAGAGGGCTCGGCGCGCACGAGCCACCGCCCGAGCGGTGCGAACGGCCTGGTCTGCGCCTTTGACGCGGAGCGTGTCGCGGATTAGGTTTCCCAGGCTGCCACGAGGTGACTGCAATGGCCGACGATCCCAAGTCCAACGATCCGCCGGGCGGCCGAGGCCCCGCGTCCGGGATCCCGCGCTGGGTCGAGATCCTGAACAAGCTGGCGGTACCGCTGCTGGCGGTGTTTGCGACGATCGGTGGAACCTGGCTGTCGCTCTACATCTCGGAGCGCAACAACCTTCGCGCGACGGTGAACCAGCGCGAACAGGCGGAGAGCAGCCTGCGCTCCAACATGTTCAGCCAGCTCGTCAACCCGATGCTCGAGCAGACCAAGGAGGAATGCGAGAAGAAGGCGGCGGACGGAACGTGCGTGGACAGCCAGGACCAGCAGCTCGCCCGACAGCGCGAGCGGGCGGACCGCATCACGCTGCTCGCGGAGCTGCTGGCTCTCAATTTCCACGAGCACTTCGAGCTCGGGCCGCTGTTGCGGTACGTAGACCGCCTGCCGAAGCAGACCGCCGAGAACCGCAACCGGCTGCGCTCGGTGTCGCGCAAGGTCATCGGGCGCCAGATTGCGTCGCTCGGGCGGATAGAGCCCGGCTCGTGCGCATCGTCACAGGGCGCCGCGCCCGTCGTCGCCGCGCCCGTCGTCGAGATGTGGCTGACGTCCACCAAGGAGGAATCCGAGCGCGGCCTGCAGACCTGCTTTGCAGAGCAGCCGTCGGACGGTAAAGCAGTCGATCTGAAATGCGTCCGGTGGGACACGGACCTGTCCAGGTTCAATGTCGCCCCGCTCGTCGTGCGCTCGCCGGACTGCCGCGACGAATTCGAGTTGAAGCTCTACGACCTGGACTGGGAAAGGCAGACCATGGCCGCCAGTGCCGAACCGCCGGCCCCGCCGCCGCCCGGCATGCAGAAATCTCCAGACGTGGATACTGGCGGCAGCTACGACACGGTTGACTTCACGATATCGCCTTACTCGCTGCCGTACTCCGACAACACGCTGCTGCGCAGCGGCAATCGCTTCGGGGTGTATATCCGGCGCGTGGAGCCCAGGCGGATCCCCTGCCGACAACCGACGTGCGACCCGACCACGGTCAGGCTTCTGCTGTACTTCGTGTGGTTCCCGAAGGATTTCTATCCGCCACTGGAGCGTCCCACGAACTTCGTGGAGGTTCGCGAGGCGCTCAAGCTTGACCCGAAAGACAGTGGGCAGTAGCGCGTTCGACGGTCGTGTCAGGCCAAGGCGCGAGGCGCTCGTCCCGGCGGGCCTGAATGTCGAAGCCCGGTAGCGACGCGCCGGACGCCAGCGGTCAAATTGCCCGGTGAGTTCATGCTGAGGGCGTAGACCATGGTTTTTGCGATCGACACCCGCATGTTGCATCTCGCGGGAGATCTGCTTGCGCGCGGCTCCGGAGTGTTCACCGGCGAAGATGCCCGGGCACTCGTCGATGCTGCAGTGGCGGACAAGACGATTCCGGTCGAGGAACTCGCAGGACTGTTCCTCGTGCACACCGCTGTTGAACCATTCGCTGACGAGCGCGCTGCGCAGGTGTTTGCCGAAGTCGTGGACGTCGGCAGTCGGCGGCAACCGGAACTGGGCCCGTGGCTGGCGGGTCACTACCTGGCGAGCGTGTTGCAGGCAGGCGCCAAGCTCATCGCAGGCCGGGGCAACCGCCATCTCGGGCCCGAGACGCTCAGTGCCTGGCTGGCCGAGGTGCACCAGGCGCAACTGGAGATCCTTCGACGCATCGGCACCGACGACGCCGTGGCTCCGGGATCACTTGAGCGGGCCTGCCTCGCCGTCACCGAGTTATGGCACGAACACGTTACGCCGGCCGTCCAGCACGAACTCGACGCAATGCTGTACGCATGGCGCGCCGCCGGTCTGACCATCGGGAGCGATTCCGCTGGTGCGCCGCCATCCGGTGCCGCCGTTGCGAGCAGTTCTTCGCCGCCGCGTCGAGAGCTCGTAGGCAGTTGGGAATACTCCAGCTATGTGTCCGCCGGCGGCCTGTCGATATCGCGCGTGAGAGTGCTGGAGCTGCGGCAGGACGGCCGCTTCGAGATGTCGAGCGATGTGGCGGCGAACACGGCGCACCGGAACACGTGCGGAGACGAGACGGGCCGGACCTTCGGATCTGCTGCTGCTCCGGATAGCCGCGGGCGCTGGGCTGCGGACGGCAAATCGCTCCGGCTCGAATGGGACGGCGGTGGAGAGTCTGTCTTTGACTACGAGGCCGATGCGGAGGGGATGCTCCTGACCCCCGTTGCATCGACGCGCGCAGAGCCGACGTTCTGGAAGCGGTTGGGTTGAGCCCGCTGCGAACATCCGTCTTCGAAAGCAGGGGGTCGCGGTCGCCGCCCCGAGCGCACGGTGCTCTATCGACTGATGCAGCAGCATCTCGAATCCTGGCTGGCGGCGAGGCGCGAAGCCGACCCCGACGGTGTACCGATCCGGCGTCACGTCGAGCCGGGCGTGTCGCTCAGCGCGCCCGGCGGCGCCTCGTCATGCCGAGCCCCGCCAGGCCCAGGCCCAGGAGCGCGAACGTGCCGGGTTCGGGGACCGGCTGCTCTCCGGGCAGGTACTGGTTCAGGCGGAAGTTGTTGAGGCCTGGCACGAGCCAGTTGGGCTGCTCGTCGGTCGGGACCGTGCCGTCCTGCAGCACGTTGGTGATGTGGTACGTGTGCTGGTTCCACACGTCCCGTGTGTCCACCCAGGAACTGTCGTCTCCCCAGAGGAAGACGCCACGTTGGGGCCCAAAGCCGCAATTGTTGTTGGCAACACCCAGGATCTCGGCGTGGCCGTCGCCGTCGACATCCGCTACGAGCGGGTACTCGTACCAGGTGCAGGAACTCTTCGGCGTCTGGAACAGGACGTTGCCGTCCATGCCATTGAACACCCAGAGACGAAGTTCGTCGCCGTAGACGACCTCTGCAGATCCATCCAACTGGAAATCGAACACCGAGGATCCGGTCCGGTTTGAACTGCCGTCCTGCACGACGGCCTGCCACTTCAGCGTGCCATCGGTTTCGAAGACCGCATACCGGGAAGCCCCGGCGACCCCGATTTCCGGCTGACCGTCACCGTCAAAGTCGGCGATGGTCGGCGGGCCGCCATAGCCGCCGCCAGGGATCGCCACGGGGCCCCACTTGACGGCCGTGGTGTCGTCCAGGAGCCAGACGGCGCCATTGGCCACCAGCACGATCTCCGCCAGAGAGTCGGCGTCGAAGTTGGCGACGGCGTTGTAGCCATCCGGTAGACGGGTGTTCCACTGCTGGATTGCACCTGCAGCGTCGTAGATCGTATTGCCGGCTACCACGTCCGGAGTGCCGTCGAGGTTTACATCCGACACCAGCGACAGCGGGCCGACGTTTCCGCCTGAAGACGTACCGCCTGTCCCGGTCCAAAGCAGCGCACCCGTGTTGTCGAGCACGTGCCGGCCGACAACGATTTCCGGCGTGCCGTTCTCGTCGAGATCCGCGATTGCAGGTGCGCCCCAGTTGATGCTTTCGAGATTCCCGCTGCGCCACTTGAAGGTACCGTCGCTTTCGAAAGCGATCAGCCGCGACCCGCTGCTGTCGACGGCGATGATCTCAGGGCGGCCGTCACCGTCGATGTCGCCAGTCGCGACCGAGGCGGCCGTATTGATGCGCAGGCTGGCATCGGTGACCGTAAAGAGCTCCGTACCGTTCGTACCGTTCAGCGCGCGCAGGACGCCGACCTCGACGAGACCTCCGCCCGTCGATGCGGTCGAACCAAACGCGACGTCGGGCTTGCCGTCTCCGTTCAAGTCCACCACGGACGGCGTGTTCATGACGTTGAGGGACGTCGGCTCCACCGCGCTGGACGTCCAGGACCACTCGAGGGTCGGTGTCAGTTGAGTGGCCCCGGCAGGCCATGCGATCACTGCAAGAGGGACTGCCAACAGGAGGCTGCGGGTGGCTGGCGGCAATTGAGCGGGTATTCGTGGCGTCACGGTGCATCTCCTCGTTGGGATCCGCTTGCGCACTGTGCCGCGACAGACAGAGAGACTGAGTCCGGATCGTGTGTCGCGCGGCCCACGCGTAAGCCCGAATGCCAGGGTCTCGGGATCCTGGAGTTCACTTCGGCCGCTTGCCTTTTCGAACGGTAACCACGTCCACGGGCAAGCCCCACTCTTCCACAAGCAAGTTCCAGGCCACGATGGGCGGCCCCTGACGATTCAATGGGTTGCCGTCCGCGAGCGAGAAGAGCGGGCTCTGCCGGCTCACTGTCGCGTGTTCGCTGACAGAAAAACCGACAGAGCAGAACGCTGGGGCGGAGAGTCGCTAGGTATTACTGGAAGCAAACTCTCGGATAGCTCGACTGGCGTTGCACGGCACAGTGTGCAGGGAGCGCCGGCAACCGCAAACGATTATTGTCCCGCGCGACCCTCGCGCCGCGGCAACGATTCAGGGCCGACAAACCTGTAAAGGAATCCGACACCTGCCCGCGCTGCCACGGCGAGATGCGCCTGATCGCCTTCCTCACCGAGCCCGCCTCGATCCGCGCCCTCCTTGCCCACCTCGGCGAACCGACCACTCCGCCCTCGGCGCCGCCTCGCTGCTGCGCAGCGGCAATCGCTTCGGGGTGTATATCCGGCGCGTGGAGCCCAGGCGGATCCCCTGCCGACCACCGACGTGCGACCCGCAAGACAGTCGGCAGTAGCGCGTTCGACCGCGTTGCCACGCCACGGCGCCTTGCCCGGGGAGATTCGCATTGCGCACAACGTCGGCCAGGCGCGCTGTAGCATTGGACACCCGGCAGGAACCCCCCCCATGGCCGAGAACAGGACGAAAGCCACCGACGCGAGCGTCGCGGACTACCTTGCCACCATCGAGGACGAATCGCGGCGCAGGGACTGCGAAGCCCTTGCAACGCTGATGCGCAAGGTCACCGGGCACCGGCCGGTGATGTGGGTTGCGGGAATCGTCGGCTTCGGCAGGCTCAAGGAGAGCGCATGACCTCCGCCTTCGTTTGCGACGGCATCCGCACCCCGATCGGCCGCTACGGCGGCGCCCTCTCGGCGGTCCGCACCGACGACCTCGCCGCAGTCCCGCTGCGGGCGCTGATGGCCCGCAACCCGAACGTCGACTGGGCGGCGGTGGACGACGTCGTGTTCGGCTGCGCGAACCAAGCCGGCGAGGACAATCGCAACGTAGCGCGAATGGCGCTGCTGCTGGCCGGCCTGCCGGACTCGGTGCCAGGCTGCACGGTGAACCGCCTGTGCGCCTCCGGCATGGACGCGGCGGCGCGCGCAAGCCACGCGATCGTGGCGGGCGAGGCCGATCTCGTGATCGCCGGCGGCGTGGAGAGCATGTCGCGTTCGCCGTTCGTCACCGCGAAGGCCACCGAGGCCTTCGCGCGCGGCGTCGAGGTGTACGACACGACGCTCGGCTGGCGCTTCGTGAACCGGCGCATGCGCGAGCACTTCGGCACGGACTCGATGGCGGAGACCGCCGAGAACCTGTTCCAGCAGTTCGGGGTCGCGCGGGAGGACCAGGACCGCTTCGCGTGCGCCAGCCAGCAGAAGGCCGCCGACGCGCAGGCCGACGGGCGGATGGCCGGGGAGATCGTCGTGGTACCGGTGCCGCAGCGGAAGGGCGACCCGGTGATGGTGGACCGGGACGAGCACCCGCGGGCCACCACTCTGGAGAAACTCGCGGCGCTCGAGCCGATCGTGAAGCCCGAAGGCGTCGTGACGGCGGGCAACGCCTCGGGCATCAACGATGGCGCGGCGGCGGCGATCATTGCCTCCGAGCAGGCCGCGGCCAGGCACGGTCTCACACCGATCGTCCGGATCGTGGGAACCGCCTTCGCCGGCGTGCCGCCCCGCATCATGGGGCTGGGTCCGGTTCCCGCCACCCGCAAACTGCTCGGCCGGCTCGGGCTCACGCTCGCGGACATGGACCTCATCGAGATCAACGAGGCGTTCGCGGTACAGGCGCTCACCTGCATGCGCGAGCTCGGCATCGCCGACGACGACCCGCGGGTGAACCCGCAGGGCGGGGCGATCGCGCTCGGCCACCCGCTCGGCATGAGCGGGGCGCGCCTCGTGGTGACCGCTGCGCACCAGCTCCGCCGCAGCGGCCGACGCCGCGCGTTGTGCACGATGTGCGTGGGCGTGGGGCAGGGGGCCGCGATGGTGCTCGAACGCTGCTGAGCATGGCGAGTCTCGCCGTCGCATCCAGCAGACGGCGCGCAGTCACCCGGCTCGACTTCACAGCGCCGCACCGAAGACGTCGCGGCCGCTCGCCGCTCCATCTCCTGCTCCGCTCTCCGCAGGCGCCGCCGATCGGCGTCAATTGTTCAGGTAACGCATCAGGTACGCGTTGCCACTTGTCTGATACTCAACACCGAGCGCCACGATCGAGCATCGCAGGCCATACAGATCCCAACCCTTGTTGTGCGCGTGCTGGGTGGACCCGCTGCCCCGGAAAACCACGTTGTAAGTCGTGGAGGAAATCAACGAATCCTCTCCTGGCTCGCACGCCAGCACGATCGGCGCATCGCTGGGGCACAGGGCGTCGACCTGAGGCTCAAATCTCACTTCCGCCGTGCCCGACGGCCTGACCGTGATCGAGGGATTCATGCTCTGGCAGTAGGCGAGCGTCGCGTAGGTGACGTTATCGACCATGCTGAACGACGCGGACGAGTACGGACTGGCCCCCGACAGCACGTTGCCCGAGACGTACACCGTGGCGTCACCACGATCGTAGCTGGCAAACGCACCCTGATTGCTGGACTTGATGGCAGGACTCGCCTCCTGCGCCAGGACCACCGGCCCGAACAGGCCGCACAGCAGAACAGGCGCCACGAGCGCTGTCATTGACCTCGTCATGATCTACCTCCTCGCAACCATCCTAGTTGCGTCCGTGATCCGGCGACCAACGGCGTCCTTCGTGGTCTTTCGCGGAGGGCAACCGGCAGACCGCCGGTAATGTTTTACTTCTACGCCTGTGTGCGAGGCTCGCGTATTCGGGCTAATCGCTATGACGACAGAGCATGCAGGCGAACCGGGCACGCGCCGCTTTCGATTGCACCGACTCCGACACGGCCCGCGCGGTGCGCCGGCGAAGGGGACGCCGTTGTCGGCGTGTGTCGACTTGCGCCACTGATCCTGGCGCCATCGACCGCGAGCTGAACATGGCGCAGCGGGTGCCCTCCGCTGAAAGAAATCAGCGTTTGGACGTCTGTTCCTTCGGACGCCCGGCCGGGCCGGTCGGGCGCACGGTCGCGATATCAGCTTGCGCGATCTGTCCGTAGGCCGACATGGGCAATATCGCCTCGACGTGCAATGTGCTGATCTCGGCCAGCTTGAGTATCGGCTTGGCGCCGCTCGGCCACGACTTCCTCGAGCTCCTGCGAACTTATGAAGTTCTTCTAAGCTTCAGACGTCACTAAGCTTCAGACGTCGAGATTCGTCGCCGACAGCGCATTCCTCTCGATGAACTCGCGGCGTGGCTCGACCTGGTCGCCCATCAGCGTCGAGAAGATCTCGTCGGCACCGAGCGCGTCCTCGATGCGCACCTGGACGAGGCGGCGCGTCTCCGGGTTGATCGTCGTGTCCCACAACTGTCCCGGGTTCATCTCGCCGAGACCCTTGTAGCGCTGGATCGACTGGCCCTTGCGGGCCTGCTCCAGCATCCACGTCAGCGCATCGCGGAAGTTGGTCACGTCCTCACGCGCATCGTTCTTCTTCACGTAGGCCCCGGGGCCGAACAGGCCGACGAGCGTGCGCGACAACTCGGTGATGCGTCGGTACTCGTGGGTGCCGAAGAACTCGCGGTGCAGGTGCTTCTCGGCGGTAACGCCGTGCTCCGTACGACTCACGACGAGATGCGGCGGCGTACCCGGCTGCAGCGTGACGGCATAGGTGCGTCCCGCTGGCTGACCGGCGTTGAGCAGTGCGGACAACTGCGCGCCCCACGCGGCGAGCCTGTCGGCATCCTCGCGTTCGGCGGCGGTGAGTTCCGGCACGTGCAGCATCTGCTCGAGCACGTGCAGGTCGTAGCGGCGCGCAGAACGCTTCGCCGCCGTCTGGAATTCCATGTAGCGACGCGCCAGCGTATCGAGCGCGCTCACAGGCATCGCAGGAGCCTCGGCGCTCACGTGCAGTTCGACGTCCTCGAGCGCCGAGCGCAGCAGCATCTGGTTCAGCTCGGTGTCGTCCTTGATGTAGGTTTCGGTCTTCCCCTTCTTCACTTTGTAGAGTGGGGGCTGAGCGATGTATATATGGCCTCTTTCTATAAGAAGTGGGATTTGTCTATAGAAAAACGTCAGCAAAAGCGTGCGGATATGGGATCCGTCGACATCAGCATCTGTCATGATTATCACGCGGTGATACCGCAGCTTCGCGATGTCGAAGTCGTCCTTGCCGATGCCACAGCCGAGCGCGGTGATGAGCGTCCCGACCTCGGCCGACGACAGCATCTTGTCAAAACGCGCACGCTCGACGTTCAGGATCTTGCCCTTCAACGGCAGGATCGCCTGGGTACGGCGGTCCCTGCCCTGCTTGGCCGAGCCGCCTGCCGAATCGCCCTCGACGATGAAGAGCTCGGAGAGCGCGGGATCCTTCTCCTGACAGTCCGCGAGCTTGCCTGGCAGGCCCGCGATGTCGAGCGCGCCTTTGCGTCGCGTGAGCTCACGCGCCTTGCGTGCGGCTTCGCGCGCACGCGCAGCGTCGATGATCTTGTTGACGATCGCCTTCGCCTGCGCCGGATTCTCGAGCAGGAACTCACCAAGCTTCTCGGCCACCAGCGATTCGACAACACCCTTCACCTCGGACGAGACGAGCTTGTCCTTGGTCTGCGACGAGAACTTCGGGTCCGGCAGCTTCACCGACAGCACGGCTGTCAGGCCCTCGCGAGAGTCATCGCCGGTGGTCGGCACACGATCCTTCTTGCTGGCCAGCTCGCGCTCGATGTAGTCGTTCAGCGTGCGCGTCAGTGCACCACGAAATCCGGCCAGGTGCGTACCGCCGTCCTTCTGCGGAATGTTGTTCGTGTAGCACGACATCGTCTCGGCGTAGGAGTCGTTCCACTGCATGCCGAGCTCGACGACCATGCCGTCCTTCTCGCCACGAAACCAGACGATCGTTTCGTGGATGGCGGTACGGCTGCGATTCAGATAGCGGACGTACTCGCGGATACCGCCTTCGTGGTGAAAGCTCTCGCGTCGATCGTCACGTTCGTCGATGAGTTCGATGCGCACGCCCGAATTCAGGAAAGACAGTTCGCGCAGGCGTTTCTGCAGGATCTCGTACTCGAACTCGATGTTGGTGAATATGACGTCGCTGGGCTTGAAGCGGATGACGGTTCCGCGCTTGCCTTCCTCGCAAGGCCCGTATAGCGCGAGCGGCGCAACAGGCTCGCCCAGCCGGTATTCCTGCCGGTACTCCTGGCCGTCACGGTACACGGTCAGCTGCAACGTCTCGGACAGCGCGTTGACGACCGAGACGCCTACACCGTGCAGGCCACCAGAAACCTTGTACGAGGAGTCGTCGAATTTGCCGCCGGAGTGCAGGACCGTGAGGATGACTTCGGCTGCC
>Ga0113563_10001650_pt1 | contig 12905 bp, 15 predicted proteins | sample Mud3Dept3metaG_FD_80117 | JGI IMG/M metagenome (GOLD analysis project Ga0113563, IMG submission 80117) | Freshwater wetland microbial communities from Ohio, USA, analyzing the effect of biotic and abiotic controls - Mud 3 Core 4 Depth 3... | ecosystem: Environmental > Aquatic > Freshwater >...
CGCCGCGGCGACGATCTCGTCGACCGTCTCGCCCTTCGCGCGCAGCGCGACGAGCAGCGCCGCAATCGCGACGGGACTCGCCTTGCCGTCCATGATCTCGCCGAAGGCGGCTTCGAGCAGCGCGGGCGGCACCGCTTCGCGGCGGACGGCCACTTCGAGCGCGTCGTGCAGTCTCACGAAGGCAATCCGCCGCAGCGCGCCACGAAATTCGCGACCAGCGCGCGACCCCCCGGTGTCAGCACGGACTCGGGATGGAACTGCACGCCTTCGAGCGGCAGCTCGCGATGCCGGACGCCCATCACCTCGCCCTCGGGGCTGCGCGCCGTGATCTGGAGCGCAGCGGGCAGCCGCTCCTCGTCGATCACCAGCGAGTGATAGAGCGCGGCCTCGAAGGGATCGGCCAGGCCGCGGAAGACGCCCGCGCCGTCGTGCCGGATCGCCACGGACTTGCCGTGCCGCGGCACGCGCGCCCGCGCGACGCTCCCGCCGAACGCGACGCCGATCGCCTGGTGGCCGAGACAGACGCCGAGCACGGGCGTGCCCCGTGGCGCGAAGCAGCGCACGGCGTCGAGCGTGACCCCGGCGCGCTCGGGTGTACCCGGTCCGGGCGAGAGCACGACGCCGTCGGGCCCGCGCGCAGCGAGCGCTTCGGCCGGCTCGACGTCGTTGCGCACGACTTCGGCCTCGGCCCCGAGCACCTCGATCAGCTGCACCAGGTTGAAGGTGAAGGAGTCGTAGTTGTCGACGACGAGAATGCGGGCGGACACGCGGGTTCCGTGGGGGATGGCGGGGACCAGGTCGCGATCAAAGCAAAGGCCCGCCGGGGCGTCAACGCGTGAAGAGTTGCTGCTTCTGGTCGCCGAGCCCCACCAGCCGATAGCGCAGCCTCCACTCGAACCCCCGCGTGCGGTCCTCGTCCATTTCGAAGCGAACCGCCCAGCACCGGCACTTCGAGAGGTACTCGATACCGAACTGATTGATCAGCGAGATCGAGTTGTCGAAGCTGAACGATCCAACGTAGGTGAAGGCCCAGTGCTCGGTGGCCTGCCAGCGTCCGACGCCGCTGAGCTGATTGATGCTCGTGAAGCTGTCGGTGAAGTTCTCATAGCGGTCGTTCTGCTGGAAGTTCTCGAACACCTGGGGGATGTCGCGCACGTAGCGGTAGCGCAGGCTCACCTGGTGACCCCAGCGCGCCCAACCGAAGTCGACGAGGCCGTCCGCCATCTCGGTGGGCTGGAAGTCGACCACCGAGTGGAAGCGCAGCAGCAGGCCCAGCGGCAGCGACACCTTCCCCTGCGCCACGGCCGGCCCCCACTCGCCGTCGGCCATCCGGTACTGCGAGTAGACCGACAACTCGGCGAGCAGGTTGCCCCTGGCGTCGCCGAAGAAGCGGTTGGTGACGCCCAGCATCAGGTTGCTCGCTTCCGCGATGCGATCGGCGGGGTCGAGCGTGAGGTTGTCGGGTTCGAGCAGACGCAGCCGCTCCTGGGGAACCGCCGTCCTCGGCACGAAGACCGGGTTGTCGTTCTGCCCCGTCTGCGACACGCCCACCCAACCGATGTACGGCTCGACGACGTGCGCGGCAACGCCCATCCCGAACGGCATCGACAGCGATCCGCGTACCTTTGCCCGCATCTCGACGCTGCCGGTGAAGAGGCTGCGCTGGTCGCCGCCGCGCAAGTCGGAGTTGTAGAACGTGCCGTAGTAGCCGGCCTCGGGGACCACTTCGAGCACGTTGCCGAGTTGGAATGGATAGGAGATGCGCGGTCGGGCGAGGACGCGCTGTCCGTGGTCCGCGAGCGGCTCGCCCTCCTGGAAACGGCCGTCGCCCTCGGGTCCCGATTGCAGCGCCGTCTGATCGTCGCGGTGCGCGTCGGTCGGGACCTTGCGGCCATTGCTGTTGCGTTCGTCGCCGTCGGCGATCGCGTCGAAGCCGGTGTCGTAGAAGAGGTCGTTCACGAGCAGCGAGCGGTCGAAGTGGTCGGCCGGATCGCCGTAGGGCTGGTAGTTCACGAACTCGACGTCGCCGCCCGTGACCAACCCCGGCAGAACGGGCGCCGAACCGGGCAGCGCCGCGAGCGCGAATTTCGGCAGCCGCTGCAGGATCACGTCGTCGCGATCCTCGTCGTCCGGGTTCTGGATGTCGTCGGTGGACTGCGCGGCGAGCGTCGCGCCGAAGCGCTTGGTCGGCCCGTAGAAGCTGGTGCCCACGAGCCCGGTCGATTGCAGAAATCGATCGCGGCGGTAGCTGCGGAAATCGCTGAAGTCGAACGGGAACTGGTTGTCGGACACGGCCGCGACGTCCGCCGCCATCCACGATCCCGCCGGCAGATCCTGGACGTGCGTCCAGGTGGTACCCCAGCGATCGTCGCCGAAGGTCGCCGTCGGAGAACTCGGGTCGATGTCGTTGTCGTGGATGTAGGTGCCGTAGAGCGTGCTGCGGCCGCGCTCGCCGAATACGTAGTCGATCTCGGCGGACGGTTTGAAACCCCGCTTGAACTGGTAGTCGGCCTCCAACATCACGTTCAGATCGTCGCGCGCCGCCCAGAAGAACGGCACGTTGATGTTGCCGCCGCTCTGACTCGACGTGCCGCCTTGCGGGAACAGGAAGCCGGTCTGGCGCTCGCGCCTGAGCGGATACACGACGAACGGAACCCAGAACACCGGAACGCCGAGGATCTCGAGCGTCGAGTTGCGCGCGCGGCCGTAGCCGTCGAGGTCGAGTTCGGCTTTCTGCGCGCGCACCGCCCAGGGATCGCGGTCGGTCTTCTCGGGGCAGCGGCAGGTCGTGAAGCGGCCGCCCTCGAATGCATACGAGTTCGGTCCGGTCTTGCGCACTTCGCGACCCTGCATGCGATAGCCGCCGCCCGGCGAGTCGAGTTCGCCGTCGTAGACGACGCCTTCGACGGTATCGATGTTGAACTGCAGGAACGGGGCGTGCAGAACGTCGGTGCCGTCCTTCACGACCACGTTGCCGGTGGCGACACCCTGGCGCGTCTTGTTGCTGAACAGCACGTGGTCGGCCGTGAGCGTCTTGCCCTGCTGCGTGATCACGACGTGGCCGCGGCCGACGTAGATGTCGCGGTCGGCCTGGTACTCGACCTCGTCCGCGGTGACGTCCATGGGCTGCGCGAGCGCTGCGCCGCCGAACAGCGACGCCGCCAGCAACGCGACGACGTGCAAGTGCGCACGGCGCCACGCCGCGCCAGACCTGTCCCCTCGGTCTCGAATGGCTCGCCCCCCGGTCAGAGCGAGGCCAAGCTACCGCACGCGTTCCGAATGGGTCAACGAAGGATGGATCAGGAAGACCGGCCGGAGTTGGTCGCGTCGGACGCGTTGCCATCCTGGAGACATGCCTCGAGCGCGCCGCGATCGGGGACCTGCAGCGCGTCGTCGACGAGCCGCACGAGCTTGCGGTCGAAGAGTTCCTGCAGGCCGCGATGGGTTTCGCGCAGCGAAAGGCCTGCCGCTTCCGCGAGTCCGCGCAGCGAGGTCGTCGCGCGGGACTCCGCCGGGCCGCCCGCGCCGCCGGCGGATTCCAGCAGGCCGCGCGCCACGGGCCGGACCAGGTCGTTCATGCCGAGCGCCGCGAGGCGCCGCTCGAGATCGGAAGAGCGCTGCGCGAGGCGCTCGATCACCTGCACCGCGATGTCGGGCCGCTCGAGACACATCGAACGGAAGGTGGCGCGATCGAGGCGCAGCAGGCGCGCGTCGGTCGCGGCCACCGCGCGCGCGCCGCGGGCGCGTCCCAGCAGCGAATCGGTTTCGCCGACGGAATCGCCGGGACCGAGGCGCGCGACGAGCCGCGACACGCCGCCGCGACTGGTGTCGAGCAGCAGCACCTCGCCCGCGAGCAGCACGTAGAAGGCGTCGGCCGGCTCGCCCGACTCGAAGATCGACTCTCCGGCCTGCGCGACGCGCTCGAAGTCGCGGCGCACGCCGAGCGCCGTTTCGCCAAGCTCGGGCGTTGCCGATCCGGAGAGCGCCGCGGAGTCCACGGCGTTCGTTTCGACCGTTGCGGGAGGCCGCTTGAGGCGCGGCTGGGGGATCAGGGCTGGCGCCCGCGGGCGTCGTCGACGGCGGCTTCGAGGGCCGAGCGGCCGATCACGCCGAGATGCAGCGAGTCGATGCGGCCCTGGGGATCGACGACCGCGAGGGCCGGGAAACCCGGCGCCCCGTAATCGAAGGCGAGCGCTTCGTCGCCGAGCAGCACGGGGTACTGGATCCGGTGTTCCGCGGCGAAGGGCGCGACCACCTCGCTCCCGTCCGCATCCACCGCGATGCCGAGCAGCGCGACGTCGCGACCGGCGGGCGACTCGTGGAAGGCGTTGAGCACGGGAATCTGCTTCTTGCACGGGGTGCACCAGGTCGCCCAGAAGTCGATCACCACCGTGCGCCCTGCGAAATCCGCGAGGCTCACGGTCTTGCCCTGCAAGTCGGTCAGCGCGAACGCGGGGGCCGGCCGCGCCGGTCGCGCGACGCCGGCTTCGCCGCATCCGAGCAACACGGCTGCGGCGATCGCGAGCCACCGCGTCTTCAGAGCAGCGCCTCTTCGAGCTTCACCACGATCTCTTCGAGGAAGGAGAAATACTGGTTGATCCGCGTGAGTTGATCGGTGAACACTAGCACTCCGACGGCGATCAGCAGCGCGCCCGAAACGAGTTCGATGGTGCGGAAGTGATTGCGAAACCGGCGCAGCGCGCTGAGGAAGTGCTCGACGCTCCACGCCGTCAGCAGGAACGGCACCGCGAGCCCGGCCGAGTAGACCGTGAGCAACCCCATCCCCTCGAGCACCGTGTCGCGCGCGCCGGCGAGCGTGAGGATGCCGCCGAGGATCGGCCCGACGCAGGGCGTCCAGCCGAACGCGAACGCCGCACCGACGAGGCCCGCGCCGAACAGACTCGTCGGCCCGGTCGGTCCCTCGAAGCGCTTCTCCCGGTACAGCAACGGGATCTGGATCACCCCGGTGAGATGCAGCCCCATCAGGACGATCAGCACGCCCGCGATCTGCGCGACACCGACCTCGAACCCGAAGACGTCGAGGCGGAAGCCGCGCAGCACGCTGCCGAGCAGCGTCGCCGACGCGCCGAGCACCACGAAGACGGTCGAGAAACCGAGCACGAACGAAACCGACGCGAGCATCACGCGACGCCGCACGGCTACGTCGGAGCCCTGCGAGCGCAGCTCCTCGACCGAGATTCCCGAGACGAGCGAGAGGTAGGCGGGCAGCAGCGGCAGCACGCACGGCGAGAGCACCGAGAGCAGGCCGGCGGCGAAGGCGGTAAGAAGCGAACCCGGTGCGTCCACGGGGATCCTCGACCGATTGCGGCCGCTACTGCGACTCAGTGGTAGGCGCGCTGGATTCGCTCGCATCGCTCGATACGGACGGCGCGGCGTCGAGCCCGTCGCCCGACGCGCTGGCTTCCTGGTGGCCCGGCTCGTCGCGCTGGGCGCGGTCTTCCGGCTCGCGCCCGATGAACTCGAGCGGCCGCTCGCCGCGCAGATGCGCCGGCGTGACGACGTAGTCCCCGCGCAGCGACGGCGTCAGGATCGGCTCCGTGACATCCTGGTCGCCCGCCGAGAGCACGTAGGCCAGACCGGCGACCAGCCCGCCGCCCGCCGCGTACAGGACCTTTGCGGGCGCGTAGACGATCGAGATGAGCCCCGCCGCAACGCCGAGTCCCGCCTCGCCCTCGCGGCCGGCGTCCTCCCCTTCCGGTTCGGTCTCGTTCCCTGCAGCAACGGGCATCGCCGGCAGCGACAGGACGAAGCCAAGCGCGGCCGCGGCCGCGTACGACGAAATACGAATCGACATGGTTCCTCTCCTTTGGCGGCCCGCAGCAGATCCGGGACCGCATTCCCCCGCGCGAAGTGTGGCGGCGGCCCCCACTACCGCAAGCCTCGCCCACAGACACAGGGATTGCGGGGGCATGTCCGCGCTCAGAACTTGCGCTCGGTGTCCAGCAGGATCGTGACGGGGCCGGCGTTCAGCAGTTCGACGTCCATGGCGGCGCGGAAGCGTCCGGTGACGACCGCGACGCCCAGCGCGCGCGCCTCGCGACAGACCGCCTCGACGAGCGGCTCGGCCTGCTCGAAAGGCGCGGCTTCGGTGAACGACGGCCGGCGTCCCTTTCGCGCGTCGCCGAGGAGCGTGAACTGCGACACCACGCCGAGCGCGCCGCCCGTGTCGAGCAGCGAAGCGTTCATCTTGCCCGCCGCGTCCTCGAAGACGCGCAGGTGGACGAGCTTGTGGGCGAGCTCCGCGGCGCGCGCGGCCGTGTCGTCGCGCGCGACGCCGACCAGCGCCAGCAATCCCTCCCCCATTTCGCCGACGAGCTCGCCGTCCACGCGGATCCGCGCGCACCGCACGCGCTGCGCGACGGCTCGCAACTAGGGACGCTCCTGATTCGCGAAGCGCCCGCGGTACACGGCCTGCCCCTCCGTGCGCATCAGCACGATCTGACAGAGTCGCACCCCGGCGTTGATCTGGAGCGGATGCCCGGCGACGTTCGACATCTCGAGCACCTGGCGATTCGAGACGCCCGGCTGCACGAACGCCGACGTGACGTGGATCATCAGCCCGAGTCGCGCAAAGCGGCTGCGCCCCTCGAGAAAGCCGCACAGATCGGGCGGCAGCGTGATCTTCTCGACGGTGATGCCGTGGATGGTGCCGCCGGGCGACAGCACATAGGGCTCGTCGAGGGTCTGGCTCTCGGTGTGATCGAGGAAGTCGACCTCGTCGCGGATCGGGATCGCGCCGGCGCCGGGGGTGAGCACCCGGATCTCGTTGCCGAGCGTCAGGTCGATCGAAGCCGGTCCGATCTGGTCGAGCGCGAGCGGCTCGACGCGCAACCGGCCCGTCTCGAGTTCGTGCAGGATTGCGTCGCGGGTGAGGACGGACATGGCGGCGCACGATACCGTAGGCGCATGCACCATCCGTATTTCGACGTCCCCGTTCCCACTGTGATCGGCCATCGCGGAGCGTGCGGCGAGGTGCCCGAGAACACGTTGGAGTCGTTCGAGCGCGCGGCCGCGCAAGGCGCCGCGATCCTCGAGACCGACGTCCACCTGACGCGCGACGGCGCCCTCGTGCTGATCCACGACGAAGTGCTCGAGCGCACCACCGACGGGCGCGGGCGCATCACCGACCACAGCCTCGCAGAGCTGCGCCAGCTCGACGCGGGCCACTGCTTCGATCCGGCCGGCGACGGCTCGTTTCCCTTTCGCGGCCGGGGACTTCAGATCCCGACACTCGAGGAAATCCTCATGTCATTCCCGCGCCTGCATTTCAACGTCGAGATCAAGGAGCACATCGCGGCGCTGATCGAGGGCACGGTCGCGGCGGTCTGCAAGGCGGGGCGCGAAGACTCCGTCCTGCTCGCGGCCGCAGAGGACCCGATCATGCACGACCTGCGCGAACACCTGCGCTGCTGCGGCGCGCGTCCCGCACTCAGCGCTTCGGCCGGCGACGTGCTCGCCTTCGTGCGTTCCGCGCTCGACGGCACGCCGCCGCCGCCCGGTCCGATGGCGTTGCAGGTGCCGCCCGGTTTTGGTGGCCGGCCGCTCGTGACACGCGAGTTCGTCGCGCACGCGCACGCGCACGGGATCTTCGTGCACGTGTGGACGATCAACGAACCCGCCGAAATGCACCGGCTCTTCGACCTCGGCGTCGACGGCGTGATGTCCGACTTCCCGGCGCGGGTCGCGGCGGTGATCGCCGAGCGTGCCGCGCAGGGCTGAGGCGCCCTCGCCGTTCGTCGCCGCGCAACGCGAGCGGCTGCGCGCGACGGTGTCACTCGGGCCGTGCCTCGATCTCGCGTGTGGGCGCGGTCGCCACGCGCTCCTGGCGGCGCGCGCGGGCCTGCGGGTAGTCGCACTCGACCGCGACGCATCGCTGCTGCGCAAACTCGCGAGCGAGGCGAGGGCGGAGCGGCTCGCGATCCACGCGCTGCGGGCCGACGCCGAGTCGCCGCACGGGTTGCCCTTCCCGCCCGCGTGCTTTGGCGCGGTGCTGGTCACGCGCTTCCTGTTCCGGCCGCTCGCGCCCGCCATCGCGGCGCTGCTCGCGCCGGGTGGATTGCTGGTCTACGAAACCTTCACCAAACGGCAGAGGGAACTCGGCCATGGCCCCACGAATCCAGCGTTTCTACTCGAATCGGGGGAGCTGCCGCGACTCTTTCCGGGGCTCGCGGTGGTGGAGTCGGTGGAAGGACTCGCAGGGGCGGGGGCGTCGGGCGCGTGGCTGGCCGGCTTGGTGGCGCGCAGGGCGGGTTGAGCCTACCGGCCCCGCCGGCGCACGAGCTGGTGCTCGCGCTGCGCGGCTTCGACACCAAACGGGGTGCCGCCGCGCCGCGCCCTATTCCGGCGGATCGGCTGCGAGCTGCGCCAGCGCCCAGCGCGCGTGCTCGGCGAGCAGCGCGTCCCCGCCCTGCGCGTGCCGCTCGATCAGCGGGATCAGCGACCGGTCGCCCGCGTTGCCCGCCGCGATCAGCGCATTGCGCACGAGGCCGCGGAACTTCGCGCGTCGCAGCGCGCTGCGGCGCGTCGCACTCCGCCAGGCGTCTTCGTCCAGCGCCAGCAACCACGCGAGCGTCGGCGCCACCCACTCCGGCCGGGGAGCAAGCCGCGCGCGCAGGCCTGCGGCGTCGGGCGGGATCGCGCGCCGCGATCGGGAGTTCCACGGACAGACGTCCTGGCAGATGTCGCAACCGAACACCCAGTCGCCCTGGGCGGCGCGCAGCGGCTCGGGGATCGCGCCGCGCAGCTCGATCGTCGTGTAGGAGAGGCAGCGCGTGGCGTCGAGCACGTGCGGCTCGGGGAACGCATCGGTGGGACAGGCGTCGAGACAGGCGCGACACGTGCCGCAGTGATCCGGCTCCCGTTCGTCTGGCGCGAGGTCGAGGTCACTCGCCAGCACGCCGAGGAAGAAGTACGAGCCGAGTTCCGCGTCGATCACGCAGCTGTTCTTGCCGATCCAGCCGAGCCCCGCGTGCGCCGCGAGCACGCGTTCCAGCACGGGTCCCGTGTCCACGTAGGCGCGCCAGCGCACCGCGCGTCCGGCGAGCGCTTCGAGCGCATCGCCGACCGCGCGCAGGCGCCCCAGCATCACGTCGTGGTAGTCGTCGCCGCCGGCGTAGCGGGCGATGCGGGCTTGCGGACGCGAGCGCTCGTCTGGTTCCGGATGGGCGTAGACCAGCGCGACGACGAGCGCGCTGCGCGCGCCCTCGAAGAGCGTGCTCGGATCGACGCGCGCGGCGACGTTGCGCGCGAGGTACGCCATCTCGCCGTGATGGCCGCGCCCGATCCACTTGCCGAAAAAGGCGGATTCGCGCGTCACCGCGAGCCGCGCCACGCCGGCGCGATCGAAGCCGAGCGCCAGCGCCGCGGCCTTCACGCGCCGAGCGAGAGCAGCTCTTTCGCTCGACTCCATCGCGCTAGTATGCCCGCCCACGTCTGGCGAGCCTCTTCTACAGCCAGTGTTCCAGGAGGAAACGTGACACTCGAAGAAGGCAAGAAGGCGCCGGCCTTCACGCTCACGGATGCCGCCGGCAAGTCGGTGAAGCTCGCGGACTTCGCCGGCAAGGACCTCGTACTCTACTTCTACCCGAAGGACGACACGCCGGGCTGCACCAAGGAAGCCTGCGGCTTCCGCGACTTCTGGAAGGAGATCCAGAAGCTCGGTGCAGTCGTGGTGGGCGTCTCGCCGGACTCGGGCGCGTCGCACCGGAAGTTCCTGGCGAAATACAAACTGCCCTTCCCGCTGCTCTCGGATCCCGACAAGAAGGTGATGACGGCCTACGGCGCCTTCGGCGAGAAGATGATGTACGGCAAGAAGGTCACTGGCATCATCCGCTCGACCGTCTGGATCGGCCCCGACGGCAAGGTGAAGAAGCACTGGGCCCGCGTGCCGAAGGCGGAAGATCATCCGGAGAAAGTGCTCGAAGCACTGCAAGGGTCGGCGGAGCCGACCCGCGCAGTGAGCGGAACGCGAGCGAAGCTCACCAAGAAGGGAAAGGTCTGATGGCGGCGCTCGCGTTTCCGAAGGGCTTTCACTGGGGCGCGGCGACCGCGTCGTATCAGATCGAGGGCGCCTGGCAGGCCGACGGCAAGGGCGAGTCGATCTGGGACCGCTTCTCGCACACGCCCGGCAGGGTGAAGCACGGACACACCGGCGACATCGCGTGCGACTCGTATCACCACTTTCGCGAAGACGTCGCGCTGCTGCGCGAGATGGGGCTCACGAGCTACCGCTTCTCGCTCTCGTGGCCGCGCATCCAGCCAAACGGTCGCGGCGCGCCGAACGAGACCGGCCTCGATTACTACGCGCGCCTGATCGACTGCCTGCTCGACGCCGGCATCCGCCCCTTCCCGACGCTCTACCACTGGGACCTGCCCCAGGCGCTCGAAGACGCAGGCGGCTGGCCGAACCGCGATCTCGCCGGTCGCTTCGCCGAGTACGCCGAGGTCGTGGTGCGCGCGCTCGGCGATCGCTGCAAGAGCTGGATGATCTTCAACGAGCCAAACATCTTCACGACGATGGGCTACCTGATCGGCATCCACGCGCCGGGTCGCCGCGAGCCCGAGAACTTCCTGCGCGCGACGCACACCGTGAATCTCGCCCACGGCGATGCCTTCCGCGCGATGCGCTCCGCGCAGCGCGACCTGGTGATCGGCAGCGCATTCAACATGACCGCCTGCGAGCCGGCCACCGATTCGCAGCAGGACATCGCCGCCGCCGAGCGCTGGCACCGCTTCATGAACGAGTGGTTCCTGCAGCCGTCGCTGCGCGGAACCTATCCCGAGGCGTATCCGAGCGGTCTGCCGCGCGATGCGATGGGCGTGAAGGACGGCGACTTCGAGCGCATCCAGGCGCCGCTCGACTTCGTCGGCATCAACCTCTACACGCGCACGATCGTGCAGGCGATGCCCGCCGACGGCGGTCCGCTCTCGCTCGGCGCGCTCCCGGTGGGGATCGGCGGAGACGCCGGACCCAAGACCGATTTCGGCTGGGAAGTGTGGCCGAACGCGCTGCACGACATCCTCTTGCGCATCACGCTCGACTACGACCGCCCCGTCATCGAGATCACCGAGAACGGCTGCTCCTACGCCGACGGCCCGGACGCGCAGGGCGTCGTGCGCGACACGCGCCGCACCGACTTCTACCGCGGCTATCTGGAAGCCGTGCACCGCGCGATCCAGGCGGGCGCCGACGTGCGTGGCTATCACGCCTGGTCGCTGCTCGACAACTTCGAATGGGCGGAGGGCTTCGAGCAGCGCTTCGGGATCGTCTGGGTCGACTTCGCGACCGGCAAGCGAATCCTCAAGGAGTCGGGGCGCTGGTACGGAAACGTCGCGCGACACAACGCCCTCCCCGCTTGATTCTCGAGCAGCCACTGCGAGACGCCGCGCGGGGAATCCCATGTCCATGCAGGAACGGCTCGTCTTCCTGATCGGCTCGCCCCGCTCCGGGTCGACGCTGACGGCGCGCATGTTGGGCGCGCACCCGGCCCTTTTCGCGCCGCCCGAGACGCATCTGCTGACGCCGCTCGCGCACCTCGGCTTATACGGGAACGTCGAGAAGGCGCCCTACGACCCGATCATCACCCGCCAAGGCGCGCACGAGCTGGTGCGCGCGCTGCCCGGCGGCGAAGCCGACTACCTCGCCGCGCTGCGCGCGTGCAGCGACGTCATCTACCAGCGTCTCCTCGAGGCGTCGGGCCGCGAGCTGCTGCTGGAGAAGACGCCGGCCTACGCGCTGGTGCTCGACTTCCTCGCGAAGCTCTACCCCGAAGCGAAGTATCTGGTGCTGACGCGCCACCCGCTCGCGGTGTGGTCGTCGTACGTGGAATCGTTCTTCGACGGCGATCAGGACGCCGCGCACCAGAACAATCCGCTGCTCGAGCGCTACGTCCCGGCAATCGCGCGCCTCCTGCGCGAGTCGCCGGTGCCTCTGTTGCACGTCCGCTACGAGACGCTGGTCGAGACCCCCGAAGCGGAGATGCGCCGCATCTGTGCGTTCCTCGGCATCGACTTCGAGCCACGCATGGTCGACTACGGCGGCGAGGGCAAAGCGCCGATGAAGGTTGCAGCGGGACTCGGCGATCCGATCACCGTCGCCGCGGAGACGCGCCCCACCACGAAGTCCGTCGCGAAGTGGGCCGCCGACATGGCGGACGACGCGGCCAAGCTCGTGCAGGCCCGCCAGATCCTCGATCGGCTGCTCGACGAAGACCTCGAAACCTGGGGCCATCCGCGGGCGGGCATCGTCGCGCAACTCGACGCCATGACGCCCTCCGGCGCGAAGAAGAGACGTCCCTGGAATCGCTACGCGCTGGAACGCCGCCTGCTGGTTCGGCTGCGCAAGAACATCCACCACAACGCCTTTGGCCGGCTGGTGCAGCGCATCCGCTTCGTCTGCGACGTGCTGCTGCGCTGACGCGGTGCTAACCAGTCTGGATCGCAGGGAGACATTCCATGGACCGTGAGCTTTCCCACCCCGCCGCTGAAACCGTGCAAGACACGGCCCGCCCGGCGTGGCAACGACCTGCCGTCGAGGTGATCTGCCTCGCGTGCGAACTCTCGGCCTACGCCCCCGACGACGGCGGCCCGCTTTTCTAGCCGCAGCGCAGCGTTGAGCGATCTCGCCGCCAAGGAATGCGTACCCTGCAAAGGCGGCGTTCCGCCGCTGCGCGGGGCCGCGCTGCTCGTGCTCCAGCACCAGCTCGGACCCGACGGCAACGGCTGGCGCATCGAGGCCGAGCACCATCTCGAAAAAGAGTTCCGCTTTCCCGACTTCGCCGCTGCGCTCGCCTACGTGAATCGCGTCGGTGAAGTGGCCGAAGCGCAGAAGCACCACCCGGACCTTTTCCTCGCCTGGGGCAAGGTGCGGGTGACGATCTGGACGC
>Ga0113563_10001651_pt1 | contig 12895 bp, 15 predicted proteins | sample Mud3Dept3metaG_FD_80117 | JGI IMG/M metagenome (GOLD analysis project Ga0113563, IMG submission 80117) | Freshwater wetland microbial communities from Ohio, USA, analyzing the effect of biotic and abiotic controls - Mud 3 Core 4 Depth 3... | ecosystem: Environmental > Aquatic > Freshwater >...
GAGTGCTGCTACGATAAGCGCCCGGAGTTCTTCTTCTGGCATCGCCTGAGGCAGATAGACGGAGAGGATACTAAGTTCCGCCTCCTCTTTCAATGCCAAATCCTCACGCGAGCCAGCACGGAACTGCTCGATACTGTCCCTACGCTGTTTCACCAAGCGGCGCACCACGTCTTCTACCTCGCTGTCAGAGAATTCAGCTAGGGCTTTGCGTTTTTCAATGGCCACATTTTTCAGAGCACTCTGCAATAAGCGCAAGGCATCGCGCTTGAGCGTATCCCCCGCCTTCATCGCCTCTATCAAATGGGTGCCGATAGTTTCGTACAAAGTCATACAATTCCTCCTTAAGTAAATTTAGCTCTTCTCTATCATATCAAAGTCTCTCTAAAAAACAAACTTCTTGATTCCGGCTTCACAATTCTAAAAACAGTAAGTACCACTATTTATGCAATTGCATAAATAGTGGTACGCTGGTAAAACACAGACAAAAAAACCGCTCAAACAAATGAGCGGTTTCTTTTTATGCACGAGACACTTTTTTTACATCCTCTTTTTGATGTCGCGCAGGGCGTCCTCGTCGAACTTGCCGAGTTTCTTAAGACGGTTGATTTCTTTGCGGATCTTCACTTTGTAGAGCGCTTCGGCGCGGCGCTTGTCGCGGCTCTGCTCTTCCACATGGAAGCGCTGCTTGCGCACGAGCCTCAAGACTCCGCTTTGCTGGACGCGCCGCGAAAAACGCCGGATGAGGCTTTCCGCGGTTTCTCTCTCTTTCCTCTTTACTTGGATCATACAAACGACCTCCTTTCTTCTCTGCAATCCGAATACTACGAATTACATCCGAATGCTACAAATTTTATTCGGGTCATTCGGATCATTCGAATCGATTGTTTATTGTTTACACGGGATGGATATTCTCCGCCAGTCGAGCGCCCCCGAGAAGATGCAGGTGCAGATGGGGCACTTCCTGACCACCGTCTCTCCCCACCCGGATGAGCAGTTTATACCCTTTCTCGGAAATATTCAAGCCTTGAGCAATATTCCGCGCTATGAGAAACATTTTCCCCACCACTGCGGCGTCTTCATCATCCATGGTCGCAATGCTCTCGATCGGCTTCTTCGGAACGATGAGAATATGTATAGGAGCGATAGGATGGATGTCCTTGAAGGCAATAATCTCTGCATCCTCATAGACGATGTCGGCCGGGATCTCTTTGCGGATGATTTTCTGAAAAATAGTCTCTGGCATATTTATTTTTGACTTTTCAGAACACGTAATCTTTCCTTCAGGCTGTCCAGTCGCAATCTTTGACTCTCTCCTACGGGTCTAAGTGCTTCGGCATACTCTTCTACTGAATGATACGACTCTTGCCCCCTAGGAAGATGCTTGTTGGCATAGTCCAATTGACGACACTTCTCAGGGTAACCCAGCGCCATAAAAACTTCGTAAGGAGTTGGTTCCGCTTCTTCCAGTCTCGCGATTTCAGCCTCAAGAGATGCAATCTCGGCCTCCCGCGTTTTCGGCGACCCCTCTTCCTTTATCGCTTGTGCCGCTCGCAAGGCATTCAAATCATTTACTTCTGCCATATGTATATATAGTTAGTTTTACACTTTCAGATCCTGGTTGGTTTTGAGAATCTTCTTAGCTGCATCCACCAATTTTTCGTGCGTAACCGTCTCCTGCGTTCCCGACACCATATCCTTGACAATGGCCGTATCATCGAGCGCCTCTTTCTGACCAATGATGATCGTCACTTCCACCCCGAGACGATTGGCCACGCGCAACTGCGACTTCAAGCTTCCCCGCCCGAAACTTTCTGCGATGAGGATACCATTTTTTTCCAACTCTGAAAACAGTTTCAAGCTTTTCTTCTTGGCCATATCACCGAGCTGCGCCAGAAAAACGCGTGGCCGCGGCTCCTGATAGGGCTTGACCTGGGTACGCTTCATCTCCAGTACGATGCGATCCAGCCCCAGGCCGAACCCGATAGCTGGCGTCGTTTCACCGCCAAGCGATTCGATCAGCCGATCATAGCGGCCGCCGCCGCCCAGAGCGTACTTTTTGCCCTCTGAATCGCTCGAGATGATTTCAAAAACGGTTTTGGTGTAATAATCGAGGCCGCGCACCAGACGCGTATTGATCGTATAGGGCAGTTCCAGCTCATCGAGGTATTCGAGCAGATGCTTGAAATGATCGCGTGATTCCAAATCGAGATAATCAATCGACTGCGGTGCATGGGCCGTCAGCTGGATGCATTTGTCTTCTTTGCAATCCAAGATGCGCATCGGATTTTTCACCAGCCGTTCGCGGCAATTCTGGCACAGCTTATTTTTCTGCGCTTCCAGATAGCGGGTCAGCGATTTCTCGTACTCGCGCCGCGATTCCGGCGTGCCGATACTGTTCACTTGGAATTCGATGTTCTTGAGGCCGAGCTGCTGAATCACACGATAGGCCAGCTGGATCGTCTGAGCATCGAGAATCGGATCGTTTTCACCGAATACATCGAAGTTTGCCTGCCAATGTTCTCGATAACGGCCTTCTTGGGGGCGATCATAGCGAAAAACCGGTCCGATGGAAAAAAGCTTGATCGGCTTGGATAAAACACCCATACCGTGTTCGATATACGCCCGGCACAAGCCAGCGGTCATTTCCGGGCGCAGAGCCACGCGGTCACCGCCGCGAGTATTGAACAAGTACAGTTCCTTATCGACGATATCCGTTCCTGCTCCGACAGTTCGCAGATAGAGATGCGCGTATTCAACCGTCGGCAAGTCGATTCGGCGGAAACCGTATTCTTGTGATGCATGCGTGAGCGCTCTCCTCACCCGCTCCCAGTACGGCTGTTCGTCCGGCAAGATATCGCGCATCCCGCGCAGCGCCTGAAGGAGCATTTCCTCCTGATTCACAGACGGCAGAGAATTTTTCTTCACGCCTGCCTTCTTATCATTTCTTTTTTTCTCTCCTATTTTCTTCGCTCTCTGAGAAACCTTCCCTGCGACAACTTTCTTCTGTACCATAACGATGAGGCTTTAAAAAATATATCGGTTATTCTTATCTTAATAGAGGGAGAAGCGCTCCACAGGCCACGCGCGCAGAAGCACCCGGCCGATCACCTTGTCTTTGTTGAGCGGGCCGAAGGCGCGCGAATCATAGCTGAACATCCGATTATCACCCATTACATAATATTCGTAATCGTGGATCACTGTTTTCGCCATATCTTGGGTCAAAGTCCCCAGAGCGAGATAGCTGCTCTCATCCAAAACGAATCCATCCGGGTGCACCCGGTTATAAATAATCACCTTCCCCCGCCGGATCTCTACCGCCTCCCCCGATAATCCGATAACCCGCTTGATGAAAAACTGCTCGGGGTTTTTGGGATACCGAAACACGATCACATCCTGACGATTGATAACTTTGAAAGGATCCACCGTAAAACGGAAACGTCTCGTCATATCGAAGGATGTCTGCTTGTACCCAAACTCGCTTATCACCAGGTACTGTCCGTCCTCGAAGTTCGGCTCCATACTGGATCCCTGGACGAAAAACGGCTGGAACAAAAAGACACGAACCGGTATAATGATGACGACTGCCAGAAGAAAGACCTTGACCATTTCCAAAAGCAAGCCGCCGATGCCCAGATACTCGATTTCTGTCTCTTGGGATTTTTCCGAAGCTTCTTTATATTCTGGCATAACAATCTTCGCTTCACCTTTTCCGGTAAAGCCTCGACAAAAAGTAAAAAACATTGATATTCTAACAGATTTTTCCCTCCTTAGCAAGAGTCAGAAATCCTTTTGTTAAGCTGAAATTCACTCCTCCTATGGATAGTCTCCGCAAACCCAGCACTTTTTCGAGACCACAAATCACCAGCTCTCATGACTCGGGGCAACAATATGTGCCCAATACACAAGCAGGGAGCGTAAGAAAAGTGCTGGGTAAATCACCACGACCCCACCCTCCTTCCGCACAAGAGTACGAAGCGGAATATCCCTTGAGTTTTTCCTCTCCCCCTGACACCCTCTTGGATGCCCCTGCCTTTCTTCCAAAAAAATCCGAATCGGCACACCGCCGACGCAAGATCTTCTTAATGCTTTTCAGCGCGATTATTCTCATCGCTCTTGGCGCAGCGGCTTTCTTTCTCTATAAAAGTGTTTCTTTCGGCCAGAACATCCAGATCGAGAACCGTCCGCGCGCATCATTCTTCTCCGATATCAAGCGCCTAGCCTTCTCACTCGTCGAGACCGAGCGCCCGCTCCTCCGCGGCGAAGAGAGGGGCCGCATCAACATTCTCCTCCTCGGGCGGGCCGGCGAGCACTACCCCGGCCGGAACCTCACCGACACCGTGATGATAATGAGCATCGATACAGCCGATAAAAAAGTAGCCCTCCTCTCTCTCCCCCGCGACCTCTACGCGCCCATCCAAGGCACCGCCCTCTTCACGAGAATCAATTCTCTCTATCAGTACGGCATAAGTCTCGGACAGGACATCGCTCCTCTGCGCTCATCCATAGAAACTATCACCGGTCAGCCAATCGATTATTTTTTCATTCTCGATTTCGACGGCTTCGAAAAAGTGGTGGATGTCCTCCATGGCATCCCGGTCGATGTGGTGCGGGATTTTTCCGATCCGCGCTATCCCGGGAAAAATTACAGCTATGAGACCTTCGAGATCAAAAAAGGCTGGCAGACGCTCGATGGGGCCACCGCTCTCAAATATGTACGAGAGCGCCACAATGATCCGGAGGGCGATTTCGGCCGGGCCAAGCGCCAGCAACAAGTGATGCAGGCCATCAAGGATAAAGCCTTTTCTCTCGGAACGCTCCTCAATGTCTTTGCTGTCAATGATTTGCTTGACGTGCTGGGCGAGAGCGTCAAAACCGATATGCCTTTGGACGATATGGCGATATTTCTTAAGCTCGCCAAGACGCTCGATACCGAGAACGTCACATCGCTGGTCGTCGATGCCTGGAAAAAAGACAGTCTGCTCTCCGTTTCGCATATCCAAGTGGGTCCCGTCGCCGCCTTCATTCTCGTGCCGCGCGTCGGCAACTGGAGCGAGGTCCGCGACCTCGCCGAAAATATTTTCCGCCTCGATGCGCTCGCGACCCGGCAGAGCCATATCAGAGACGAACAGCCGACGCTCACCATCCTCTCCTTGCCGGAAGACGCCGCTGTCGCGCAAAAAATGAAACGGCTTGCGACGGAAGAAATGGGATTTTCTAAAGTATCGCTTGCCACCATACAGCCTTTGGAAAACCGCAAGGATGAGAGTATGATTAAAGACAGGGACGGCCTCGAAAAGCCCTTCAGCCTCGATGAGCTTATCAAGAAGTTCTCTCTCAAAAAAGTGGATGAACTTCCCCTTTCTCTGTCGCCTGAAACAACTTCCGACTTCGTCATCGTCGTGGGCAGCGATCTGGCAGACACTCTCTCATTCGAGGAAGATGCTTCCGGGGTAGTCCCGGACGATGCGGCTTTCCCAGAAATCTTTCCTCCGCAACCACGTTCGGGGAAGAATTAGGAATAAAGAATCAGGAATTATGAATGAAGAATAGAACCGAGTAGTTTTTTTCTTATCATGATTCCCTATTCATAATTCATGATTCTTCTATGCAAAAATCGCAGACAAAGAGTAATTATCCAAACGTCTACCTATACACATTGATATGAAGTTAATAATCGGCTTGGGCAATCCCGGGAAAAAATACGAAAAGAACCGCCACAACGCGGGATTTTTGTGCGTAGATTCTCTGCAGAAAGAATGGGGTTTCGAGGCTTTTACTCCAGACAAAAAAATGTCAGCATCCATAAGTAGCGGTATGCTTGGCTCGGAAAAAGCGCTCCTCATAAAACCAGGCACCTTTATGAACGCTTCCGGTGCCGCAGTACAAGCACTCATGCACTTTTACAAGCTCTCGCCTCAAGACATTCTTATCATTCACGATGATCTGGATATCGCTCCGGGCGCTTTCAAAACGACTCCTTCCTCGCGCAGCGCCGGGCACAATGGCGTCCAAGATATCATCGACAAGCTGGGGACACAGGATTTTTTCCGCATCCGTCTGGGTATCGGCCATCCCTTGGGTGAACCAGATGTTTGCATCTCCCCTCATGATTTCGTTCTGCAGAACTTCACTCCCGAAGAACTTACCAAACTTCGAGAACTTTTCCCGCAAGTCAAAGAGGAAATTTTACATTGGCTGAGCGCATAGGAAAAGAGGTTTTCGCCATAAGGATCTTCCTGAGAGAGTTGAAGTTTTTTTGCAAACCACAAAAATCACCATCCATCCAGGATTTTGGGAACTTGAAATTTTTTTAAGCAGGGTTCCTGATTCCTATCAGGATTAAAAAAATTTCATGAGCACCATCTCCGCTGGGAGATGGTGGGGGTCCCAAAATCTTGGGATGGAGGAGTGGTTTTGAAAACAAAACCGCCACAAGGGCGGTCTTTTTTGTGCTGATATCGGGTTTCCATCCGCAGGCGATAGAGACTTGAAAAATCAAGCTTCCATACATTTCAAGGGAGGATGGCTAGGAGGGATGCCCCCCTCTCTCCTACGGATAGAAACCCCACACCGGCACACTTCACTTTTTAACGACACTCCAGAATAATAAATAACTCCCTTTTTGTCAACCCCGTTAGAAGTCTGCCAAACAAAGAATTTCTTCTAAAATAAGCTTTAATTCTAAAAACAATTACATCTAAAACCTAACAAACCAGACTTCTAACAGGGTCAATACAAAACCGGCCCGAGTGGGGCCGGTTGTTTTTTCTCAAGCGAATTTACTTCTTGCCTTCGGGAGGCTTGGCTTCCTTGCCAGCGGGGGCTTTTTTCTCTTCTTTGCTCCCGCCTTTCTTTTCGGTATCGACAGCAGCGCCTTCTCCCGCGGCCAGAGTTTCTTCCTCCTTCACGACGCCCTCTACCTGGGTGACATCGCCCTCTACCTTCTCATCCAGAGCGGCCATTTCCGCTTCGGTACGCGGAGCCTCGACCAGCGCGATGGTCGTCTCGAGCGGAATAAGCACTGCGACACCGGCTGGGATCTTCACGTCTTTCATCTGGATGTGGCTGCCGAATTCAAGGAGTGTCGTAAGATCCACAACAAGAGAGCGCGGCAAGTCTTTCGGCAGACAACTCACCAATATTTCTTCTATGGGTTTCACGAGGATACCGCCCATCTCGCGGATCGCCGGAGATTCACCGACGAATTCGAGCGGGATATGCGCTTCCAGCTTCTCATCCATACGCACCTGGAAAAAATCGATATGCGTGAAACGATCCGTCAGCGGATCAAGCTGGACATCGTTCACGATGACATTCACTGGCTTGCCCTCATCCTTGGTCACTTCGACAATGCTGTTCTCGCCGGCCTTTTCATACAGCTTGGCGAAATGCAGATACGGCACCCAGAACATCTGCGGCTTGATCCCATGGCCGTACAAGACCGCCGGAATGGAACCGGCTTTGCGCATCGTGTCCAGATTTTTCCCCGCCTTTTCGCGAGCCTTCACTTGCAATGCAAACTCTGCCATAACACTATGCTTAAAATTTCATATTATATGAGGGCTTCTACGCCACCGGTATACTGTTTCAAAAATTGATGAGCCTCGATAACCTGATCCGAAGAAATAGCTTCGCCCTGGAATACCTGGCGCGCTTCGTTCTGCTTCAGATCGGTGAGCAAGCCCAGAGAAACCACCCCGAACTGCCCCATCGAGATAAAAACCATCGACGCCGCCCCGCACCCTTCGCAGGTGATATGAAGCGTCGTCCGCTTGTCGTCCTCGTCCAAGACGAGCATCTTGGTCATCCGGTATTTCTTGTTGCACACCGGACACCGCACGACAGACTGCAAATTCTCGAGTGGCATTTTCATAGAACTAGTATAACTGAAAAAACAAACCAGATAAAGCCGCTTTAACAGTTCTGACAGGTTAACACAAGAAAATACCCCAGTCAACCCCTTCTTTTTATCAACTCTATCCTAAATGAGAATAGCGTGTTATAAATAAAAGGTATTAATCAATAATATAGTTTAGGAAAATTATGGCAACGAAAAATTCTGCCTTCATGAAGCCTTTATCCGTAAGCGCTGACCTGGCCGCCGTAGTCGGAGCAGGCCCCCTGCCGAGAACTGAGGTCGTAAAAAAACTTTGGGTATACATAAAGAAAAACAACCTTCAGGACGAAAAAAACAAGCGCAATATAAACGCCGACGAGAACTTGAAAGCGGTATTCGGCGGAAAAACAACAGTAAACATGTTTGAAATGACGAAACTCGTTTCCAAGCATCTTTCTTAGTAAAACTTGGGTCTCATTGATAGTTTCTTCAATGTGTGTATAATACGGGAGTAAGTAACCATTAACTAACCAGAACCCTATGGCCGACGCAATTGTCGTAGCTGAGACGGGGCACTGCATGAAGTGCAAGGAAAAGCGGGAAATGAAGGACACAGAACAAGTCGTGATGAAGAACGGCCGCAGCGCCATGAAGGGCGTGTGCTCCGTCTGCGGCACGAAGATGTTCAAGATCCTCGGCATGAAGAAGTAATTGACGAGATTCAAAAACAATAAAACGCCTTTAGAGGCGTTTTTTGTTTGCTCCCAGCCTTATCTCTCATCACTTATCATACATCTGATATCTTCCCTCTACACATCCAGATTCTTCACGGTTTTGGCGTGAGTCTGGATGAAACGGCGGCGCGGTTCCACTTCGTTGCCCATCAGGATATCGAACAGTTCATCGGCTTCTTCGGCATCTTCGATATTCACCTGAAGCATGATACGGTTGTCCGGATTCATCGTAGTTTCCCAAAGCTGTTCCGGGTTCATCTCTCCGAGACCTTTGTAGCGCTGGAGCGATACGCCGCCGACTGTTTCGTCGGCACTCTCGTCTGAAACAACTTCGACTTCGCTTCCTTCGTCCGCCAAAGCCTCGGCGGCGGGTTCAGCTTTCTTCGCCTTCTTATCCTTTTTAGCGGCAGACTTCGCTAGCGCCTCTTTCTTCATTGTCTCCACCAAACGCAGTTTTTCTTCTTCCGTGTAGGCATACCGCACGTCTTTGCCTTTTTGGAGACGGTAGAGCGGCGGCTGAGCGATATAGATATGCCCGCCGCGGATGAGCGATTCATAGTAGCGATAGAAAAACGTGAGAAGAAGGGTCCGGATATGCGAACCGTCCACATCGGCATCGGCCATGATGATGACCTTGCCGTAGCGCAGTTTCGAAAGATCGAAGGTTTCTCCGATACCCACGCCGAGCGCGATAATGATCGGCTTCAAGGTATCAGACTTCACCACTTTGTCGAGACTGGTTTTTTCAACATTCACCAGCTTGCCCCGCAAAGGCAGAATGGCCTGGAATTCCCGGTTGCGCCCCTGTTTGGCCGAGCCTCCGGCGGAATCTCCCTCGACGATGTAGACTTCGGAACGGGTGGCATCGCGCGTGGTACAGTCAGCCAGTTTCCCCGGGAGCGTCATCCCCTCAAGCGCTCCCTTGCGCAATACCGCGTCTTTGGCCGCCCGCGCGGCAATGCGTGCCCGCACGGTGAGGAGACACTTATCGATCATCTCTCGCGCATCGGCCGGGTGAGTTTCCAGATATTCATTCAGCCCTTCCGCGGTAACCGACGATACGGCGCCGCGAACCTCTTGGTTGTTGAGCTTGTCCTTGGTCTGGCCTTCGAACTGCGGGTTGGCGAGCTTCACCGAGACCACGGCCGTCAGCCCCTCGCTCAAATCTTCCGAAGTGAAAGCTCCTTCTTTTTCCTTGATAAGATTATTTTTCTTGGCGTAGTCGTTCATGGCACGGGTGAGCGCCATCTTGAAACCGGTGACGTGCGTTCCGCCGCCCGGATTCAGAATATTGTTGGCGAACGCGAACAAGTGTTCCTTGAAGCCGTCGGTAAACTGGAGCGACACTTCTACGTAGATATCGCCGGCAGTCTTTTCGATGTATACCGGCGTCTGATTCTTCACCGCTTTCTTGCGATTGAGGAACTTCACGAAGGAAACGATGCCGGAGTCGAAATAGAAGCTGTGGCGCTGCACTTTGTACTCTTCTTCTTCGCCTTTCGCTTCGCGCCGATCCTCGCAACTGATGCGCACTCCCTTGGTGAGAAAAGCCTGATAGCGGAGGTATTCGAGAATCTTCGTCCAGGAATACGCGATTTCCGGGAAAATTTGCGGGTCAGCCTGAAAAGCCACCCGCGTGCCCGTTCTCTCGGACTTGCCAACCGCTTTCACATTGGCTACCGGCTTGCCCCGCTTATATTCTTGCACCCACACTTTCCCCTGGAGCTCTACCGTCACCTTGGTAGCGAGAGACAAGGCGTTCACGACAGAAACGCCGACACCGTGCAAGCCGCCGGAAATCTTGTAGCCGCCTTCGCCGCCGAATTTCCCTCCGGCATGCAGCATCGTCATAACTGTTTCCAGCGTAGACTTTTTCGTTTGCGGATGAATCTCCACCGGAATACCGCGGCCATTGTCCGTTACTTCAACCCAATTGTCAGGTTGCAGGCGGACCACAATGTCTGTGCAGTGCCCGGCCATCGCCTCATCGATGGAATTGTTCACCACTTCCCAGACAAGATGGTGCAAGCCTTCCAGCGATGTCCCGCCGATATACATGCCCGGACGCTTGCGCACCGGCTCCAATCCCTCAAGTACTTGAATGGATTTCGCGCCATAACTCGTTTGTTCTGTCTTTTTCGCCATAATCGTCACTTCGTCTGCCAAAAATTAAAATTATCTTTACTCATTTTTATGCTGAGAAAACCTCCTAAAGGAAAACTCTATGAGCAGTATCGCCGCGAGGAGGAGAAGCACGTCCCACCAAGTCAGAATCCGCTGATACTGAAAAAAAACGATGCCCAGCACATACAGAGCTAGCAAAAACGCTTGGCGGAATGCTCCGCTCAAATGATGGGCGGCCCCCGCGTCTCGAAGCGCCTTCCGGTATACCCATGTCACAAAAAGCGTAAGGAGTCCGGTAAGGAATGCAAGGAGACTGATGAAAAAAAGTCCCGCCCCCATACTCCCGGCAGCTTCCGGATCCAGTCCGATAAGCACTCCTAGCCACGCAAAAAACGCGAAGAGCGTGAACAAACGAATACCCCACAAATATGTGGCTAGGGACATACCCGGTGGTACTGCTTTGAATAATTATAACCGAACTACTCCACTTCTCCGAACCTTTTTACTCGGTACATACTTTCCCTCTATTGTGGAACTTTTTTACTTTCAAAGTTGTCCCACCGGGCATAGTATTAAATGAAGAAAACAGCGCTTTTTTCGACTGTTTCCTCTGTCTATTCTACCTTTTTTCTCGAAAAAAAGCAACTCTTTTTATCAGCGTAAATATCCCTTATGTAAAGCTTTTTTAAACAAAAAATGGGCCCTTCCCGACCCATTCTCTCTAAAATATCAAGCCCTCGACACATACGTCCCTTTTTCTGTATTGACGATGACGTTATCGCCCGTTTTCACGAAGAGCGGCGTCGTGACTTGGATACCGGTTTCGAGCGTGACGACCTTGCCGCCGCCCGATGCCGTATCGCCCTTGATGCCCGGAGGAGCGTCAGAAACCTTGAGCGTGACTTTGATCGGCAGTTCCAGGTTGATCGGCTGTCCGTTCCAGTTGAGGATAGAAACTTCCGTCCCCTCGATAAGATACATTGGCATGTCTCCGAGCACCTTCTTGGAAAGCGAGAACTGGTCATAGGTCGCCGTGTCCATAAACTGGTACTCCTCCCCGTCATGGTACAGGTATTGCGCATGGGACTTGGAGATTTCCGCCTCCTCGATTTTTTCGGCGCCCTGAAACGTATAGTCGATGATCGCCCCGGAAAGCAGGTTCTTCAGCTTGGTACGCATCACCGCTCCTCCGCGTCCGATTTTCGAATGCTGGTAATCCAAGACGACATAGGGTTCGCTCTGCCAGATGATTTTCTTCCCGGTTTTGATTTCTGTCAGGTTCAGCATGTGAGTTTGTAAAGTTATAAAGTTTATAAAGTTCTTAAAGTCTAACAAGGTTCTTGAAACCCCTCAGAATTTCAACTTTATAAACTTGAAAAACTTTCGAACTTTAAGAACTCGTGAAACTTATTTCACGACGTACGGAATAAGCGCCATAAAACGAGCGCGTTTCACGGCGTTCGCCAGCCCGCGCTGCTCTTTGGCAGAGAGACCGTGCCGTTTCGGCGGGTACATCTTGCCTTGCGAATTCAAAAAGCGCCGCAAGAAGTAAGCATCCTTGTAATCGAGCTTCGCCAGTTTTTTGCTCATTGCTGCTTCCATAATTCAAAATAGATTTAAGATTTAAGAATTTTGATTTAAGAATTTAAGACTCGAATTCTCATTCATGAATCGTAAATCATCAATCATAAATCACTGTTAAAATGGGACATCCTCGATCTTGATCTCGCTCTTCTCATCATCGAGATTGATGGTCGGAATCTCCTCCTCTGCCGGAGCCTTCGCTTGATTGTGGCTTGTTCCCGCATAGGCTCCCGCGCCGCCGGCCGTGGCCACTCCGGCTGTCCGTGCGCCAGCCTGAGAAGATCCTTGGGCGCGGCTTCCGAGCTGCATATTCTCGCCGACGATCTCGGTAACTCTCTTCTGCGAGCCGTCTTTGGCCGTATATTCCCTCGTCTGCAAGCGCCCTTCGATGAAACACTCCTGGCCCTTGGTGAGATACTGCGAAGCGATTTCCGCCAGCCGTCCCCACAAAACGACATTATGGAATTCCGTGCGCTCTTGGCGCGTACCGCTCTTATCGGTCCAGAAATTATTGGTGGCCATGGACAATGTCACCACTGACTGGCCGCTCGTGGTAGTCCGCATTTCCGGATCCCGCGTCAACCGCCCGACGAGAATCGCTTTGTTCACGTTCATA
>Ga0113563_10001652_pt1 | contig 12895 bp, 7 predicted proteins | sample Mud3Dept3metaG_FD_80117 | JGI IMG/M metagenome (GOLD analysis project Ga0113563, IMG submission 80117) | Freshwater wetland microbial communities from Ohio, USA, analyzing the effect of biotic and abiotic controls - Mud 3 Core 4 Depth 3... | ecosystem: Environmental > Aquatic > Freshwater >...
ACTATTCCCGCGTGGCATCCCCAGAGACGATTACGATAATTTTTTACTTGAGCAAGCCATTGACGGGATAGGAGGTTTGCTCGTTACGACTCCGCAGCCTTTTATGGGATATTTCCACTTTTGGCCGCCTCACGCGCCTTACAGTACACATCGAGATTTCTATCGGCGCTTTTACGAAGATGGCTATAACCCTCCTGTCAAACCAATCGACCTCTTTGGAGACGAAGGCCCAAAAACGAAGAACCGCACTGAGTATGATGAATACATTCTCTACGTTGACAGGGAGTTTGGTAGGTTCTACGATCACCTGGATGAAAATGGCCTGCTGGAAAACACCTGGATTGTCCTGACATCCGACCATGGCGAGTTATTCGAGCGCGGGATCGAAGGTCACCGCACACCTGTGCTCTACGAACCTGTTGTGCGTGTTCCTTTGATGATTTTTGACCCCGGGCGAGAATCCAGAATTGACGTCTATGCTAATACCAGCGCGGTTGACCTTCTCCCCACTCTTCTACATGTAACCGGTCAAAAACAGATCGAGTGGGCTGAGGGCGTTATCTTGCCGCCATTTGCCTCGGATGAAACGGTACAGGATCGTAGTGTATTTGTAGTACAAGCAGAAAAAAACGAGCAAATCGGTCCACTGACGATTGCTACGCTTGCAATTAGAAACGGGGATTACAAACTGATATACTTCTTTGGATATGAAGAGCTGGGGACAGGCGGTGAACGGATAGAACTGTATAATATCAAAGATGATCCCGAAGAACTGAATAACCTGTATGATACAGAAAAAGAAATAGGACAGGAACTTCTCAACGCACTGAAAGCGAAGTTGAAAGAAATGAATGCACCATACCTTTCGACTTCTTAGCCAAAAAGAGAGAATGATAAGCCCAATATGTCGCAGCCTCTATCACCACCGGTATGGGTGGCAACACGACCAGAACTACGCGCTCTTGTAAAAGACCTCTCGAAACAATCGAGCGTTGCTGTTGATACTGAATCTAACAGTTTGCATGCCTATCATGAACAGGTTTGCCTGATCCAATTTTCCACGCCCAAAACCGATTACCTGGTTGACCCGTTGGCGCTGGACAGCCTCACTGACCTGGGTGAGGTCTTTGCCAACCCTAAAATCGAAAAAATTGTTCACGCCGCTGAGTATGATTTGATCTGTCTCAAGCGTGACTTTGACTTTTCTGTAACCAATATATTTGATACTCGTTGGGCTGTGCGCGTTTTGGGTTATACCAAGGACGGATTAGACGGTTTGTTAGCTGAAAAATTTGACGTTCAGGTCAATAAGAAATATCAAAAAGCGGATTGGGGAAAACGCCCGCTCTCAGACGAGCAGATCAACTATGCGCGTCTGGACACCCATTACCTGCTTCCGTTAAAAGCGATGCTCCAGGCCGAACTGGAGGGGAAGGGTTTGCTGCAACTGGCCTGCGAAGATTTTGAGCGCGCCTGCGAGGTGGAAATCCCTGCCGCTAAACCGTTGCTTTGGGAGCGCATGGCAAATAATCATAATTTTACATTCCGCGAACTGACCATTTTGAAAGAACTGTACGAATGCCGGGAACGGATCGCTGAAGAACTGGATCGGCCACCGTTCAAGGTGATGAGTGATAGTCAATTGTTTGACATTGCTCGTCTGCCACCCCAACACCTGGATGAGCTCTTTGGGCTGGGTTTGAGCAGCAGGCAGGTCATACGTTGGGGCAAGGTGGTTTTGCAGGCTGTCGAAAAGGGGCAGTCAGCGTCGCTTGTCAAGCCTCAGCAGGCTGAACGTCCGGACGATGCGTATTTGTCCCGCCTGGATGCGCTGAAGACCTGGCGTAAAAATACGGCTCGTAAGATGCGGGTTGAATCGGATGTTGTCCTACCAAGACAGTTGATGGAAATGATCGCGGAAAATGCGCCGCACAGCATGCCAGAGTTGTCGGAGATACTTTCAGGCTCTCCATGGCGGATGGCGCGTTTTGGTCCGCAGATATTGAACGTAGTGAAAGGCAAACGATGAGAATACGATTTCATGGCGCCGCTCAGACGGTAACCGGTTCACAGCATTTAATTGAAGTCAATGGCTCCCGCATCTTGCTGGATTGCGGCCTGTACCAGGGACGTCGGAGCGAAACCTACGAACGGAATCGGAACCACCCTTTTGACCCGGCGAAAATCGATGCGGTCATTCTTTCGCATGCGCATATTGACCACAGCGGCAACCTGCCGCATTTGGTGAAACACGATTTTCGTGGACCGATCTTTGCCACCAAAGCGACTGCTGACCTGGCAGACGTGATGCTGCGTGATTCCGGGCATATCCAAGAAGCGGATGCGATGTTCGTCAACAAGAAGCGCGCCAAACGCGGTGAACCGCCCATCGAGCCGCTGTACACCCTCGAAGATGCCGAACAAGTGGCAAGCCATTTCCGCCCGATGGAATACGATCAGGCCTTTGAAGCAGCTCCCGGCGTGACCGTCCGCTTCGTGGAAGCAGGTCATATTTTGGGATCGGCCGCAGTTGTCCTCGATATTGAAGAGAATGGCCGGAGAGTGCGCCTGTGGTTTTCCGGTGATATTGGCAGGCGCAAGCTGCCTTTGCTGCGTGATCCCGTTCTCCCGGATATTGCTGATTACTTGCTGATGGAATCAACATATGGGGATAAGCCTCATCGTGACCCCGATGCCGCTTACCTGGAGTTCCGTGATGTTGTAAAAAAGACAATTGAACGTAATGGCAAGATCATCATTCCGTCATTTGCTGTCGGTCGCACGCAGGAACTGGTCTATTTCTTGAACCAGATGATTAATGATGGGTCTATCAGTCGCATTCCTGTGTTTGTGGATAGTCCCCTGGCAGTGAATGCAACCGAGATATTTGAAAAACACCCCGAGTGTTTCGATAAGGAAACACATGAATTTATCCGAACCCACCGGCATCCTGCGTTGGAGTTCAACGGATTAACTTATACCCGTTCTGTCGAAGAGTCCAAGGCGCTTAATGATCGCCATGACCCCATGATCATCATCTCTGCTTCGGGCATGGCTGAGGCCGGGCGTATTTTGCACCATCTAAGGAACAATATCGAAGATCCGCGTAATACTGTGTTGATTGTGGGTTGGCAGGCTCCTTATACATTGGGCCGCCGTCTGGCAGAGCGTGAGAAGCGTATCAAGATATTTGGTGAGGCCTTCACACGTCGCGCCGAAGTTGCGACCATCGGTGGTCTGTCCGCGCATGCCGGGCAGGACATGCTGGTGGAATATGCCCTGACTGTCAAAGATCAGGTCAGAAAAGTGTTCCTGGTGCATGGCGAAGAAAAATCAGCCATGGCGTTAAAAGAAAAACTGGCGGAGGAGCAGCTTTCGCAGGTGTATTACCCAGAACTACATAGCAGTGTCGAAATCTAAGGTATAATTTCGCGCGCACGTAGGGCGATTTGCCAAATCGCCCCACTGGAGAGGTGCCGGAGTGGTTGAACGGGGCGGTCTCGAAAACCGCTGTAGTCCTTGTGGCTACCGAGGGTTCGAATCCCTCCCTCTCCGCCAGAACGCGTCCGGTAGGGCGCGTTTTTACATGCCAATCAGTAGTATAGGCTGCCCCACATACCCAGGAACAACCTGGATGTTGAATTAACTTTGCCATTTGCAACCTGGACTACAAAGCCAGTAACGGTAAAGCAAAATGTAATTCACCTCGCCCCACCAGATATTGTCTATGCTATAATGATAAATACAATCAGAATTGTCAAACTTAAGTATGAATTTGCGATTGGCGAGATTTGGTATTACCACTTACAGGTGAGTAACGGCTTTGCCCCCTGAAGATTGGTAATGCAAGAGTCGAAGAATGATGGACTTTTTTTATGACAGATTCCCTTTTGATGAGGTTTGGTATCACTACTTAACCGGTGAGTGGCGTGTTAGTCCTCCCACATGGTATCGGGTTTTTAGCAGCGTTGAACAAAAAGTATATAAACTGCTGCCCAGCGACCCACATTGTATAGAGTGTGGTATGCCAATGGCGGGCTTTGGGGGAATGCTACTAAGATTTAATGGATCTTCTCCTTCCAGTTTCAGTTCGATCTTATGCAGCGGGTGTGAACGCGTTGTACGAAAAAAAGAGAGTGGCGCGGAAGTTGAACTTTCGATGCTCTTCGCCGATGTGCGTGACTCGACGCCGTTGGCAGAGAGGACACCCACAACGGAATATAAGGCTCTGATCCAGCGTTTTTATAAGGAAACTAGTCACGTGTTGGTCCATCACAATTCAATGGTCAATCGGCTGATGGGAGACCAGGTCAGTGCGTTGTTTGTACCCAGGTTTGCCGGCAAGGATCATGCCAGGGTCGCTGTAGAAGCAGCGCAGGCATTATTAGAAGTAACAGGTCATGGAACGTCAGAGGGACCGTGGATTCCAGTGGGAGTAGGTGTGCATACTGGCAGAGTTTTTGTCGGTGCTGTAGGCTCAGCCGACGGTGTCAACGAGATCGCAGTGCTGGGTAGTGCGGCGAACTTATGCGCGCGCCTGTCGTCGCAGGCTGCGGCGGGTGAGATCCTTGTCAGTGAGGAATCGGTTGGATTAGCGGGGATACAGGCTGAAGGTCTGGAAAGACGCGAGTTAAATCTCAAAGGGATCAGTGAAAAAGTCCCGGTTCGGGTAATCAAGGTTTGAAAATACGAATTTTGTTCAATTTGTAAATATGGAGGAAAAGTGGCTAAACCTGCAATTTTTTCGATTGATGATGATCCATCAGTCTTGAGCGCGGTCGAGCGCGACTTGCGAGCACATTACGGTCAGGAATATCGTATTATCCCAATCAACTCTGGTAGGGCCGCACTGGACTACTTGAAGAAAATGAAACAACGCAACGAAACTGTCGCGTTGTTTTTGGTCGACCAGCGTATGCCTGAGATGAACGGCGTGGAATTCCTGGAGCAGGCAATACAAGCGTACCCGCAAGCCAAGCGCGTGCTGTTGACCGCCTATGCGGACACCGCAGCAGCCATTGCATCCATCAATGAAGTGGGACTAGATTATTACCTGATGAAGCCCTGGCATCCGCCAGAAGAACGGCTTTACCCAATCCTGGATGAATTGATCGAGGATTGGAAAATGCACGTCCGTTTGCCGTACGAAGGCATTCGAATCGCAGGGACACTGTGGTCGCTCCCCAGTCATGAAGTGAAGGATTTCCTGACAAGGCACCAGATTCCCTATCAATGGCTGGACATCGAGAAAGATACGAACGCTCGACAACTGGTTGAAGATATTAATTTGGGAATCACCAAACTTCCTGTTGTGTTCTTCCCTGACGGAGATGTGCTAGTCCAGCCCAACCTGACCGAACTGGCCGAGAAGGTCGGGTTGCAGACGCGTGCCGAAAAGCCTTTTTATGATATCGTGGTTGTAGGAAGTGGCCCCGCTGGATTGGCCGCTGCGGTGTATGCAGGTTCCGAGGGCTATAAATGTGTTGTCATCGAAAAAGCTGCGCCAGGCGGACAGGCGGGCAGCAGTCCCAGGATCGAGAACTATCTTGGTTTTCCCAGTGGCATTTCGGGTGATGACCTTACCCGCCGCGCGGTCTCACAGGCCAAACGATTTGGGGTGGAGATCCTTTCGGCACAGGAAGCTGTAAAAGTTTGCGTCAAGGATAAATACCGGACCATCCAGCTTGCCGACGGGACGGAGATTTCCTGTCATGTGGTGCTGGTCGCGACAGGCGCGTCCTTCCACATCTTGCGCATGCCGGGCGGCGATAAGCTCACAGGCGCAGGTATCTATTACGGCGCGGCCTACACCGAGGCCATGTATTACAAGGACAAGCACGTTTTTGTGGTGGGCGGTGCGAACTCAGCGGCGCAGGGTGCGCTGTATCTGAGTCGCTTTGCCAGCAAGGTCACGGTCTTGATTCGTGGGCCGCAGCCTACGGCCTCGAAATACCTGGTCGATGCGCTGGAAGAGAACGAAAAGGTCGAGCTTTTGCTGAACACCGATTTGGTGGAACTCAAAGGCGGGAACACGCTCGAGCAGATCGTTGTCAAGAATTCAGTCACGAATGAACTCCAGACTCTCGACGCGGCAGCCCTGTTCGTGTTCGTGGGTGTGCGTCCGCAGAGCCAATTGGTGGCGGACCTGGTCCAACGTAATGAAAAAGGATACATCTACACCGGCGCAGACCTGATGGTGGACAACAAACCGCCTCAGGGCTGGACCCTGAACCGGCCTCCGTTTCTGTTCGAGACCAGCGTCCCAGGCATTTTCGCGGCAGGCGATGTGTGCTATGGGACCAATCACCGCGTTGCGTCCGCGGCAGGGGCAGGAACGATTGCTTTTGCGATGATGAAGGAATATTTGAAAGCGCTGTGAATCTACAAGACCTGCGCAAATCCCCGCTTTTTGAGGGCCTGTCGGACCAGGAACTGCAGCACCTGATGGACAACGCCAGACCTGTCTCTTTGCGCACGGGTGAAGTCCTGATGAAGCAGGGCGAACCGGGTGATGCGGCTTATGTTGTATTGAAAGGCGGTTTTGAGATCCAAAAGCAATCAGGGCCGTCGATAATCAAAATTGACGTGCGCGAGCCGGGGGAAATCATCGGTGAGATGGCTTTGCTTTCAAATGCGCCGCGCTCTGCTACCGTGATCGCCATTGCCAACAGCGAAACCTTGTGCATTTCCCAGGCAGCCTTCGAAAATTTACTCTCTACCAGTCCTTCTGCAACAATGGCAGTTTTGCACTGGGTAATGTCGCGTTTGGGCCAAAACGAATCCCTTCTGCACCAGCAGGAGAAGATGGCCGCTCTCGGTACGCTTAGTGCGGGATTGGCGCACGAGTTGAATAATCCTGCCGCGGCGGCGCAGCGAAGCGCCTCCCTGTTGCGTGGGGCGCCGGCCAAATGGTTAAAACTAACGCACCAGCTAGAGTTACTGGCTTTCAGGGAGAACCTGTCAGACTGGCTAAATGGATTTATGCAGGAGGCGACGCTTCGTTTCGAAAACCCGATAAAACTCGGGACATTGGAAAAGATCGATCTGGTGGATCAACTTCAGGCTTGGTTGGATGCGAACAGGATCGAGTCCGCCTGGGAGCTTGCGCCCGCCATGGTCAATTTCGGGTGGAGTCCCCAGTCGCTGGAAGAATTGAAGAGTAAGGCGCCTTTCCATGCAGCCATTCAGTGGTTGGGAATGGGCAGCATGATCGTCACGCAGCTATATGAAATCCAAAATACGACCGAACGGATCTCGCAGATCGTGCGGGCGATGAAGTCATACACATACCTCGACCAGGCGCCATTACTCGAAGTGGATGTGCACGAAGGGTTGGAGAATACGCTTGTCATCATGCAGCACAAATTGAAACAAGGTGTGACCATCAAGCGTGATTATTCGCCAGACCTGCCGCGTATCGAAGCCTATGCCAGTGAACTGAACCAGGTATGGACGAATATCATCGATAACGCCATCGATGCGATGAAGGGGAAAGGCGAGATTACTTTGCGGACGTACGAGGAAAGCGATCAAGTTGTTGTCGAGATCGTCGATAACGGATCGGGCATCCCTGAAGAAATTCAAACCAGAATCTATGAGCCGTTCTTTACAACCAGGCCGCCCGGCCAGGGAACCGGGCTGGGTCTCCACGTTACCCATGATATTGTTGTCAACCGGCACCATGGTCTGTTACTGGTTGAATCGAAACCGGGTGAAACAAAGTTCAAGGTTATTCTTCCAAAACGAATCAGAGAAGAAGGGTAATGGATAGGGGTGTAATGCAGGACTTGCCAAGTTTAATATAAGGAGAAAACGGATATGAACAAGAATGAAATGATGAAAGATATTTTATTGTCTACAGAGACAATTGCCAGTGTGGGATTGTCTTCCAATATGGAAAAAGCGAGTTACGCTGTTGGCTCATACTTGCAGAGCCAGGGTTATCGTGTCATCCCTGTGAATCCTACTGCAGACGAGATTCTTGGCGAAAAATCATATCCTGACTTGGAATCTATTCCGGAGAAAATTGACGTAGTGCAAGTGTTCCGCCGCCCTGAAGATGTCCCGCCCGTTGTCGAGAGTGCGATCAAAATTGGCGCGAAAGTTGTTTGGATGCAGGAAGGGATCGTGAATGAAGAGGCTGCGCAGATGGCGCGTGAGGCAGGCTTGCAAGTCGTTATGGATGCTTGTATGCGTGCCACGCACCAACTTTTGATCAGAAAATAGCCCGCCGTTGAGCTAGACGTTAACTATACTGGGCGTCATCGCGCTGTGTTGCCTGGCGTAAGCGTTCACACAACATCCGCATGACTGCCAGGCTGACTTCCGGACGCTCACGTAGCAGCCCTTCAAAACTCTTCTGATCCAGGCAGAGCAGATGCACATCTCCCGCTGCGACGAGGGAGGCGCTGCGCAGGTTACCGCTGATCACGGACATTTCCCCAACTGTTTCCCCGACCTTTCGTCGCGCAACTTCTTTATTGCCGTGTTCCTCATTTTTGATCAGGACGCGCACATCGCCTGAAACGACGATGTACATTTCATCGCCGGGTTCATCCTGCTCGAAAATAATTTCGCCATCCAGGAAATGGTGTTCCGTGGCGATGGCCGCGACACGCTTCAGGTCTGCCGGGGAAAGGTCCGCTAGGAGTGGCGCGCGACGGAGCAAAAGGATGCGTTCCATGATCGAGAGAGTAGCGATTGTGTCCATAGGTTCACCAGTTCGAAGTTTTTGGGCGGCGACTTCGCGGACAAAGGGGTCCGCATCTGTCTGCGCCAGACGAGAAAGTATTTCGTTTGCCTTTGCGTGTACGCTCGGAGCGAATGCAAAGGCAGTGCAGGCCCGCAGCCAGCCATCTGCCTCGTGATCCAATACATCCATCAGTATTGTTTCTAAACGGCCGTTTGCCTGGGCGGTTTCGACCGGCTCCCAGATGTCCAGGAGCGGGCGAATGAAGCGAGCATCGCGGACCGTTTCCAGTGTCTCAAGCGCGTTGGCGCGTTGGCCGAGGTCCCGGCTGCGTAGATTGTCGATTGCAACCGAGATCGTTTCTCGATCATTCAGGAGACTTAGCGCCTTCAATGCGTTCAAGCTGTCGTGGCGGGCGCGATCGCGAAACGAATCGGTCAATAGTTGTATGGGGCCATCCTGTGCATGAGCGGAGACCGAACGCCAAAGGTTGTTATAGCGTAATGCGCTGGAAATGCGCGTCCGCGCATATGCGCGAAGATCCTCTGCAATTTGAAGAGCAGGCAGGTTTTCGAGCACCTGTAAAGCGCCGTCCTCCGCAGCCGGGTCCGCCAGTTTTGCCAGGACACCGTCTAACTTTTGTGAGCCGAGGCGGACGAGGCCCAGTATAGCTCCCTCGCGGACACCCAGGTCATTGTCTGCCAGCGTATCGAGTAAAAGGGTCGTGGCTTCAGTGCCGCATGAACCCAGGGCGGTAGCTGCTGCGCGGCGTACAGGCGAGGGGGCGAATTGATCGCTCAGTTCGTTCTCAATAAGTGCAAGAGCTTCCATGTCTCCCCACTCAGCGATGGCGTTGATGGCGTGGATGCGGTCATCCTGTTCGTCTATGACAGCCATGGAGCGCAGCAGGTCACGCGCTTCTGGGTGCATACCGACTCGCAATAATCCGACGGCAGCCCGACAACGAACGAGCCCTTCAGGGTCTTTTAGCATGGGTTCCAGGTGAGTTTTCAGACCCAAAGGATATTTGGTCAGGGCGCACAGGGTTTCAATCGCTTGCACGCGCACTTCGGCTTCGGGGTCCTTCAATTTCGACGCTACTTCCAGGATTGCCGGAGTTGCCTGCGCGCGTGCCAGGGATTGCAACGCTACTACCCTCACTTCGCTTTCAGGATCGTCCAGTGCGGCGACCAGCTCATCCCTCGCACGCGCGTCATCCAGGCTGCCGAGAATCTCTGCAGAGGTGCGCCGTACCAGCGGATCGGTATGCGTCATACCCTGTAGTGCCACTTCGACGGTTGTTGCATCTTGTTGGAACCCGCCAAAAGGCTCTTCCTCAGCCGTAAACAGGGTTGGGCGGCCGGCGCGCAGCGCATCTACCAGGGCAAGTTTATAAGCGCGGCCTGCACGCCAAATGACAAGCAGAGTCATCACAGCCGCCACCAGTCCAACTATATAGAGTTGCTGGGGAGTGAATGCCTGCTCACCAACAAACAAAATTGCGCCTGCAATGAATGTTCCCGCTTTCGAGGGTACGCCATCGATGAAGACGCGCACCTGGTCACGCCGTTCCAGAGGCACAGGGTTGAACATGGTTTGCCAGGCGGACGAAGCGATCCCAGTAATCCACAAAGTCTGGATAAACCGGAATGCAACAATCACAATGAAAATCTCATAGATAGCCAGTGCACCAAACCCGATCAGATAAATAATGGGTAATAGCAAAATCATGGGCATGATACCAAATCGCGCAAACAACCGGTTTGCCAGAAACAATGATGCCAGGAATGCAGCACCGGTGCTAATCGCGTTAAACAAGCCCAAAAATCCGGCCAGCGCATCTTCATTCTCAAATTGAAATGTTGCGGCTTTAGAGAAAGGAAGCGCAATCGAAAAATATAGAACTGAAAACAATATGGCTGAAACCGAAACAAGTCGCATGAGTTCAGAACGACGGACAAATTGGTATCCTTTTTGCATCTCGGCGATGATGCCCGGTTGAGACCGACGAGTGCGTCGGGGTCGGACCTCCTGCCTGGCGCGCTGACCGACGAGCGCTCTCCCAGCCGCAAAGGCAATCAGCATGGTCCCGGCCATGACCAATAACAAGCTCTCGGTGCCAATCCAATTGACCAATAGCCCGGTACCAAACCCGCCCAGGACAGCGCCAAGGATGCGCCCGGTGTTGAAAAGTGGAAACAAGCGCTTGCTCTGGCGCGTGTCGCACATCATGCTGGCAAGTCCCCAGATAACCAGGTTGATCAGTGAATCCAGCACCGCCATGCCAAGCCACAGCACCGGGTAGACGACATTCAATTCTGTGAAAAGCAAAGCCCACCCGCTGACCAGAACCGCTGCCATTACAATCGGCAAAAGCATGTAAAGCCTTTCATGGCGGACGCGGCCCAGTAACGCAGTGATCCCCAGGGTGATAAAAAATGAAAGCACGCCGAGCGCCATGTACATGTATGGCAGGAATTCCACCCCAAAGCGTGTAAAGAACAAGGCCTCAACACCCGTATTACCCAGCGTAAAACCAGCCGAAGTAAACAGCATCACGACGATGATGAGAGTCGCCATGCGCTCCTCGCCCGGGTGTATTTTTAAGACTTTAGCTAACCGACTCATTTTCCATCATTTTTAAATAGAGCGAGCTACTTTACTTTCAAGGATTATAATGCAATTATTTGGGTGAAAAAACTCCAGTTAGCTAAAACTATAAATTCGTTGTATGATTGGCATATGCCGATCAACAAAATAAACTACCAATCTGCTCTGCAAGATTTCAATGAAGCCCGCCTTAAAGCATCCCTGCAGGAAGCGCTTGCGCGGCTGACTGGCAAGTCGAACGAATTACTATCTTATGATGAAATTGCACAAAAACTAAAACTTCGATCTCGTTCTGATCGTGGTGTTCACGAGATCCCGGTCAAGGCGATTGTTGGCAGTGTAGGTCGTTATACTGATTTCACCCGTACTTTTTTACCTCGTAGGCCTGAAGATCAGGAGCGCTGGGCGCGGGTCAAAGCGGCGATGGAAGACCCTGTAGGAGCGGGGATGCCGCCTATTGAAGTTTACAAAGTTGGGGATGCTTATTTTGTACTCGACGGCAATCACCGTGTTTCGATTGCCCGGCAGGAGGGATTCGAATTCATTGAGGCTCACATCATTGAGGTCAGAACGGATATACCTATTACGCCCGATTTGCAACCGGATGATTTGATCATCAAAGCGGAGTATGCGGATTTTCTTGAGAAAACAGAGATCAAGAGTCTGTTCCCCAATGTGGATTTGAGTGCTACTGTTCCAGGTCAATATACTAAATTATTGGAACACATTGAAGCCCACCGTTACTTCATGGGTTTGGACAATAAACGCGACATCCCTTATTCAGAAGCTGTCGTGCATTGGTACGAAACAGTTTACACTCCATTCATTGAACCGGTTCTTGAACGAGGCCTGCTGCGCTGGTTTCCCGGTCGAACCGAAACGGATCTCTATTTGTGGCTCTCTGAGCACCTGGCTACCCTGAAAAATGAATTAGGCTGGTCTTTCAGTCCGGATGGCGCAGCTATTGACCTGGCAAAAAAGGATAATCCACGTATCCTTCAAGAAGAAGCCGAAACGGGACATTGGCGCCAAGCCAGGATATATGACCGGTATACAGATCATCTTTTCCGGGAGATCCTGGTTCCGGTAGGAGACAATGAAGAGGGTTTCCAGGCGGTCGAGCAATCTATTATTATCGCGCAAAAAGAACCATCCTCCCTGCATGGATTGCATGTCGTATCTCCCAGGTCGAAGTTGGAAAATAGAAGGGCAAAAGGGGTTCAGGAGCGCTTCAACCAACGCTGCCAGGAAGCTGGCGTAAGCGGAAGCATGGCCATTGTTCGGGGAGAGATCGCTGATCAAATCTGCGCTTATGCTTTGATGACCGACCTGATCGTACTAAATGTATCCCGTCCGCCCGAACCAGGCCTTTCCAGCCTGGGTTCCGGTCTGCGCTCGATTATCTGGCGTTCTGCCCGCCCGATCCTGACCGTGCCCGGCAGGACCAGCTCACTGGACAGGGCGTTGCTGGCCTTCGACGGCAGCGTGAAATCGAGGGAAGCCCTTTTTGTAGCTGCTTATGTGGCAGAACTATGGAAAACCAATCTCACCGTGATGACGCTTAGTGGGAATGGCAACGACTCATCCTCCGTGCAG
>Ga0113563_10001654_pt1 | contig 12888 bp, 10 predicted proteins | sample Mud3Dept3metaG_FD_80117 | JGI IMG/M metagenome (GOLD analysis project Ga0113563, IMG submission 80117) | Freshwater wetland microbial communities from Ohio, USA, analyzing the effect of biotic and abiotic controls - Mud 3 Core 4 Depth 3... | ecosystem: Environmental > Aquatic > Freshwater >...
CCAAATGTAGATTTAGGATGAAGGAATGCGATGTTCAATCCTTCAGCACCCTTTCTTCCTTTTTCATCAATCAGAATTACATTTTTACATTTAACTTCCTCAAGTGAGTTTTGCAATCCGTTTACTGCAAATGCAAGATGATGTATTCCTTCACCTTTCTTTTCAATAAATTTTCCAACAGGACCCTCGGGATCTGTTGATTCAAGCAGCTCTATCTTTGTCTGACCTACCATAAAAAATGCCGTCCTGACTTTTTGTTCAGCAACCTCCTCTGTTTTATAGCAGGTTAGTCCAAGAACCTTCTCATAAAAAACAATAGCGGTTTCGAGGTTGGCAACAGCTATTCCAATATGCTCAATGTGGGTTGGTTTCATATAAATAGTGACTAAAGTTCAGAAAGGGAATTCGACAGGAGCCTGAATTTCTGACTGCACATTCACAGGCTTTTTGGCGGCAAGATGTATCGGATTCCCATCCACAAATATTGCCTTGTACGGGACAGTCGGGCATGCGTATTCACAGTGCCCGCATCCAATACAAATTTCTGCATTTAATTCAGGGATCAACAGGTTACCCTCGTATGCGACCATGTAAACGGCCTTTGTCGGACAGCTTTCAGAACAGGCACCACAGGCTGTTTTCTCAGTCTTTACAATGCAATTATCCTTTATGAAGTTTACCTTCCCAAGCTGTGTAAGTTTCTTAGCATCAAGAAGTAGAGGATGAAGTGCATAAGTGGGACAAATTTCAGTACAAACAGTGCAGTTATAAGTGCAAAAACTCTTATGGTAATTCATTACAGGCTGCATAATTCCGGCCAGTCCGTACTGTTTCCAGGAAGGTTCAAGGACTCTGTTAGGACAGGCTGTAATACATAATGAACATGCTGTACAATCTTTATTGAAATCTGCAATAGATCCTGCTCCGGGAGGACAGACAGGAAATTTTTTATTCTCTTTTACAGTTGAATCCTTTTTTGGTTTGGGTGCTACTTTGTCCTGCCCGTTTGATATCCGGGAAATCCCAAGAAGCAAAAGAATTGATGTAGCGACTATTTTACGCTTGTTTTCATCTGTTACATGTTCCTTTTTTTTAAGGTTAACCAGGCCATAAGATATGGCTTTATCCTGGCAAGTTGTTACACAGTTGAAACAACCTACACATCGTGAAATATCAATATCATGATTAAGAAAGTCGATGCAGGATGATTTACATCTCATTGCACATCTTCCACATCTTGTACAGGCAGCCTCATCGAATTTTAACCTCAGGATAGATACCTTCGAAAGAAGTCCGAGAAGTGTACCAACAGGGCAAAACATATTACAGAAAAGCCGCCCTTTTGTTAATGAAAGCCCGCCAATAAGCAGAAAGAATACCGCCGGGATTGCATAGGTAATTAAAGGAAATCCTTTATTCGGAACATTGCTGAGAATGTAGATATCAAATTTACCAAGGATTCCGGCCAGGAAATTATTAATTACTATAACTGCCGGTTTTGCAAAGAAAGTCATGAAGCGGCCAAAAATACTGTAAGGGTCAAGCAAAGTGATCATATAGATTCCCCAGACCATTGTTACTATGAGTGTAGCTGCAAGTAAAGAATATCTCAGAACAGTAAATGGCTTTTTAAAACCGTATCTCCTGAATTTCTTCCTTATACGCCCTCCGATCCTGCTGTTAAGATCCATCCCAATGCCCAGAGGACAAAGAAATGAACAGTAGGTACGCCCTGTAAGCACTGTAAGAATCAGAACAACAAGAAATCCTCCTGCAGCCATTGATCCCAGACTGTAGAACTTTATTGCGGAAGGAATAAACTGCAGATACAATAATATATTAGTATACTCAGCAGGGATCAGATGTCTGAAATCAACAAATAAAAGGAAGAAGCAGATAAAAATCAGTGTTGAAAAAGCAATACGCAGTCTTCTTAACAAAGGGGAGGTCATCAGGAATTACATTTTAATTCTTTTAATATTAAGAGTATCCAGATTCATATTGCCAAGACCCATTTTATGTGCAATCGGGATATACTCGATCATCTCCACCGGAATTTTAAGCATTTTAGCTGCGGCTGCATCTCCTGCAACCCAGTCAGATGTAAGAATCTGTGACTTCATTAAAACAATATCCTCCTTAGAAACACCCTGCGGACCATGTTTAACCATAACATTGTAACAATCGATAACATTGAGGGCCGGTTTCTTTTCATATAGAGCAAAATCAGCAATACACTGGTTCAGATTATTTGAATGCCAGTATCCCCTGTCCCAGACAAGTCCCATGGTATTCTTCATACAACAGGTCATCCTCGTTGAGTTGTGGTCTTTCAGGATTGGAACATTTATAAATACATCTGTTTCAAGAAGAAGCTGATGAACTTTGGCAGTCTGCAGTTTAACACCACCCGGAATCTGAATTTCCTGATAATAACTTTCAGAATTACCAGGAACAACCTTTGCACCGGCAGATTTAGCGCTCTTTTCAATTGCTGAGTTCTTATAACAATTTACCCAGTTATCGCATGTATGATCAAACACATAAACCTCTTTTGCCCCTGCTTTAAAACAGTGTTCAATAATCCTTTTAACCAGCAAAGGATTTGTATTGGCTGCCAGTTCCGGAATAACATCCCATCCTATATTTGGTTTAATAAGAACCTTCTGACCCTTTTTTATAAAAGTGCCCATACCGCCAAGCTCCTGAATACCCAGATCGAACATGGCGTCGGGATTTCCTCCCATAACAGCTACCATATCGTACTTTGCACCTACAGGAGAAGCAGACCACAGTTTATCATATCCGCCAAAACTCAAAGCTGCACCTGCAGCCATACCTGCTCCAACTGATGTCTTAAGAAAATCCCTTCTTCTCATAATCTTATTAGTATTGATAATTCAGGTGAATAATGGATGAGAGCCGAAAAATACAATTTTTTTTTATTATTCCGTAAAGAATGTAAGTAGTATATTCGCAACAGGAAGTTTGTATAGAATGATTCAGGATAATAAATTAGCAATCTTCCCTTATTGTAGTTAATAACTGTAACTCTTTCTTAAAGTATGAAAATTATCTCTTACGATTGTTTCTCGGGCATAAGCGGAGACATGAACCTGGGTGCAATGATCGATCTTGGAGTTGATGAGACATTTCTTATCAATGAATTAAATAAGCTGAATCTTAAAGGGTGGGAACTTATTGTGCAGAAAGACCAGCGTCATGGGATTACCGGAACAAAAGTAACGGTAAAACAGACACGACATGAACATGCACACAGACATCTCTCTGATATTGAGAAAATTATAAACGACTCAACTCTCAATACCGCAACGAAGGAACTAAGTAAAAAGATATTCATGAAGATAGCTGTAGCCGAAGCTAAAGTACATGACATATCCCTGGAACATGTTCACTTTCACGAAGTAGGAGCTGTAGATTCAATTATTGATATTGTTGGGGCCGCGATATGCTACAATGCCCTGAATGTACATGGAGTTCATGTATCTACCGTTGAGCTGGGTGGAGGATTTGTTAAATGTGACCATGGGAAGCTCCCTGTTCCGGCACCGGCAACAGCAGAGATAATAATGGGGCTTCCTGTTAAGAAAGGTGGTGTGGATTTCGAAGCCACAACACCAACAGGAGCAGCTATATTGTCTGCACTGGGTACTGATTTCAGCACAGATCTTCCTTTAAAAATTGAAAAAACAGCATATGGGGTAGGCCAAAAAGATAGTCGGGATGTACCAAACCTTTTAAGAGTATTTCTTGGCGAAACAATAACAAATACTGAATCAGGGCATGACGCAATACAACTTGAATGCAATATAGATGATATGAATCCTGAGTTTTACGGGTATATATCCGAAAAGTTATTTAATGCCGGGGCATCAGATGTCTTTTTTTCAAATATTATAATGAAAAAAGGGAGACCCGGAATTGTGCTTAATGTCATATGCGAAACTGAGTCATCTGATATCCTGAAAAATATTATATTTACTGAGTCCACAACACTTGGCCTCAGAACATTCCCATTCAGAAAAGATACCCTTGTCAGAAAGTTTGAAACAATTCAGACAGTATATGGCGATGTAAAGATTAAAAGATCATTCTATAAGGATAAGGAAGTTTCGTGCAAACCTGAATATGATGACTGCAAGAGGATTGCATCTGAAAAGGGTATCCCGATCAAACAAGTCTATAATACTTTGATGACAATTCTGACAAAACCGGAACAGGGATAAGGATTGCTTCGGTGCTTTGCGCCTCGCAAGGACCGAGAATAAAGTTAAATGCTTTCACGGTAAGGGCAGTTGTAGAAGAAAACTACTTAAATGACAGAAAATAAATCGATAAAACTAAATACAATCCTTAAGGATCTTGGATCATTAGCTGTGGCATTCTCGGGGGGAGTGGACAGTTCATTCCTGCTTCACAGAGCTCATAAGGCAGTTAAATCCGGGGTGATTGCATTAACAATCAGAACACCTTATATCCCTGTACGGGAAATAAAAGAAGCTATTGAATTTACGGAAAAATTCGGGATCAGACACAAGATAATTGACATTGCATTTCCGGAGATAATAAAACACAATCCGATAGAGAGATGTTACTTATGCAAGAAGAGTCTGTTTACACAGTTGCTCGGTTTTGCCCGGGAAAATAATTTCATGCATGTAATAGATGGCACCAATGCAGACGATTCCGGAGATTTCCGTCCTGGAATGAAGGCTCTGCAAGAAATGGGTATAAGAAGCCCACTGCTTGAATCGGGCTTAACCAAGAAAGAGATAAGGGAGTTATCGAGAGTTGAGGGACTTGAGTTCTGGGATAAACCTGCCATGGCATGTCTTCTTACAAGGATTCCTTACGATACAGAGATCAGGGAAGAGACACTCAGAATGATTGAGTCAGCTGAAAGCTTATTACTTGACAAAGGGTATCCGGGAACCAGGGTGAGGGTGCATGGAGATGTCGCAAGAATTGAATGCTTACCCGGCCATATTGATAAAATGTTAAGGAATCCTGAAAGAGAACAGATCGTTAGCAGTCTGAAGAAAATAGGATTCAGATTTGTATCTTTGGACCTCGAAGGTTACCGAACAGGAAGTTCAAACCCAGAAAAACAAGTGTCATGAATGTAAAAGAGGTAGAAAAACTGCTTAATGATGTAAAAAACGGGGAGACTACCGTTAATAAAGCACTTGAGGTATTGAAGAATTTCCCCTACACCGATCTTGGCTTCGCGAAGATAGATCATCACCGAGAGATGCGGACAGGTTATCCTGAAATTATTTATTGTGCCGGAAAATCTGTTGAACAGGTAAAAGAGATAGTAAAAGTAATGTCTGAAAGGGAAAATAATGTCATTGGTACCAGAGCAAATCAGGAGATGTATGAAGCTGTACTGAACATTATACCTACAGCAGTTTACTATCCTATGGGAAGGATAATCTCAGTTCAGAAGAAAAAACCTGAAACACCAGAGAGCAGTATTGCTGTTATAACAGCGGGGACATCGGATATGCCTGTTGCGGAGGAAGCTGCGATAACTGCCGAACTATTAGGTAATAAAGTACTTAGAATATACGATGCTGGTGTGGCCGGTATTCACAGGCTTGTTGATAAACTTCCGGAAATAAGGAACTGCAGGGTAGTTATTGTTATTGCAGGAATGGAAGGGGCGCTGGCAAGTGTTGTTGGCGGTCTGATAGATAAGCCTGTTATTGCAGTTCCGACAAGTGTCGGCTATGGAGCAAATTTCGGTGGGATATCTGCCCTTCTCGCAATGCTGACAAGCTGTTCTACAGGAGTAACAGTTGTGAATATTGATAACGGATTTGGCGCCGGATTCGCGGCAAGTATGATTAATAAAATGGCTTGAACTATTTGAGATGGCGGTAAAATTACTGATTTCCACAGCCTACCTGCCTACTGTCGAATACTTCTCACTGGTTGCAGATGCAGAGGAGATATTCATTGAAAAAGAAGAGAACTATATTAAACAGAGCTATAGAAACAGGTGTTACATTCTGTCTGCGCATGGACCGCAGCTTCTTTCAGTACCAGTTTATATTGGAAGTGTACATAAGACACTTATTAAAGATATCCGCATTGATTATTCGAAGCGATGGCAACAGGTGCATCTGAGAGCAATGATTGCATCGTACAACTCCTCTCCCTATTTTGAGTTCTATTTTGAGGGTATAGAAAATATCATTTCAAAAAATCATGAATATCTGATAGATCTTAACATGGCTGTTATGGAAAAAATCCTGCAGAATTTGAAAATAAAGAAAACTATTTCCTACTCATCTGTTTTTGAGCCAATTGAGGATATGCCCTACGACTTCCGTTATAAAATCACTCCAAAAATAAGATCATCATTTGCACAAAAACCATACATACAGGTATTCGATACAGGTAAGGGATTTATTCCATGTCTGAGTATTATTGATCTCATCTTTAATATGGGGCCGGAGGCCGGGGAATGGATAACAGGATTGAACATCGCGCACTGTAATAAGGAAATAACCCAGGCAGATTCGTTAGATCGCTGAAGGATTGCTTCGTCACTGAGTTCCTCGCAATGACGTACATGTATTGAAGATCGGTGCCAGAAATCAATAGCCCCGAGGCTTTAGCCCGGGGTTTGCGGATCAATCCCTATCTGGCGCCGGAGTCAGATTGTTAAAATAGGTGAAAAGAAATACCCGGCGAAAAAAGAAAAAAGTTCAAAAAAAGAGGCCGTTCCTTACGAAACAGCCTCTTCAAAAGGAAGTCATCAAAGTATTAATAGCCAAATTTATAGCCGAGTGTTACAGTGAACATGTTTCTTGTTGTACTAAGTTTTGCCAGAGCCTGCTCATAGGTATCGTCGAGCGGATAAAGAAAATACTTCTCCTGAGAACTGAAATTTGTGAATGCGAAGTCAATTGAGACATTCTTTTCCCTGAAACCTGCTCCGAAAGATAACGAAGTGTAGTCAAGGTCTTCATTATCTTCGCCCGACTGAAATGCCTTGCCATAGTAGCCATATCCCGAACGAAGGTATAACTTGTTGAGTCTGACTTCACCACCAAGTCTTATATTGCTTGTTGATTTAAGACTTTGTTTTATAAAAAGATTTTTTTCGCTGTAATCATAGTCATCTCCTGCATCCGCAAAACGAGCAATACTATAATCAACAAACTCATAATCAGCACTTAATAATGCTATTTTTTTAATCTGAACAGCAACACCCGCCAATGCTCTGAAAGGTGTGGTCAGATTGTAACTGTACCTTTGAGTTTCAATTGACCAATCATGATGACCGCCATTGGTGAAATTTGATGTAATATTCTTAAAAAATGTTTCCTCAATGCGATAAAATGTAGGAGAATGAAATGCAAGTCCGATACGGACTGCCTCAACAGGTTTTATTATTGCACCCATTTTCAATGCATATCCGGTTCCTTTATTTTCAAAGTGATCGGTATAAGTAAAATTCTTAAATTCTGAAGGCAAGGCAATATCTGTAGACTCAAGGTGTTCTATGTGGCTTGAAAACTTTATTCTATTGATACCCAGTGTAGCACCAAAAAAGATCTTGTTTGAATAGTTACCACCAATAGAAAAAGCATGTTCACCGGTATAGCCCTCGTCTGTAATAAGACGTCTGATATTTTGGTTATACTCTGAAGCATTTTGCCCATAATTTGAGTAGACGGTGCCATATGATAAACCGCCGGAACCAGTAATTGGATTGGTTAACCAGGCATCATATGCCATGCCTGGTTCATCCTTGAGATCATCTTTAAGTAATCCTTCACTTCTTAATGCCCATGAATCTACTATTGAGCTGGTTGTACCATCACCATGAATAAGCGTACTCTTATTCAGATTATTTGTTTTATTGAATGAATAACCAAAATTAAGAGTAATCAGTCCGGTTTCATTAGAATTTGATATCAAATTACTCACAATTCCACCCTGATTCAGATTGAAATTGTACAGATAATCTGATGATATTCCATTGAAGCTGGCATTCACTTTATTGTGAAGAAGCTGAGGAGTGATTGTGAATTCAGAGGACCTGAAAACTCCAAGTCCGGCAGGATTCTGACTCAGTGATGAAATATCTCCGCCAAGAGCAGTGAATGCACCTCCCATCGACATGAACCTGGCTGTTCCGCCATAGTATAATCTGGAATATCTTAGTGCATCGTCAACATTCTGTGCTGAAATCAAAGTAGAAAGTGAAAAAACCGCAATTATCAATAAATTAATTCTTTTCATGACATTTTAATTTTTGTAAGATCTATCCTGCACTCTGACTTTTAGAATGAACTGTATTGAACTGATTTATACATACTTATCTTATCTCCTACCCGAGCCTCCTCCGGAAGAACCTGAAGAGGATGAGGATGATCCGGAAGATCCTGATGAAGAACTACCGGAATATGACGATCCGGATGAAGATGAGCTACCGGAACTATAATTAGATGATCCCCCGCTATATGATGAAGATCTGCTGCCAGACGAAGAATTATTATAAGAACCCGATGAATATGATCTGCTTTCCACACTGCTTCTTGAAGGCACTGAATAGCTTTCTGTGCTTCTATAAGTGCTTACATTAGACCTTGTACCTGAAGCTGGAGCAGAATAACCGGTTGGAGCATCTACTCTTCTTTGAGCTCCTCCTGAAGATGAATTGGATCCGGAGCTACTATTTCTGTTCTGAAAAGTGCCCTGATTAACAGGTGTACGAGAAGTACCTGTATTAGTATTGACCCTGGAATTGTTGATAGTACCACTGCTGCTCCTGTTAGTTGTGCCGGAATTAACATTCTCGGATACCCTGCTGTTATTATAAGCCGGCCGTGTTGACATGCGTGGACTGCTATAACTTGGAGTATATGATCTGTTTACATCGCTGTATGAGGGTTTTGTAGCAGCTGCATTCCTCTGAGTGCTAATAGTATTACGCATGTTTTCAGTTCCTGTAGAACTCTGACCAGCTTTTCTGTCTGCCTGACTATATGCAGGTTTGGAGATGGTATTTGGAGATGCGGTTCTTCCCTGAACAGTTGTTATTGATTTATTATCAGAAGCAATCCTTCTTCCGGTACCTGAAGATCCTCCTGTTGAAAGATAGGAATCCCTCCTGCCCGAACCAGTTACACCAGTGTTACTATTCCATCTCGAAGACAAGCTACTTGCTCTTTCAGTTCTTCCATAAGGTACATAATCCCTGCTCTCTCTTGCGTAGTAGCCTCCTCCGTAATTTCCAAAGCCCCCATAATAGTTACCGAATAATCCACCATAATAGCCGCCATAGTAACCGCCATAATAACCGCCATAGTAACCGCCATAATTATAGAAAGAATCGTAGTAGCTGTAAGGATTATAGTAAAAGGGACTGTAAAAATTGTACGACCAGGGGAATCCGCCATAACCCATACCAAATGAGTAAGAGGGGAAACCATAGCCATAGTCAAAATAGAATGGATCTCTCCAGTAGGGGTCAAAATAATTGCCATAAAACCTCCTTAACCTTCCGGTATAAGAGTAGTTATCATAATATTCATAACCGTTATTATAGTTATTGTTTTCAACAATCTGATTGTCAATATCAACAGCATCAGAGTATTCATCGGCAACCAGGGTATCAGCAGCATAAATATTATCATAATACTCACCATCATTCCGATTCTGGTCTGAAATCTGATCTCTCACCGATGGCCGGACTTTAACCACAGGCTTATCTGAAGCTGTGAAGTAAAGATCATCGTATTCTGTTCCAGTGTAAAGACTTGAAGTACAGGAGCCAAGTACCAGAAGTGCAAGGAGTGAAATATTTAATATTGCTTTCATTTTAAGTTCCCCCTATTATTTTCTTATTTACACGCAAAAATTATACCAAAAAGACATTTTTGCTGATTTACTTTTCTGAAATTCAATAAATATACTACTATTCTCTCATTAAAATAAAAATGAAGCCTCATTCGAGGCTCCTTTTATCTTCTTCTGGTTGATTTTTCAGCTGATGTTGAGGAAGACGATTTTGATGAAGATGATTTGGATGACGATGCAGCAGTTGAAGATGACCTTGCAGCCGATCCAGAAGAACTGCTTCTTCCCTGTGAAGCAGAGGTTGTAGATCTGGTAGCACTTCTGTTTACATTCGAAGGAACTGAACCTTTCATATTTGAACCTGAATTTGAACGGGAGCTGTTATTCCTATTGTTAGTGCTATTATTATTATTCCCGTTATTAGAGTTTCTGCTTCTATTTCCGTTGTTAACACTATTATTGTTGTTGCCGTTATTAGGGTTATTGCTATTGTTACCATTAACAACACTGTTATTGTTATTGCCGTTGTTAGTGTTATTACTTCTGTTTCCATTGACTACACTGTTATTGTTATTACCGTTGTTGCTTCCTGTTCCTCTGTTTGACACAGAGTTAGCATTTCTTCTTGTTTCACTAATAATCCGGCCATTATTCGAATTTACAGTTGAATTGTTGTTATTTACATTGTTTCCTGATGAATTTGAACTTGTTGATTCACGTCTTGATACATTTCGTGATGAGGATGATGAAGAATTCCCTGTCCTTCCTCCGGAATTATCACTGTAGGATGAATTCCTGGTCGAAGAATAATTGTAGTAGTTTTTATTATAAGTATTATAGACCGGTCTGTAATTGTTGTATCCCCTGTTATAATAATTGTGTCCTCCCCATCCATAATAATAGTTGTTGTGCCATCTGTTCCGGAAATTCAGGTTAATTATTACCGGGCTGTACCAATTGCTGTAATAGAAAGGATCATAACCCCAGTAGTATGTACTGCCATAGTAAGGATCATATCCACCATAATTGTAACCGTAGTCGTAATACACAGGATAGTTTCTGGTATAACCGAAACCAAATCCGCCACCTCCATAAATACTTATGCCCCAGGTAAATGGCTGGAAGTTGTACCAGTATGAATCTGTAAAAACGGGTGCGTAGTAATTAAATGCTGTATACGATCTATGAAACCTGTTAATGCGCGAGGAGAAGTAATAATCATAATCATCGTAATAATTGTTTACTATTATCCGGGCGTCATCATTCCTGAAGTCATTGTTATAAGCTATCTGGGCATTTACCGCTGAATATCCAAGGAGCAAAAGCGATAAGATTCCGATGTATAATTTTGCTTTCATGATGAACCTCCTTTTCTTTTTTGAGTAATAACTGAAGTTTTTATTTATTTTTACGCAATCTATTTCTTTAATACAAATTAAACAAATACCATACCAAAAAAATGGCGAAGTTTTTAACTAACAGGGAAGAGAATTATTCACAATGGTATAACGATTTGGTTATCAAGGCTGATCTTGCTGAAAACTCAGCCGTCAGAGGATGCATGGTCATTAAACCCTATGGGTATGCAATATGGGAAAAAATCCAGGCAGAACTCGACAGGTTATTCAAGGAAACAGGACATGTGAACGCTTACTTTCCCCTATTCATTCCAAAATCGTTTTTCAGTAAGGAAGCAGCTCATGTAGAGGGATTTGCAAAGGAGTGTGCTGTAGTGACCCATTACCGGCTTAAAAATGATGAGAACGGAAAAGGAATCGTTGTTGATCCTACTGCAAAACTTGAGGAGGAACTTATCATACGTCCTACATCAGAAACTATAATCTGGCACTCATATAAGAACTGGATCCAATCTTACCGGGATCTTCCGATACTCATCAATCAGTGGGCTAATGTGGTAAGATGGGAGATGCGCACCAGGTTATTCCTGAGAACAACCGAATTCCTCTGGCAGGAGGGTCATACTGCCCATGCAACCCGTGAGGAGGCAATCGAAGAGACTGAAAAGATGATAAATGTATATGCTGGTTTTGCCGAGAACTCAATGGCTCTTCCTGTAATAAAAGGCTACAAGAGCGAGAATGAGCGTTTTGCAGGGGCTCTTGACACATACGCAATTGAAGCTCTAATGCAGGATGGCAAAGCATTGCAGGCAGGGACAAGTCATTTCCTGGGACAGAATTTTGCAAAAGCATTTGATGTTCAGTTTACTGACCGTACCGGCAAGCTTGATTACGTGTGGGCTACTTCATGGGGTGTTTCAACACGGCTTATGGGTGCAATTATAATGGGTCATGCCGACAACAATGGTCTTGTTCTTCCACCTAAACTAGCTCCTATTCAGGTTGTTATTATTCCTATCTATAAAACTGATGAGCAACTTACTCAAATATCACTTACAGCACGGCAAATTAAAAAAGATCTTGAATCAAAAGGAATCTCAGTGAAATATGATGACAGAGATAACAATAAACCAGGATGGAAATTTGCTGATTATGAACTTAAGGGTGTACCCGTACGTCTGGCAATAGGTCCGCGCGACCTCGAAAACAAGACTATTGAGGTTGCAAGACGTGATACTCTTACCAAGGAGACCATAGCTTTGGAGAAGCTCAATGAGTTTATCCCTAAACTGCTTGACGATATTCAGGTTAACATTTATAATAAAGCTCTGAACTTCAGAAAAGAAAATACTTTCTATATTGATACGTGGGATGAGTTTATAAAGGTTCTTGATAATCCTGGCGGTTTTATTATGGCGCACTGGGACGGGACAGCAGAAACTGAAGAAAAGATTAAAGAGGAAACAAAAGCCACGATCAGGTGCATCCCATTTGATAGTCCGGATGAAGACGGAAAATGTGTATACTCCGGAAAACCATCTAAAAGAAGAGTATTATTTGCCAGATCATATTAAGTAGATGTGAGATGTGAGGTGTGAGTTAAAATATAATGTGGTTTCGAAATATTAGAATAAAATAGTAATTTTAGTTGCCCAAAAAATTCCTTATCATGGCAGATCAGAATGAA
>Ga0113563_10001655_pt1 | contig 12873 bp, 7 predicted proteins | sample Mud3Dept3metaG_FD_80117 | JGI IMG/M metagenome (GOLD analysis project Ga0113563, IMG submission 80117) | Freshwater wetland microbial communities from Ohio, USA, analyzing the effect of biotic and abiotic controls - Mud 3 Core 4 Depth 3... | ecosystem: Environmental > Aquatic > Freshwater >...
ACTCCCGTCTGCTTTCTTCTTCCATGGAAACGGAAACCCGCCTGGAGACAAAAAAAAGGGCGGATGAGGAAGCGATCCGGGTTTTTGCCGATAACCTCCGCCAACTGTTGATGGCCCCGCCCCTCGGCCGGAAAAATGTTCTCGCTATCGACCCGGGTCTTCGAACCGGATGCAAAACCGTTTGCCTTGATCGGCAGGGGAAGCTTCTCCACAACGAAACGATCTTCCCCCTTCTGAGCGAAAAAGGGCGCGAGGAATCCGCCCAAAGAATCCGGGAACTCATCACGGAGTTCCAGATCGAAGCCGTGGCTGTTGGCAACGGCACAGGAGGAAGGGAGACCGAAACCTTTGTTCGCAGCCTCCCGCTGCCCGGGGCGATACCGGTCGTTCTGGTCAATGAGAGCGGGGCTTCCGTTTATTCCGCTTCCAAAGGCGCCCGGGAAGAGTTTCCTGACCATGATGTCACCGTACGCGGCGCGGTCTCCATCGGCCGTCGCCTCATGGATCCTCTGGCCGAACTCGTTAAAATCGACCCCAAAGCAATCGGGGTGGGCCAATACCAGCACGACGTGGACCAGCCCGCTTTGAAACGCAGTCTGGACGATGTCGTCATGAGCTGCGTCAACGCCGTTGGCGTGGAGGTCAACACGGCCAGCGCCCAACTCCTCACTTATGTTTCCGGCCTGGGGCCGCAGCTCGCCGGCAACATCCTCGCCTGGCGGAACGAAAACGGCCCCTTCGTCTCCCGGGAGGGGCTGAAAAAAGTCCCCCGCCTTGGCCCTAAGGCGTTTGAACAAGCCGCGGGCTTCCTGCGCATCCGGGACGGCAAAAACCCGTTGGACGCCGGCGCCGTCCACCCCGAAAGCTATCCCGTGGTCGAGGCCATGGCCGCGGCCTTGGGCTGCACCGTTCAGGATTTAATGCGCGAGGAGGCGCTCCGCAAAAAAATCGATGTTTCCGGATACGTGACGGAAAAGATCGGCCTCCCGACCCTGAACGATATTCTGAAAGAACTGGCCAAGCCGGGACGAGACCCGCGCAAGGATTTTGAAGGGTTCCGCTTCGCCGAGGGGATCGAGAAGATCGAGGACGTCAGGGAGGGGATGAAACTCGATGGGATCGTGACGAACGTAACGGCCTTCGGTGCCTTTGTGGATATCGGCGTCCACCAGGACGGCCTGGTCCACGTGAGCCAGCTTTCCGACCGCTTTGTGAAAGACCCCCACCAGGTTGTCAAGGTGCAGCAGAAGGTCAAGGTGACGGTCCTCACTGTAGATCTGGAAAGAAAGAGGATCTCTCTTTCTATGAAACGAGAGCCCGGGAAAAAGCCCGAGGTCCAACCCCAAAAAGAGGGCAAAGCCCCGCAGACAAAGCCGCCCGCGCGCCAAGAGAAAAAGGAACCCGCCCCTTTTAACAACCCCTTTATCCAGGCGTTTAAAAGACAAAAGTGAGGGTTTCCGCCTCCCCCCGGTGGTCTTACCCTTTGATCCCGAATCTTTGGGCAAGGATTTAAATCCCGTATTCTTTAAGCTTCATCTGCAGGGTGCGGCGGTTGATGCCCAGGATCTCCGCGGCCCGGGAGCGGTTCCCGCCGGCGTCTTCCAATGTTTTCAGGATGAGGGCTTTTTCCGCCTCCTGCAGGCTGATTCCGGCCGGAAAAGCGATTTCCGATTCCTGCTTTCCTGCGGGCAGATTCTGGATTGTGGTGGGTAAATCCGCCGGGGCGATGATCTCTCCGCGGGCCACGATTACGGCCCGTTCCAGACAATTTTCCAGCTCGCGGATGTTTCCCGGCCAGTCGTAGCGCACGAGGAGGTCGAGAGCCTTGGGGGAGATTTCCCTTATATCCTTCTTGTTCTTTTCGTCATAAAGGGCTAAGAAATGATTGGCCAGAGACGGGATATCTTCTTTCCGTTCCCTTAGGGGGGGAAGATGGATGGGGATGACGTTCAAGCGGTAAAAGAGGTCCTCCCGGAAACGCCCTTCCCTGATCTCCTTCGAAAGCTCTTTGTTCGTGGCGGCAATGACCCGCACATCCACTTTCACTGTCCGCGAACTTCCCAGGGGCTCAAACTCTCTTTCCTGAAGGACCCGCAGGAGTTTGGTCTGAATGGCCGGGCCCATCTCCCCCACTTCGTCGAGAAAGATCGTCCCCCGGTGGGCGGCCTGGAATCGGCCTTCGCGGCGAGCGACGGCGCCCGTGAAAGCGCCTTTTTCATGGCCGAAAAGTTCGCTTTCCAGAAGGGTCGCGGGAAGGGCGGCGCAGGAAACTTTGATGAACGGTTGCTGAGTCCGGAGGCTGTTATGATGGATGGCATTGGCCACGAGCTCCTTTCCGGTCCCGCTCTCCCCCAGGATCAAAATTGTCGCCTCCGAAGGCGCCACCTGGGCCAAAAGATCAAAAAGCTCTTTCATCTTCCGGCCCCTGCCGATCATCCGGGAAAAATCGAAGCGGGAGCCCAGTCTTTCTTTTAGAGTCAGGTTTTCTTCCCGGAGACGATAGTATTCTAAGGCATTCTGAACGAGGATTTTCAGTTCTTCGATATCCAGGGGCTTGGCCAAATATTCGAAAGCACCCGCTTTGAGGGCCTCTACCGCCGTTTTCACCGTCGCATAGGCGGTCATCATCAGAACGGGGACAAAAGGACTGATTTTGCGAATTTCCGTGAGAGCTTCGACCCCGTCCATTTTGGTCATACGGAGATCCAGGAGGATCAGATCCAGCGGATCCTGCTCCACGGCTCTGATCGCCTCCGGCCCGTCCGCCGCCTCGACGATCTCGTACCCCTCCTCTTCCAGGACCGCGCGGAGCATCATCCGAATGCTCGCTTCGTCGTCCACAACGAGGATTCTTGGTTTGTCCTTCATTCCCGCTCCTCAGATGATGCTCACCACCGAGGACCCAGAGCGCACCGAGATTTTGAAATAAAGAAAATGAAATGAATTTTGTCAAAATTTGGATTGGGGTTTTTAAATGTTCTCTGTGTGCTCTTTCCTCTGTGGTGAAAGTCGTTAATGGATCGGCAGGGTAATCCGGAAAGTCGTCCCTTCCCCTTCCCGGCTTTCCACCCGGATCTGCCCTTTGTGGTTTTCTACAATCTGATGGACGATGGCCAATCCCAAGCCCGTTCCCTTGCGTTTGGTGCTGAAAAAGGGCTCGAAGACCCTTTCCAGGTCTTCGGGGGGGATTCCCTTTCCTGTATCGGCGATGGAAATCGTTAGAGCGCTGGCGCCTTCGCTTTCGAGGGAAATTCTGAGCTTTCCTTCCCCTTCCATGGATTCCAGCGCGTTCAGCATTAAATTTAAAAATGCCTGGGACAGCTGATCCCGGTCCGCGAGGATCCGGGGAAGAGATGCGTCCAGTTTTTTTTCAACGCCGATATTCCTCCTGGCCAGCTCCGGCTCCAGCACCTTCAGGGTCTGCTCCAGAATTTCCTGGAGATTATGGGATTCCCGATGCGGTTCTTTGGGGCGGGCAAAATCAAGGAGCTCCGTTATCACGCGGTTTAGCCGGTCCACCTCCCGGACCATGACTGCCGCGTATTCCTGCTCCTTTTCCTGGCCTTTGAAGCGATTCTGGAAAAACTGAGCGAAGCCCCGGATAGAACTTAAAGGATTACGGATTTCGTGGGCCACCCCGGCCGCCAGCCTCCCCAAGGACGCAAGCCGCTCGCTCCGACGCACCCTCTCCTGGAGGTCCCGAATCTCGCGCAGGTCCCGGAGGAGAAGAACAGAGCCCATTTCCTGTTCATTCTCATCTTTCAAAGGAGCGGCGCTCAAACTCAAAGGAATCTGGGTTCCCTCCTTGTTGGATACGCGCAGTTCCCAGTCTCTAAGAACCCCACCTTGTTCCTTAAGCAGATTATCAATATTAATGCCAAAAGCCATTGATATTTCTTTGTTTTTGAGATCTTCTTCCTTTGCTCCAAGGAACTCCGCCGCTTTGCGGTTCAGGGTTACGATTTTCTTTTCGCGGTTGACCGAGATCAAACCGTCGGCCATGGATTCGACCACATTCTCTGTGTACGTCTTCATCTCGGCCAGAGAACGGTCGACGGCATAATAATTCTGCACAATAAAAATAAAATAAAGCGCCCCGGCTCCGAGGATGACCAGAATTCCCCCCATGAGGAACGCATGGCGAAGGTCTTCCGTGCGGGCCCGATCAAAGGCTCCAAGGCGCAGATGTACCGAAAGGATCTTGTCTTTAGCCCATCTTTGCAGCGGCTCCTCGCGGGCTTCAACTCTACCTTCTCCTTCCCGCACCACGGCCAGCGGGTCTCTATAGGAAAAGGGGCGAAGAGGTTTGAGGATTTCAAAAGTCCGCTCTCCGGAAGAGGGCTCAGAGTAACGGGTGACCACCCCTTTATCCCGGAACAAAACGTGCAGGGAAGCGACATTCTTTGGCGCCTTCTTCTCTGTTTCCGGGGTGCTTGAGGCTACGGTTCTTCCGACCTCATCGAGGAGCAGGATCTGGGAGATCGAAGGCTCGCGAGAAATTTCTACCAGAAGCCTTTGAAGGTGGGATGAGTCCGGGGGAACGGCCGAAGCGTTTACACGCAAACCGGCCTCGATGGCCCTCATGACGATCAATCCGCCGCGCAGCAGATTCTCTTCGGTCCTCTCCCTTTCCCGATTCAGGTTGCGGTAGGTGGACACGGCGATGACGATCAGAAGCGTAACCACCGTGGCCACGATGATCAGAGCAGGCAGGTAAAGCGTTTTGGGGCGTTTTCCTTTGTTCATTTTCGATTCGGCAAGAACGGTCTATGGCAAGCAAGGATAATTCCCTATATCTTAATATCTTATATATCTTATGGCGGCAGGCTTGTCCAGTAGGGAGCCCGGCCGCCTCCGCGAAGGCTCTTTTGGCGGACCTCGCCTCTGAAAAGGGGGGGGGTCGCGAGGGGAAAAGTAAAAAGGCTAAGAAAGCAAAAGAAATTAGGTTAGAATATAAATATTCGTTCGATTTTATTTTGCCCCTTCAGGCGGATCGTCCCCTTCGGATTCGAGGGTCTGTTCGTCTGTCAAAACCGGGGCCGGGATATCCCTGGAAACAGGCCCGGATTCCCCAAATTATTCAAGGAGGAAGAAAATGGCAAAATATTTTCACGATAACACCCTTTCGATCGGCAACACCCCTTTGGTCAGAATCAATCGCCTGGCCGAAGGTCTCAAGGCCGCCATCCTGGCAAAAGTGGAAGGCCGGAATCCGGCCTATTCGGTCAAATGCCGCATCGGGGCGAGCATGATCTGGGCCGCCGAACGAGACGGATGGCTCAAACCGGGCAAGGAGATCATTGAGCCTACAAGCGGGAATACGGGGATCGCCCTGGCCTATGCCGCGGCGGCCCGGGGCTATAAACTCAACATCACGATGCCGGATACTTTTTCCATCGAAAGAAGAAAGGTGATGGCGATCTTTGGGGCCAAGATCATCCTGACTCCCGGATCCAAGGGAATGAAAGGAGCGATCGAAGAAGCGGAGCGGATTGCCGCCTCCGATCCCAAATACTTCCTCCCCCAGCAATTCAAGAATCCCGCCAATCCGGAAATCCATTTCAAAACCACGGGACCCGAAATCTGGGAGCAGACCGACGGGAAGATCGACGTTTTAGTTTCCGGCGTGGGGACGGGCGGGACGATCACGGGGGTCTCCCGCTACCTGAAGCTGGAAAGGAAAAGGAAGATCATCAGCATTGCCGTGGAACCTGCGGAAAGCCCGGTCATCACGCAGCGGCTTGCCGGGCAGGAGCTTAAACCTGGACCGCATAAAATCCAGGGCATCGGAGCCGGATTCATTCCCGACACGCTGGACCTTTCAATGGTGGATCGCGTGGAAAGGGTAACCGGCGATGAGGCGATCCAGCATTCCCGGCGCCTGGCCCGCGAGGAAGGAATTCTCTCGGGAATCAGCAGCGGGGCGGCGACGGCCGCGGCCCTGCGAATCGCCAAACTCAGGGAATTCGAGGATAAAGTCATCGTGGTCATTCTCCCCGACAGCGGCGAGCGCTATCTCAGCGGGCCGCTTTTTGAGGGGCTTTTTGACGAAACCGGCCTTCCCCGGGGGTGAGCGGGAAATAACCCGACCCGAGAAAGCACTTTTCCTCTCCGGGAAAAAAAGAGAAGAGAAAGGAAGAAGCCATGGAAGAGGAGAAAAAAGTTCTTACCGGCGATCAGTGCCAGGTGGATATCGAATTCACGGACGAATATCGAAGCCGGCTTCCCTCCTTGACCGACGCATTCCTGGTGAGCTGCCAGCAGGAACGCGCCATCGCCAATTTTGATTCGGTCATGATCCCCTCCAAGGAGTCGGTGATCGGAATCATTCAGGACCTGAAAGGTCTGCTTTTCCCCGGCTATTTCGGGCATCAGGGGCTGGATTCCTATTCTCTCCGGTATCACCTCGGCAATGAAATCCATCACCTCTTTGAAAAACTCGCGTCCCAGATATCCCGATCCATCCGTCACGAGTGCCGGCGTCTGCACAGCATTTGCACCCTTTGCACGGACCGCGGGCAGAAAGATGCCCTGGAATTCTTGAAAAAGGTCCCTTTCCTCCGGGGGATCTTATCCGGCGACGTGCAGGCCGCCTACGATGGCGACCCGGCGGCTAAGAGCCTCGATGAAATTATCTTCAGCTATCCCGGGATCCTCGCTATTACGGTTTATCGGGTCGCCCATGAACTGCACATCCAGGGGGTCCCCCTGCTTCCCCGCATCATGACGGAATACGCCCATAGCGTTACGGGGATCGACATCCATCCGGGGGCCAAAATTGGCCGAGATTTTTTCATCGATCACGGAACCGGAGTCGTCATCGGCGAAACCACCGAAATCGGGGACCGGGTGAAAATTTATCAGGGCGTCACCCTGGGGGCGATGAGCTTTCCGAAGGATCCTCGGGGCAATATCATCCGCGGCCGAAAACGCCATCCCACCATCGAAGAGGAAGTCACGATCTATTCAAACGCAACCATTCTGGGCGCGACCGTGATCGGGGCCCGCTCGGTTATCGGCGGCAATACCTGGATTACCCGGGATGTCCCTCCCGACACCATCGTGACCATCCCGGATCCCCGGCTCGAATACAGAGGGAACCACAAATAGCCGGAGCAGACCCCGATTTCCCTCCGGGGTCGGCGGGGCATAATTTCGGAAGGTTTTCCTCCGCGGCCCCAGACCCAATGGAATTGAAAACCCGGAGCGGTCATGGTAATCTTCAAGACAAGAAAACAAAGGGAGGCCTGAAAATGTTTGGAATTTTGAAAACTCGTTTGGCGGTCCTCGTTTTATTTTTGCTGGCCTGCCGAATCCCTTCGTCCTTCGTCTATGCTCTCACCGACGATGAGAAAAACAACGTAAACATTTATCAGAAGGCGAGCCTCTCGGTTGTAAACGTCATCAGTTCCGTGATCACTCGCGATTTCTTTCTCAATCCGGTCCCCCGGGAGGGCAGCGGGTCCGGGTCCGTGATCGATTCCAAAGGGTTTATTCTCACGAACAATCACGTCATCAAGGACGCACAGAAGCTGGAAGTGACTCTCGCCGACGGCAGCAAGTGGCCCGCCAAACTGATCGGCGCCGACCCGGACAGCGACCTGGCGGTGATCAAAATCGAGGCCCCGGCCGCAAAATTAAAGCCCCTCCCCTGGAGCGATTCGCAAAAGCTCCAGGTCGGGCAGAAAGTTTTGGCCATCGGCAATCCCTTCGGTCTCGGCCTCACCCTCACGACCGGGATCATCAGCTCGCTGGGGAGAACCATCCGCTCCGAGGTGGGAACCCAAATCGAGGACGTGATCCAGACCGACGCTTCCATCAACCCCGGGAATTCCGGAGGACCCCTTCTGAATTCGGACGGCGAGATGATCGGCATCAACACCGCCATCCTCAGCCCCACCGGGGTCAGCGTGGGGATCGGCTTTGCCATCCCGGTCAATACCGCCAAGAGAATCGTCTCCCAGCTGGTCAGCAAAGGATTCGTCTCTTATCCTTACGTGGGGGCGACCGTGCAGCCTCTTTTCCCCCAGATTGTCAAGCGCCTGGATTTAAGCGTCGACAAGGGGGCTATGGTTGTGGAAGTCGCCCCCGGAGGCCCCGCGGACAAAGCGGGGCTCAGGGGAGGGAACCGCCAGCTGCAGGCCGGAAACATCCTGATCACCGTGGGAGGCGACATCATCACCCATGTGGATTCGAAAGAGGTTCAAGACGCGGAGGAGCTTATCAAGGGCATCCGCGAGAAAAATATCGGCGACACGGTGACTCTGAGGGTTATTCGGGACGGGAAGCCCCGAGAGGTAAAGCTCACGCTGCAGGAAAGGCCCAAGAATTTTCGCCGTTGAAAAAAGGCCTGCCGCATAGCGCTACGCGCCGGGCGCGAGGCCCGGTTTCTCATCTCATCGAAAACCCGCCGTTGATGGAAATCGTCTGGCCCGTGATCCAGGAGCAGCGCGGAGAGCATAAGAAGACAATCATGCCGGCGACATCGGAGGTCTCCCCCAGCCGTTTGATCGTGTAGGCCTTCAGCCATTTCTTTTCCAGCTCCGGATTCAGGAAGGCGGTCATGGGCGAATGAACGAAGGCCGGGGCGACGGCATTTACGGTTATCCCGTACCAGCCTAAGTCCTTGGCCAGCGATTTGGTCAGAGCGATCACCCCCCCCTTGGAGGCGGCGTAGACCTCCAGCCCCTTCTCCCCCGATACCCCGGCTTCCGAGGCCAGGTTTACGATCCGGCCCCCTTTTTTGGCCTTCAGCGCCGGAATCACCGCTTGGCAGCAGTTGATGGTTCCGGTCAAATTGACGTCCAAAATGGGCTGCCACTCCTCGCGGCCGGCAGTTTCCAGCGGGTTCATGGCCCCTCCGACGCCCGCGCTGTTCACCAGAAAATCGACGGTCCCGAAGGACGCGGCCGCCTGCTCCACCATTCGGACGGCGCTCTTTTCGTCCCGCACGTCGCAGACGATCCCCTGCGCTTCCCCGCCGAGGGCCCGCAGGGAGGAAACGGTCTTTTCGATTCGCTCCGCCCGGACATCGGCAATCAGGACCCTGGCCTGTTCCCGGATAAAAAATTCGGCGGTCTTTTCCCCGATCCCGGAAGCCCCCCCGGTGATCACGGCGACCCGGTCTCTTAAGAAAAGGTCCATCTCTTCTTCCTTTCTCTCTTCCTCGTGAAAAATCTTCTCATTTCTCTGCGGCAAGCGAGGCCAGCCGGATCCATTCTTTCCTGGCTTTCTGCAAATAACCTCCGGCCCCGCACTCCTGAAAAATCGCGATTGCCTGCTGCAAATGCTCCTGGGCGGCGCCCGCGCTTCCCCGGCGCTTCGCCAATTCGGCCTGCAGCAGAAGATCCCGTCCGAGGAGGAGCCGCATGCCGCTTTCCCGGTGCAGGCTCAAGGCTTTATCGGCCCACGCCCCCGCCTCTGAGAAATCTTCAGTTCCTTTATGGAGCAGGATCTCTGCGATGTACAGCGCGATCCAACCGGCAAACCCCCGGTTCTTGTTGGCGGCAAAAGCCTGCGACAATTCCTCCGGCGACTCCTCTCCCCCGCCCTGGACCGCCTTCGCCCGCAGGATGGCCACGTTCAAAAGCGCCCGCCAGGAAGGGCTGAACTTTTCATTCCCCATAAACGCCAGAGCTTTGTGGTATGCCTCCTGGGCCTGCTCGTACTCCTCCAGGTCGAAATACATGTCTCCCATAAAGGCCGCCGCCCAGCCCCCCCAGGTGAGGTGCCTTGTTTTCTCGCAGAAGGAAATACCCTTCCGTAAATGATCTTCCGCTTCCCGGTAATCGCCTCGGTAGTAACAGGAGGTCCCATGTGAGGCGTGGGCCATCCCCTTCAGATAGATGTCCCCGCTCTCTTCGGCCAGACGCAGGGACTCCTGGCTGATTTTATAGGCGGGGGCGATTTTCCCCTGGAATATGTAGTTCATCCCCAGGTTGATCTGGGCGGAGGTGATCCCCATGACGTTGCGGGCGGCCAGGCTCAGATCGAGGGACCTGTAAAAATACTCCTGGGCCTTTTCGAACTCGCAGTTCCACGAAAGGAAGCATCCCAGGACGTAGCAGGCGTTCCAGAACGAAAAATAATCCTTCGTCTCCTCCGCCAGGCGCAGGGCTTCTTCGATATATTCCCGCCCCTTTACCTGGTCCTCCTCCACGAAGAGACCGTGGGAGCCGAGGATGGTGTAGATCGTCGAAAGGGCCTTGGCGTCTTTTCCTTCCTCGGCCCACTCCAGAATTGGCGAAATGGCCTCTTTGGCCTCCGCGTGGTAATTCAGGTTCAGGCAGTAATTGGCCAGAGCGGTGCGGGCATCGAGAATCCGGCGGCGGTTGGCCTCGTTTCTGGGCAGGTGTTCCAGGCAGGAGACTTCCTTCTTGGCAAACCGGATCGCGTCCTGATAAGCCGATTTTCCCCGGGCCGCTTTCGCGGCGGCGCGCGCATATTCGGCCCCCTTGGAAAAATTCTCGCTCAGGGCGAAATGCTCGGCCAGGGCGTGGTAATAATCCCCTATCTGCCGCGGGTACAGGGCCTCGATCGCCCTCCCGACCGCTTCGTGGAGGGCTTTCTTTTTCGGTGTCAGGAGGGAGTCGTAGATCACTTCTCGAGTCAGGGCGTGCTTGAAGACATAGCTCGTCTGGGGGTAAATCCCCCTTTCGTAAAGAAGCTCGGCCTCCTTGAGCGTGGACAACTGCCTCAACAGCTCCCCTTCGGGGAGACCGGTGATGGTCCGGATCAGTTCATGGGTGAATTCCCTTTCGATTACGGACCCCGTCTTCAGGATCTCCTTGGCCCGTTCCGGGAGGGCGTCCACCCGGGCCATGATCACCTCGTGGAGAGTGGAAGGGATCGTCCCCTTTCGGGAGGGATCGGCCAGACGGTATGCAGGCCCGTCCAGCTGAAGCACCTTCAGGTCTTTCCAGGAGCGGATAAACTCCTCGATGAAGAAGGGAACCCCTTCGGTCTTCTCCAGGATCATCTCCTCGAGGGCCGGGGCCATGCTCTTGCCTTCCAGGAGATGGGCGATCATGGCCAGGCTCTCCCGATTGGAAAGGCGATTGAGGGTGATCTGATTGTGAAAGGATTTCCCCCTCCAGGACGGGTGAAACTCAGGCCGGTAGGTGCAGATCAGAAAGATCCCCGCCCCGGGAACCGCCTCGAGGACCGCCCTCAAGACCTCTTCGGAGCTCTGGTCGATCCAGTGAAGATCTTCAAAGGAGAGGATCAACGGGCGGCCTTCTCCCACGGTCAGCAGGATCTGTTTCAGGAGAGTTTGAATCAAGTCCTTGCGTGCATCGGGGCTGAGGGAAAGTTTTTCGATTCCGCTTTCCGGAGCTCCCAGAATTTGCAGGGCCACGAAAAGATTCGCCCTTTCCGGGATCTTTAGCCTTCGGAATCCTCTGGCAAGTTTCTCCCGCACCGCTCCCGGCTCTTCTTCCGAATTCAGCTCAAAGACGGACTTCAGAATTTCGATGATCGGGTGGTAGGCTGTCCCCCGCCCGTAAGAAAGGCAGCGCCCTTCGAGAAAGGTCACCTCCTCCCCGGCCACGGCTTTCCGGAATTCGTAAAGGAGGCGGGACTTTCCCAAACCCGCCTCGGCCAGGACGGAGATCGCCTGCCCTTTGCCCTCCCTGCACCTCGCCAGGCCGTCCAGGAGCAGCTCCAGTTCCCGCTCCCGTCCGATGAAGGGCGTCAGGCCCCGCTCGGCGCTGACCTCGAAGCGGGTCTGGTGATTGCCGGAGCCGATCAGACGGTAGACCTTGACCGGCCTCTCCTTCCCTTTGATCCGCTTCTCACCGAGGGCTTCGAATCGGAAAAGCCCTTCCGTGAGCTGAAACGTGTCTTCCGTAAGGTAGATCGTCCCCGGCTCGGCAAGGCTTTCCATGCGCGAGGCCAGATTCACCGTGTCGCCCACGGCGCTGAATTCCACCCGCAGGTCGTTTCCCAGGGTCCCGACCACCACCGAACCGGTGTGAATTCCGATCCGCATCTTCAGGGGGGGAATCCGCCTGGCCTGGCGGAAGCGAGCGCTGAACCGACCGATCTCCCGGGAAATTGCCAGAGCGGAACGGAGGGCCCGGGCCGGCGCTCCCTCCAGAGCGATCGGGGCCCCGAAGAGGGCCATGACCCCATCGCCGGTCAATTTGTTGACCGTGCCGCCGAATTCATGAACCTTATGAATGAGAATTTCATAAAATTCATCCAGGAAGGCGTAAATCTCCTCCGTCCCTAACTTCTCGCCGAGCGCGGTCGATCCCACCAGATCGCAGAACATCACCGTGACCTGTTTGCGCTCCCCTTCAATCTTTTCCTTTTGGGAGAGAATCTTGGCCGTGACCCCCTGAGGAAGGTACCGCTGGAGCCGGGCGAGCTTTTCTTCGAAAGCCGGATCTTTGATAATTCCGGAAGAGGCACCCTTCAGCGCCCCTCCGCATTCCCCGCAGAATTTGTCGTCCGGCAGGATCTCCGCCCCGCATCGGGGGCAGGGGTGTGGGAAAGCGGCTCCGCATTCAGGGCAAAACTTTTGATCGCGCAGCGTCTCGGCAAGGCACCGGGCGCACTTCATGAGGCCCTCTCTCACGGCGGAAGGATGGATCGGGCGAATAAAAAGCTATTCCTGCCGGCGTCTGCAAACAGACGTAGCGGCGCTATTATCCGGCCGATCTTTAAGCGACTTTTCAGAAAACAATCGGATTTCCCCGGATATTATTAATTATTTTGGAAATTGTCAAGTATATTCAAAACTCTTTTGTAACCATTCAGTCACGGGTGGCCCGGAACAAGTTTTGTTGTGGCCTGGGGGTTCGGGCGGTACGCGCCGGAAGCATCGGCCGGGATGACCCGAGACTCGAAGAAAACACCGCTTCTCCGAAA
>Ga0113563_10001657_pt1 | contig 12866 bp, 10 predicted proteins | sample Mud3Dept3metaG_FD_80117 | JGI IMG/M metagenome (GOLD analysis project Ga0113563, IMG submission 80117) | Freshwater wetland microbial communities from Ohio, USA, analyzing the effect of biotic and abiotic controls - Mud 3 Core 4 Depth 3... | ecosystem: Environmental > Aquatic > Freshwater >...
AGAAAAAGCGGTTTTCGAACAGATGGGGCCGCCGGCCTATATCCGCTTTTTCCGCCATCTTTCCGTAGCGCGGGAGATGGTGTACGAATGGATCTACGATGAACCGGTTCAGCTCTACACGTTCATAAACGGGAAAAAGGTGGATTACCTCGTGCTGGACGAAAATCCGTCATCCTTGAACGAGGCGGAGAAGAACGTCCTGTTCTGGTCAGGGGTCGTCGTCGGCTCCCTTGCCCTCATTGGGGGCGGGATTTACTACTTCACAAAAGATTAAAATCTGCCCCCTCCCCGGGTCGCCGAGGTGATCAGCAATATCCGTAAATCCATCACGTTCGTCCCTGTGGGGCCGGTGATCAGCAGGTCCCCTAATTTCTCGAAGAACGAATAAGAGTCGTTTTCATTTAGGAAGGCCTGGGCGTCCATTCCTTTTTCTCTGCCCTTCCGGACCGTTTCCCCGTCGGCAAAAGCTCCGGCCGCATCCGTCGGCCCGTCGGTTCCGTCCGTGCCGGCGCTGAAGAGAACCAGGTCCTTCCAGCCCGCGATCTCCAGGGCTCCGGCCAGGGAAAACTCCTGGTTTCTTCCCCCTTTTCCCTGCCCGCGGAGGGTGACCGTGGTTTCCCCTCCCGAAAGAATGCAGGCCGGCGGGGGCAGCGGGTTGGCCGAGAGGACAACCTCTTTGGCGATCGCCGCATGTACCTTCGCCACTTCCCGGGTTTCCCCTTCGATGAGCGAGGAGAGCGTCAAGGTTCGATACCCGAGCGCCCGGGCCTGTCTCCGGGCCGCCTTCATCGCCAGAAGATTGTTCCCCACGATCACGTTTTGAACCCGCGCGAAGACCGGGTCGCCTTCCTTGAGCGTCTCCTCACGGTTCCCTTTCAGGCCTCCGCGAAGATGCTCGGCCACGGCGGCGGGGATGTCCTTCCAGAGATCGAATTTTTCCAGAATGCGGGCGCAGTCGGCAAAAGTGGAAGGATCGGGAACCGTGGGGCCCGAGGCGATGACTTCCAGCGGATCTCCGATCACGTCCGAAAGAATCAAGGAAATCAAGGTGGCGGGGTAGGCCCGCCCGGCCAGTCCTCCGCCTTTCACTTGGGAAAGATGCTTGCGCAGGGTATTGATTTCCTGGATCGTGGCTCCGCAGCGCAGGAGAAGCTGAGTCACCCGCTGCTTCTCCTCCAGGGTGACCCCGGGAACCGGCAGGGGCAACAGCGCGGAGCCTCCTCCGGAAATGAGGAAAATAACCAAATCTTTCGGGGTCAAACCTTCGAACATCCGGACGATTTTCCGGGAGCCCTCCAGGCCCTGGGCATCCGGGAGCGGATGACCTGCTTCGTGGATATGAATGCGCTTCAGGTTCCGCCCGTGCCCGTACTTGACGTTGACCCAGCCTCCCGCAATTCGGTGGCTCAAAATTCGCTCCAGATTGGCAGCCATGGGGGCCGACGCCTTGCCGGTTCCAACCACGAAAATTCGCTCCACCGCGGACAGGGGATATTTTTTCTTGCCAACCCGGAGAACCTCCCCCTTAAGGGAAAGATGCTCGGAAACGATCTTCTCCGGATCCACGGCCTTTACCGCCTCCCGGAATATTTTTAGGGCGTCCGCCCGCAGGGCGCGAAGGCTCCTTTTCACGTTTTTTCCCCTTTCCCCTGTCGCTTTCCCCCTATTCCACCGTCACGCTCTTGGCCAGGTTTCGCGGCTGATCCACATCCGTCCCTTTTAGAACGGCGATATTGTAGGCCAGGAGCTGGAGGGGGATGTTGAACAGGATCGGCATAAGCAGGTGATGGCTTTCCGGAATCCAGAGAACATCGCTGGCCTTGGAGGCAATTTCCTCGCAGCCCGGATTGGCCAGGGCGATGACTTTCCCCCCGCGGGCGCGCACCTCCTCGATGTTGCCAAGAATCTTTTCATAGGTCTTGCCTTTCGGCGCCAGGACCACGACCGGCATCTCTTCATCAATCAGGGCGATCGGCCCGTGCTTCATCTCGCCGGCCGGGTATCCCTCCGCATGAATGTACGAGATCTCCTTCAGCTTCAACGCCCCTTCCAGAGCGATGGGGTAGTTGACCCCCCGGCCGAGGTAGAGAAAATCGCGGGCGTTCATATATTTTTTGGCGAGGGGTACAATGGCTTCATTGAGCTCCAGGACTTTTTGCAGTTGGTGGGGAATTTTCGCCAAATTTTCCAGCATCTTCTTGGCCTCCCGGCCCCCGAGAGTTTCGCGCGTGAGGCCCAATTTGATCGCCAGGAGGAAAAGCCCGACGAGTTGGCAGGTGAATGCTTTGGTGGAGGCGACCCCGATCTCCGGTCCGGCATGGGTGTAGAACAGGCCCTCCGATTGCCGGGCCAGACTGCTGTCGACGACGTTGCAGATGGCCAGGGTGCGGGCCCCTTTATCCTTCCCCTCCCGAAAGGCGGCCAGAGTATCCGTCGTTTCCCCCGACTGGGAAATGGCCAAAAGAAGGTCCTGAGAGCCGATCAGCGGGTCGCGGTAACGGAATTCCGATCCCAGGTCCACTTCCACCGGCATGCGGGCGATCTCCTCGATCATGTACTTTCCGACCAGCGCCGCATAAGAGGACGTCCCGCAGGCGATGATAACGACCCTCTGGATCTCTTGCAGCGCTTTGGCGGTGAGGCCGGACTCTTCAAGCGAGACATCTCCGGTTTCCAGGGAAATCCGCCCGCGGATCGTATCCGTCACCGCCCGCGGCTGCTCGAAGATCTCCTTGAGCATAAAGTGCTTGTAGCCCCCCTTCTCCGCCGTTACCGGGTCCCAGAGGATATCTTTGGGCGGCCGTTTCCGCTCTTCCCCCCACAGGGTCGAAAGGCGGAACGAATCCTCGCCGAGGACCGCCATTTCCCCGTCTTCCAGGAAAATCATCCTGCGGGTGTAGGGCAGGATGGCCGGGATGTCCGAGGCGACGAAATGCTCCCCCGGCCCGAGACCCAGGATGAGAGGACTCTCCTTGCGCGCCACGACCATTTTGTCCTTTTCCCCCTCGTAAAGCACGGCGACGGCATACGAGCCCTGAACCTGGAGGAGGGCCTGGCGCACCGCCTCCTCAAAACTCAGCCCCTTGAAGAGGTGGCTTTGAATGAGGTGGCCGAGGATCTCCGTGTCCGTTTCCGATTTGAAAGTGTGTCCTTCCCGGGCCAGGGCGGCCTTGAGACCCAGGTAGTTTTCGATAATCCCGTTGTGCACCACCACCACCCCCCCGGCCTTGTGAGGGTGGGCGTTGGCCTCCGACGGCCGGCCGTGGGTTGCCCAGCGCGTGTGGCCGATTCCAATTCTCCCCGAAAACCGCTCCTCCGCAGTCTTTTTTTCCAGCTCCCGGAGTTTGCCGAGGGAGCGGCGAATGACCACTTTTCCCTCGTGATAGAGGGCGATCCCGGCGGAGTCGTAGCCCCGGTATTCCAATCTGCGCAGACCCTCCAGGAGGACTTCTTTCGTTTCCCGCGGTCCGAGGTAGCCGATGATGCCGCACATAAATTTCTACTCCTTAGGCTGAGATCTTTTCCGGTAATGGACCTGTTTCGCCCGCGTAACCGCCAGCGTGTCCGGCGGGACTTCTTTCGTGATCGTCGACCCGGCCCCGATCCGGGCGCTGCGGCCGATTTTGATTGGCGCCACCAGGGCCGTATTGCTGCCGATGAAGACCTCGTCCTCGATGACGGTGGGGTACTTTTTCCTGCCATCATCGTTGCAGGTGATGGTGCCCGCCCCTACATGCACTTTTTCCCCGATGGTCGTATCTCCGATGTAGCTCAAGTGATCGGCCTTGGACCCCCTGCCGAGGACGGACTTTTTCAGTTCCACGAAATTGCCGACTTTGGACTTCTCCAGAAGGGTGGTCTGGGGGCGCAGATGGGCGAACGGCCCGACCTCCACTCCCTCTTCGATCACGCTCTCCGTTATCACCGAACCGGCCTTGATCGTCACTCCCTTCCCCACGCGGGTGTCCTGGATCTTGCACCCCGGCTCGACCACGCACCCCTCGCCCAAGGTGGTCCGCCCCAAAAGGAAGCTGTTCGGGTAAATGATCGTGTCCCGCCCGATGAGCACCTCCCGGTCGATATAGGTGGCAGCCGGGTCGATGAGGGTTACGCCGTCCAGCAGGTGATGCTCATTGATCCTCTGCCTCAGGTATCGCGCCGCCCTCGCCAGGTCTGAGCGGGTATTGATCCCCATGACCTCGAACGGATTCTGGGCTACATAACCCCCGGCCTTTTCTCCGCGGGCGTTGGCCAGAGCGACAATGTCCGTGAGATAATACTCCCGCTGCGCATTTCTGTCGGTCAGGGAAAGGAGGGCAGAAAACAGGAAATCCGCCTCCACACAGTAAATTCCTGTGTTGATCTCGCGAATGACTTCTTCCCCCGGGTTAAGATCCTTATCCTCAACGATTTTCAGGAGGTTCCCGTCTTCCCGGCGAAAAATCCGGCCGTAGCCTTGGGGTTCTTCCAGAACCGTCGTCAGAACGGTGACGGCCGCCTTTTTACCCTGGTGGGCTTGGAGCAGCCGCAGGGCCGTCTCCCGGCTCAGGAGGGGTACGTCCCCGCAAAGAATCAGGACGGTTCCCTGGAATCCCGGCAAAGTCTGCACCGCGGTCTGCACGGCATGTCCCGTGCCTAATTGTTCTTTCTGGTCCGCAAAAACCGCATCGCCGGCGGCAAATTGCCGGCGGACCGCATCGCCCTGGAACCCGGTCACCACGACTAATTTCTGCGGTTCGAGCCCCCTCGCCAGATCCACCGCATAGGTGAGCATGGGAACCCCGGCCAGGGGGTGAAGGACTTTGACCGTCGCGGATTTCATCCGGGTTCCTTTGCCCGCTGCCAAGATGATGACTGCCAGAGAACTCATTCCCCGGCTCCCTTTCTCGGCCCCAAAACCGGTTTCCATAGTCGATCCTAAGAGTTCGTTGGAAATGGCCTTACCCCCCATCCCCTTCAAAGGGGGGCGCGGAGGTTTTCATGCCTTCGCAAGTTCCGCGCCCTAAGCACGGGGTGGGATCTTCGCGCAAATGCCGCCAACCGCCGGCTTGGTATTCATTATAGAAGAACCGGCGGTTCAGTCAAGCGCCTTCCCCGTCCGGATCCGGCAAAGGCCAGGAAAGAAGCCCCCGCGGTCTGAAGTTAGAATCGGCTCCGCCGCCAAAACCTTGAATATCAAGAATCCAAGCCGCGGCCCCCTTTTCCGGAAGAGGCGGGCTGAAAGCGACGGAAGCCCGCGAGGCGGACGACGGCGGGGCGTTATGCTTTTCGCCTTACCCCCTTTCCCTGCGGGGCGAGAGGAATGGAAGTTTTAACAACTTGCTTGACAGGCAGGGAAAAATGTCATTATAGTTTCATGTAAAATTTTTTCCTCTTTTCGATTCTCTATGGAATTTTTCGATCTCCTTCAAGCTCTGCTGAACCCCGAAATCTATCCGGAAAAACCGGCGGAGGTGCAGTTCCTCCAAACCCATGCCTCGGCCCTCTTTTTTGCCGGGGAGCATGTTTACAAAGTAAAGAAACCGGTGAATTTTGGTTTCCTGGATTTCACCACCCTGGAGAAGCGGAAATATTTTTGCCTCGAGGAAGTGGTGCTCAACCGCCGCCTTTGCCCCGAGATTTATTTGGGCGTAACGGAAATACGCCTGGAAAACGGCCAAATCCGCCTGGGGGAAGGGCCTGGGGAAATTATCGAATATGCGGTGCTCATGAAGAAGCTTCCCCAAGATTGTCTGATGGACCGGCAGCTGGCCGAGGGGAAGGTTACTCCCGGGGTCCTGCAAGAGATCGCCGCCAGGTTGGCTCAATTCCACGCGCAGGCGGCAACCGGTCCGGATATCGCCTCCTTTGGAAGAGTCGAAGTCATCCGCACAAATGTGGAAGAGAACTTTGCCCAGATGGAGAATTTTGTCGGCACCTCGCTGTCGGCCGAGGCGTTTGCGGAAATCCGCCAGGGGACCCGAATTTTTATGGAAAGGAACCGGCCGCTTTTTGAGGGGCGCCAACGCGGGGGAAGGATCCGGGACTGCCACGGAGACCTTCACCTGGAGCACATCTGTCTGGACGAGGAAATTCTCATTTTTGATTGCATCGAATTCAATCCGCGTTTCCGTTACAGCGACGTGGCTGCCGATATTGCTTTTCTCCTCATGGATCTCGATTTTCACGGCCACCCGGGATTTTCCGCCGAGCTGGCCGCCGCCTACCTTTCCCTTTCCCGAGACTGGCCCCTGTACCTTCTCCTGAATTTCTACAAAAGTTACCGGGCCTGTGTGCGCGGGAAGGTCTTCAGTTTTCGCCTGGAAGATCCTGCCTTTCCCGCCCGGGAAAAGACGACAACCAGGATGGCGGCTGGCCGGTACTTCCTCCTCGCCCGGCAGTACGCCCGAGAACTCAACCGCCCCCTCCTGGTTGCGACCTCCGGCCTTATGGGAACGGGGAAATCAACGATTGCTTGCGCCCTGGCAGAGGCCCTGGGGTGGAGCTGGCTGCGCTCTGATCTCGTCCGGAAGGAATTAGCCGGCTGGTCCCCCGGGGAAAGGCGGCGCGACCTTTTCCGCAAGGGCCTCTACGCCCCCGATTTTTCGGAAAAGACCTATCAGGCTCTGTTTTCCCGGGCGGAGGCGCTTTTGCCGGTGGGTTCTTCGGTCGTTCTGGACGCGTCTTTCCAACGGGATCGGGATCGCCTCGCCGCTCTGGACTTGGCCCGAAGGACGGGGGCGGATTTCCTTCTGCTTGAGTGCCATAGTGACGAACGCATCATCCGGAGCCGCCTGGACAGCCGCCTCCGGAAGGAGGACGAGCCTTCCGACGGAAGGTGGGAGATCTTTCGGGAGCAAAAGAAAAACTTCGAGAAAATTCAGGGCTGGGAGCCGGATCTTTACCTTTCCCTGGATACCGCTATCCCCCTGGAGGAGTGTCTCCAGGGCTTTTTCCGGCACCTCCTTAAGCGGGAGGCCGGGTTGCGGGAACGGGAAGAAAAGAAGGAGGTTGGAAAATGAATTGGACAAGGTCTCTGGGGCTGGCCCTAACGGCGCTTCTTCTGCTCGGCGGCTGCGCGACTTCGGAACAGAATCGGCAGAAGGCGATCCTCCACACCCGCCTGGGTCATCAATACCTGCAGCAGGGGGACTCATCCTCGGCTTTGCGGGAGCTGATGGAAGCCCAGAAGTTCAACCCGCAGGATCCCAATGTGCATTATCTCCTGGGCTGGGCCTACAGCGCCAAGGGTCTTTACCCTCAAGCGCTGGAATCCTATCGGGAGGCCCTGAGGGTGGATCCCAAATACACGGAGGCGCACAATGCCATCGGGGCTATCTATCTGGAGACAGGACAATATGATGCGGCGATCGGCGAATTCGAAATTGTCCTCAAGGATCTCTTTTATCAAACGCCTTATTCGGTTATGAACAACATCGGCTGGGCTTATTACAAGAAAGGGGATCTGCGCCGGGCCATTGAGTATTACCAGAAGGCCGTGACCCTGAAGCCGGACTTGGGGCTCGCTTTTTACAATTTAGGATTGGCTTACAAGGATAATAAGCAGCCCGCAGAAGCGATTAAGGCTTTCCGCAACACGGTCGTTTTGGTCCCCAACCTGGTGGACGCGCACATGCAGTTGGGAATTCTTCATTTTAACGAACAGCAGCCGGCGGAGGCCAGGAAATCCTTTGAAGAAGTGATTCGGCTGGCGCCCGGGAGCGACAACGCTCGGCTGGCGCAGCAGTATATGGAGTTCTTGAAAAAGTCCGGGAAGTGAGCGCGGGCGTTGGAGCCCCCCCGGATCCCGGAGTTTTTCAGACGATCCCCATGCCTTTGAGAAGGGAGAGCATCACCGCCGCCGCGAGAACCGACCCGATCTGCCCCCCGGTGTTGGCCCCCATGGCATGCATGAGAAGGTAACTTCTCTTGTTCGCCTTCTGGCCCTCCGTCTGCACCACCCGGGCGGACATGGGAAAAGCGGAAATCCCGGCCGCCCCGATTAAAGGGTTGATTTTCCCTCCGGACACCCAGTTCATCAGCTTGGCCAAAAAAATGCCCATGGCCGTGTCCAGACAAATGGCCACCAGACCCAGACTTAGGACGATCAGGGTTTGGGTCTTGAGAAAGAGGGGCCCGGCCATAGTGGCCCCGATGGAGACTCCCAGAAGAAGGGTGACTACGTTGGCGATCTCGTTCTGCGAAGCCTTGACGAGGCGTTCGGCCACGCCGCTCTCTTTCAGGAGGTTCCCCAGCATCAGGGTGCCCATCAACGGCGTTCCCATCGGGGCGATCAAGCCGGTCAGCAAGGTCACCGCGATGGGGAAGATGATTTTGGCGGCCTTAGAGACGGATTTTTTCTGATATTTCATCACGATCTGGCGCTCTTTCTGGGTGGTCAGCGCCCGCATGATCGGCGGCTGAAGGATCGGGACCAGGGACATGTAGCAGTAGGCGGCGACGGATACGGCTCCCAGCATGTGCGGCGCGTACTTGGAGGTCACGTAAATCGAGGTTGGGCCGTCGCAGGCTCCGATGATCCCGACGGCCACGGCCTCCAGTTTGGTGAACCCCAGGAGAAGGGCGAGCAGGAGGGTCAGAAAAATCCCGAATTGTCCGGCCCCTCCCAGCAGCAGGATGCGGGGGTTTTCGAGGAGCGGGCCGAAGTCGGTCATGGCCCCGATTCCCACAAAGATCAGGCAGGGAAAGATTTCCGTCAGGACGCCGGCTTCATAGAAATACCGGAGGAGGCCCTCCTTTTCCATCAAACCGGAAAGAGGAATGTTGACCAGAATCGCCCCGAAACCAATGGGAATCAAGAGCAGCGGCTCCATCTCCTTCTTGATCCCCAGGTAGAGAAGGCCGCAGCCTACCAGGATCATGACCCCATGGCTCCACTGAAGGTTTGCAAAACCCAGGATAAAACTGCTGAAACCGTCCAGGAACATTTTCGTCGCTCACTTTTTCGCCTCTTCCTTGTGAGGAAGGCATTTGTTCAAGACATCCACCATAAGGCTGATCAAGAAGAGGATGATCAGCGTGCCGCCCATGCCGAAAACCGTCAGCGTCAATCCGAACTCCAAATTGCTCATTTTCCTGCTCCCTGTGAACTTCTTGGCGCGTCTCAAAACTCCAGAAAAGGGCACAGCTCGCCCTCAAAAAGGAGGGTTTTCAAAAGCTCAAAAGGTGCCGCGCAGCCCGAAGAACTACGGGAAAGACGGGCTCTTTGCGAGGCCCTCAATCTTTGCTCATTCTAACGCTCCCCGGATTTCTGTCAAGGTTTTTCGGTCGCCCAACAATCCCTATTTCCTCCGGATCCCGCCTGGAGATTTTTGCGAGACTATTATAGTTCGACAATCCGGCCCCCGTCGCGCTCCTCCGCTTTTCTAAAAATCGCCCAGGCCACGGAAATATCCTGGACCGCATTGCCGACGGATTTGAAATAAGTGATCTCTTCGCGGGTTTTTCGCCCGGCCTTTTTTCCCGAAGCGATCTCGCCGATCTCCCCCTGAACATCTTCCCGGCGGATCAGCCCTTTGTTCAGGGGAATCAATAAGTCTCCGGCTTCCTCTAAGCATGCTTCCAGGGAGTCCACAAAAACCCGGGAACGAAGAATGGTTTCCTCGTCCACCTCCTGCATTTCCGGCTTGAAGGCCCCGATCGCGTTGATATGCGCGCCCGGGGACAAGGCCCTGCCCGGAAAAACGGGGGTCCGGGAGGTTGTCGCCGTAACGAGAATGTCCGCGCCTTTGGCGGCTTGCTCCGCGCAGTCCGCCCTCCAAATTCTCGGTTTGGGATCCGTTCCCTGCGCGAGCTCTTCCCTGAGACGCTCCGCCCGTGAAGGGAGCAGGTCGAAGATTCGGATCTCGCGGATTTTCCGAACCGCCAAAACCCCCAAGGCCTGCGACTGGGCCTGGCCGCCGGCCCCGAAGATGGCCAGCGTTTCCGCCTCCGGCCGCGAAAGCAGCTGGGTGGCTGCCCCGGTCGCCGCTCCGGTTCTAAGCTGCGTCAAATAGGTCCCTTCGTAAAGGGCCAGAGGGACACCCGTTTCGGCGCTGACCAGAATCACCAAGGCTTGGGTCGCCGGCAGGCCTTTCTCCGGGTTCCCAGGGAAAACCGTCACTATCTTTGCCCCCAGAGCTCGGGATGTTTCCAGGAAGGCGGGCATCACCAGGGCCGCGTCTCCCTGCCCGCTGACCTTCAGCGAGGTGCGGACCGGCGACTGGGCCTTCCTCGCGGAAAGCTGGATGAAAGCTTCCTTGACCTCTTCGATGGCTTCGGCCATGGAAATCAGCTCACAGATATCGGCCGCGCTCAAAACCCTGATCTTCATATGCTCCCTTCATTTTTCATCCGGGTAATGTCCTCCGCAGAATACCCGAGAAGGTCCCGGTAAACGAATTCGTTGGCCGCCCCCCACGGAAGGCCCGGAAACCGGGTTCTCCCTTTCTCCGGCCAGAGCCGGATGGGGGAGACGGGAAAATGAAACACTTTCCCGGAAAGGGGTTCCTCCACGCTGCCGATGCTCCCCCGCTCGCGCACCTGGGGATCTCTTAAGACGTCTTCCAGGTTGTAGATCGGCCCGATTGTGACGCCCGCTCTTTCGCACTCCGCCAGAACTTCCGGCAGGGTTTTCCGACCGATCCATTCCCCGATGACCCTGTTCAGAACCCGCCGGCTCTCTTCCTGGATCCGCTCCTGGTTGTTCCGGAACCCCGGCTTTTTCTTGAGTTCCGGGTGGCCGATCAGATCCATCATCCGCTCAAAGGGGGCTTGCGCACTCGCCGACAGCGCGACCCACTTGCCTTCTCTGGTTTGGAAGCTGTTGCGGGGGGCCGTGAACATCCATTCGTTGCCCATAGGCTCAGGCATCTTGCCGGTAAGCCGGTAATGAAGCATCTCCGACCCGAGGAGGCTCAGGAGAGGCTCATACAGGGAAATATCGATTTCCTGCCCCTTGCCCGCCTGCCGGCAGGGGTTTTGGAGCGCCGTCAGGACGCCGATCGCCAGATGCAGTCCGGCGACCAGGTCCGCCAGGGGAAGGGGCGGATTCGTAGGCGGGCCTCCCGGCTGGGTGTTTAAATAGGCAAACCCGCTCATACCCTCGGCCAGGGTGCCGAAACCCGGCTTAAGGGCAGAGGGACCCGTCTGCCCGTATCCGGAAATACGCCCGATGATCAAAGAGCTCTTGATTTCCCAGAGTTTCGCAGAAGGAAAGCCCAGGCGATCCAGGGTGCGGGGGCGCATGTTCTCCAGCAAAACATCCGCCCGCCCCAGAAGCTTGGCAAAAATCCTTTTTCCTTCCGGGTGCTTCAGGTTGAGGGTCACGGGAAGCTTGTTGCGCGCGGTAACGGCCCAGTAGGCCGGGTATTTTCCCTCTACGACCCCCCAGAAGCGCAGACCGTCCGGATTGTCGGGAGGTTCGATCTTAATCACTTCCGCCCCGAAGTCGCCCAGAATCGTGGCCGCATAGGGCGCGGCCACGATCGACCCCAAATCGAGCACTCGGATATTCCGCAGGGGAAGCTCGGATTGGGCGACCTTTTCGAGCTGCTCCCTCAGGAAATCTTTCAGCCTCTCCGCTTCCATTGTCGGCTCCCTTTTTTTATGTTCGCCGCCCAGTTGCCAGGGCTTTTCCCTGCTCCAGTTCATCCAGGGCCGTCTCAAATCCAGGAGCGCCTGGCCCGGTTCCTATCAAATCTCGCCTCGGCTTTCGCCAGACGAAACTAAAACCGCCGGCCGCGAACCCGGATTTTTTCCTGCCTTGTTTCCCGGCTCTCGTTATACGTTTATACCAGAAAGCCCGGGAGAAAAGAAGAAGCGGGTTCCGTCTCAAAAAATGAAAACGACCCCGATTACCATCAAGACCGTGCCGGCGGCGATCCTCAAGGTCACCCGTTCCTTCAGAAAAAGCAGGGAAATCGGCAGGCCAAAAAGGGGGGCGCAGCTGGTCAGGACCATCGCCTTGCCGGCTCCGGCATGCTGGATCGCAGTCAGAAAAAGGGCCCCGCCGACCCCAAAGGCCAGGGCCCCGCTGAAGGCGCCCAGAACCCAGAGGCGCCAGGAAGGGGGTGACGAGCCGGCCGGCGCGGTTTTTTCCAAAAAGGCCAGGGGGGTCAGCGCCAAAGCCGAAACCGGGAGGCGGATTCCGTTGGCCAAGAGGGGGTCGGTTTGCTGAAGGGCAATCTTTAGAAAGGCGATGGATGCCGTCCAGAAAAATGAGGCGATGAGAATCAGCCCGATCCCGATCCCGCGTTTTTCCAGAGGTGCGCGCAGGGAACTGAAGGCCGCGCGGTCCGAGACGGCAACCAGATAGATTCCCGAAAGGGCCAGAAAAGTGCCGAACAAAAACAGGGAACTGAATTTCTCTCCCAAAAAAAGGAAGGCCGCACTAACGGTGAGCAGCGGGGTCACGGCCTGGGCCAGAGGAAAGGCCAGGGTCACCTCGATCAGCTGAAGACCCCGAATGTAAATGGTGTCACCCACGGACATGCCGAGCAGGGCGGAAAAAACAAGAAGCAAAAGGGTGCCTCCGGGAATTTGGAATAAACCCTGGGTTCCCGGGTAAAAAGGGATCAGCAGCCAAAGAAAAAGAGCCGCGCCCAAGCAGCGGATGAAGTTCAACGTTAGCGGTTCGAATCTCCCGGCCAAGGATTTGGTGAGCACGCTGGTTGCCGCCCAGCAGAATGCACAGGCGAGAGCGCAGATCTCTCCGACCAAGCAAAACCCCCGCTCTCCTAACAGAGGCCTTCCTTATCTCGCGGCAGAAGGGAAGGGGATGTTGAGAAAAAAATTTCTGGTGGTCCCAACGGGAATCGAACCCGTGTTTTCGGCGTGAGAGGCCGACGTCCTAGGCCGCTAGACGATGGGACCGTGCTCTGGGATTC
>Ga0113563_10001658_pt1 | contig 12866 bp, 10 predicted proteins | sample Mud3Dept3metaG_FD_80117 | JGI IMG/M metagenome (GOLD analysis project Ga0113563, IMG submission 80117) | Freshwater wetland microbial communities from Ohio, USA, analyzing the effect of biotic and abiotic controls - Mud 3 Core 4 Depth 3... | ecosystem: Environmental > Aquatic > Freshwater >...
CAGAGCGAAGGCCCTGGGCAGCGCCGCGTCGGGCATCTTGTGCGCGGCGTTCACGCGACAACGTGCTTGACGGACCCCCTATCCATTGGTGTATCTTTCATATACAAGAACACACTTCCGGATTATGGAAGTCACACAAGACGGCTGGGGCGTTCCCTACATGCAAGGACGTCCAGGCGCCCCTGCGGCAAGCGGGGGGTTATTGAAATGCGCAAAGGTGGCGTGGCCCATCGGCCCAAGGCGCAGCTCGCCAAGCACGGGTCCGGCGCCGAGGGTCTCAAGTCCCTCCGCAAAGCGATGCGTGTCCCGGACTGTTTCTCGCTCAAGGAGTCACAACTGCCCCTCACCGACATCGCGTGCAAGGTGCGGCTCTCACTCAGCACAGCGCACCGTATCCTCGCCACTCTGCGAGACGTCGGCATCGTGTGGCAGGAGGGCAAACGGGACCTCTACCGCTTGGGACTGAAGCTCTTGGAGCTGGGCAGCATGGTCCTCGCCAACATGGAGGTCCATCGCAAGAGAGCAGGGAACTATCACGGGTGCGGACTCTCGTAAGCGCCAAGTCGACACGGGGAAGTTGGACCGGATGCTCCGCCTGTGCGCCTTTCGGTTGTCCGTCCGGACGGACACCAGCTCCGGAGATTTGCGATCGAGGGCACCCACTTCGAGAAGGCGACTCCAACATCGACAGGGATTTCGCAAAGTGTGTGAACACCGTCATGAAGCAGCAGCGAGGAGCGCAACGGATGTCCGTTGAAGATGGATGGGCCGCAGTCAATCTCGAGATGCCCAAGAGGATCCCCCGGGTGGAGTTCAGCATCACCGAGTACCACTTCGATCTGATGAAGGCAGTGACCGGCATCGACGTGGGTCCAACAAGCCCGCCCGAGGTCAAGGGGAGGGCGGCGCAGGCTTTTGTTCGGAAATGGAACTACGACATCTTCCTTGCGTATCTGATCACCAAGGAAGCGCTCGCCTCCAAGCGGACACACATGGGCCACGCAGTCTATGCCGTTGGCGGCTCGGATTTCGACGACGATATCCAAACCCCTTTCCAGGATCCGGAGGAGGTGTTTGCGTTCGACCCTTGGGAAACCTATGGGCCCATCGACAAGGCCGCGGTCACCCGCCAATTCGAAGGACACTACCAGGCGCAATGCGAGCTGTATCCGACCAATGTAAACATGAGCGGGATTTACATCTCGCTGGTCACGGGATTGACCTATATCTTCGGATGGGAGATGCTCCTGACTGCAGCCGGCCTCGACCCTGTGCGCTTCGGTGAGCTCGCGAACCGCTACAGCTCGTGGGTCCAGCAGTACTATGACGCGCTGGCCGAGGCGCGGGTCCCTGTCATTTACAGCCACGACGATATGGTGTGGGCGGAAGGGGCCATCTTTCACCCGGAGTGGTATCGGAAATACGTCTTCCCCAACCTGAGAAAGTTCTGGGCGCCCGTGCTGGAAAGTGGAAAGAAGATCCTGTTCGTCTGCGACGGTGACTACACCCAGTTTGCCGACGACGTGGCTGCCTGTGGAAACCACGGCTTCTGGTTCGAGATATTTACCGATCTCAGTGTGATGGTAGAGAAGTTTGGAAAGACACATTTCCTGATCGGCAACGCAGACACAAGGATCCTCTTGTCCGGTGGGAGGGACAGGATACGAGCCGAAGTGGAGCGCTGTATCTCCACTGGCAAGAACTGTCCTGGCTACTTCATGGCCGTGAGCAACCATATCCCTCCCAACACACCGGTCGAGAGCGCCCTGTATTACAACCAGGCGTACGAAGACCTCTGCAGGCGGTGATTCCTGGTAACGACTGCCGTCCCGCAGCCGGAGCCCGCGCCATCTGCTTCCAGGCACTTCATTCCCCCCAGAGTCTTTGTCGCGTCGGGTTGCCGAGGCAGGATCCAGGCGGGTCTCTCGACGACCCACGTAGGGCGGAAGCGCAAGGACCCTATCACCTCTGGTCCGTCCCAAGAAGGACGTGCATCTGGCGCATCTGAAGGAGGTTGGTTCATGTCGAGGCTCGCGTTGCTCGGTGGCAAACCGCTTTGCGCACTTCCTCCACCGAAAGTCCGTTTCCCCAGTTTCTCGAAGAAGGCCGTCAGCGCAGTTGTGGAGCGCATCGAGAGCCGCAAGCAAGTGGAACTGGGAGGGCATCCCCTGCTGGAGTCTCGCATCCGCGAGTACCACGGCGGTGGACACGCGCTGGCGCTGAGCAGCGGCACGGCGACGCTTCAGATCGCCATGGCAGCGCTCGGCGTCGGGCCGGGCGACGAAGTCATCACGTCGCCCTACTCGTGGGGCGCGACCACGGCATGCATTCTACAGCTCGGCGCGATTCCCGTCTTCACCGATGTCGAACGCGAGACCGGCCTGATGAACCCCGAGGATATCCAGCGGCTGATCACGCGCCGCACGAAGGCCGTCATGGTTGTGCACATCTACGGCCAGGCGGCGAACATGACCCGGATCTCGGCGGTGGCGCGGAAGCACAACCTCCTGGTCATCGAGGACGGCTCGCAATCGCACGGGGCGTTATGGAAGGGCCGGAAGGTGGGCCGCTTCGGCGACTCGGCCGGGTTCAGTTGCATGGGCGGCAAGCTCCTCGCGGGGACCGAAGGCGGGTACGCCCTCTTCAAGCGGCGGCGGGATTACTTCGCGGCGTTGACGCTCTCGCAACACCCGAAGCGGTCCTCGGAACCGGGTCTCCCGCCGGACTACAAGGGCTATTGGGATTCGCTGTTCTACAGTTACCGCATTTGCCTGCTGTCGGCGGACCTGCTGGCGGAACAGGTGCTCAAGCTAGACCGCGAAATCGAGACTCGGCGGCAGAACGTGGCGATCCTGCGGAAGATGCTTTCCGGAAGCCAGTACTTTTCCTTTCCCCGGTATGGGAAAGGCTGCGAGCCTTCGTACCACATGGTGACCGCCAACTTCGACTGGGAGAAGGCCGGAGTGCGAACGGATACGTTCCGGAACGCGGTGACGGCGGAGGGTTTCCAGGTGTTCGGCTACGTCCCCTCCCCCATCCCCACGTGGAAACGGATGAACTGGCAGGGGTACGACGGGCCTCCGGCGCCGTGGCTCCGTTGGCTCAAGCAGGCCAAGGCGAACTACCGCGACCTGAGGTTCCCGCAGTGCGAATGGAAGATCGCCCACGAGGTCGAGTTCGGCTTCAACTACCTGACGGTGGAGCCTCGGCGCATGCAGGCCTTCGCCGACTGCGTTCTGAAAGTGGAAGAGGAATTGAACGCGCTGCGGGATTGGGAGAGGAAGCAGCGACAGCTGGCCGGCTAGTCGGGGCGGGCACGCTTTGCGACCCACAGCGGCAAACGACCGCATGTCGCTGCGGCAGCCGACCGAGCTGCGGAATGTTTCGCTCTTCGATTCGTTCTCCGCCTCATTCCCGAGTCGTGGGGGGCCGATTCCGGATAGGCTCCCTCATGAATACGGCGTGGAGAAGACCGCAGCGTGAGAGGCAGGGTTCTTGCGACTCACCCGGAAGACCCTCATGTCGCTCGGTCCCCCCGGGCGGCACCGAACGCCGGTCCCAGGCAGTCCGTAAGGCGGCGGAACTCTGCATAGCGTGCATCGTACCGACGCACGGTAGAAGGATGTGGTTCGTGGATCGTTGTATCCTGCATGACGCCGCGCCAATCGGCTGCGACGTCCGCAAGGGAGACGCGACTCGCCCCGCCCTGCTGCACCACCGCCCACCGTCCCTGGAGAGCAGCGCCATAGGCCGCTGCCTCGTCCACGCCGGACCGCACCACGGGAGCGTCAAACCCATCGGCGCAGATTTGCCGCCAGACAGGGTTCTGGGCGCCACCGCCAGTGAGACAGATCGTTTGGGGCCTGATTCCCAGCCGGCGCAAGATATCCATGCCATACCGCAACCCAAAGGTGGCCCCCTCCATTGCGGCGCGCAGCAGATGGCCCGGCGAGTCCGTCCCCCGCCGGAGCCCGCAGAAGACTCCGGTCGCGTTCGGCAGGTTAGGCGTCCGTTCGCCCTCAAGGTACGGTAGGAAAACGAGGCCGTCGGATCCCGCCGGCACCTGCGCGGCCTCCCGGGTCAGGTCATCCATCGGGCGCCCCAACCACGACCGGACCATCTCCGTCGCCCCGGTCACGTTCATCGTGCAGACGAGGGGGAGCCACGCGCCCGTGGAATCGCAGAATGCCGCCATCTCCCCGTTCGGATCGACCACGGGAGTCTCGGAGAACGCGAACGCCGCTCCCGACGTCCCCAGGCTGACCGTGACGACGCCGGGTCGAATGTTCCCGGTCCCGATCGCCGCCATCATGTTGTCCCCGCCTCCCGTCGAGACGGGGATCCCGGCAGGCAACCCCAGGGCGTGGGCGGCCACCGGGCGGAGCTTCCCTGCCACGCTGTGACTCTCCAGCAAGCGCGGTAGGCAGGCCGCCAGGTCGCGGTCGGCATCTAACGCTTCCAGCACGTCGCGAGACCACCTCCGTTGTCGCACGTCGAAGAACGCGGTCCCCGAGGCGTCCCCGCACTCCATGAACCGTTCGCCGGTCAACCAGAGGTTTAGGAAATCGTGCGGCAGGAGGATCCATCGTGCGTGGGCGTAGATGTCAGGCTCGTACTCGCGCACCCAGAGGATCTTCCCCGCGGTGTAGCCGGGCAGAATGGCGTTGCCGGTGAGGCGGACGGCGGCATCCGGCCCGCCCAGCCGCTCCATGAGTCGCTGGCACTGCCGCGCGCAGGTAACGTCATTCCACAGCTTGGCTGGACGGAGGACCGCGTCGCTCTCGTCCAGCAGTACGAGGCCGTGCTGTTGCCCTGAAACGCTAATGCCCTGCACCTCAACCCCGGAGGTGGCGGCCAGCGCCTCCCGCACCGCCCGGGTGAGCGCGTCGACCCACCACTGAGGTTCCTGCTCTTTCTGGCCCGGGGCGTTCGCGATCACGGAGTGGGGCGCACGGCCGATGGAGCGTACCCGGCCGGTGTCCGCTTCTACGATGACCGCCTTGGTGCTCTGCGTGCCGCTATCGATACCGAGAAAAGCACCTGTCATGGTCTCACCGCCCCCCGAGACACAGATCCACCGCTCTTTGGTCCCGAAAGTTGAAGCCTAGACGGCGCCTCCTGCTGTCGTACGGCTTCTCGGCTCACGTGCCGTCAACGGTGACGCCCCCGACCTCGCAACGCTACCCGATCAGATCTGCGTCGTCTTTCGCCGTCTTTCGGTTTTCCTCCCGAGCCACGCTGGCACGCCTGCTCGCCGGCGGAGTGCACCCTCCGGCACGTACCTCACCACCCGCGAGACTCGCGGTATCGCCTCTCCGAGCCGCTAGCGTTCCCGAATCTCCGTGATCCGACGTACGGACGGATCGGTATAGATGTCCAACGGGTCCCGGCTGGTCAGCGAGAACTCCAGCACCACAAGCCCATTAGGCCCAGCCACCACGCTGTGTGCGGTATTTGCATCGAGGTGACAGCCGACACCCGGCGAAAGGCGCACCTCTCGGCGTGCTGTCACGAAGGCAACACGAGAGGCCGGCGGCTGATGCGCGGGATGAGTTGTGGGTGGACCCGGCAGGAACAACGAGCCGGTCCCATATACAATGTGGAAGTACTCCTGCTTCCCGGGGATGAGCGTCCCGCCCGGGACCGGCGCAACGCCGTCCCACGCCTCAGGATCCTTGGGCACGACGTAACGAGTGCCGGCCGGAAACTCATCAAGGCCCTCGAAACCAGCGACAATCGCAGACAGGTCAACCCACTCGTGTGGAAGTGAGGACGCTGCCGGCAGGGCGATGACTCCCTGATGCCGGTGTTCCGGAAGAAACTGACCTGGAAAGAACATCAGAATCTTGCCACACTCGGCCTTATTGACCAGGGTGATGAGCCCCAGGCCGGTTTCGTAGAAGCCTTCTTTCTCACCCTGAGCCAGCCCAAAATCCGCGACCTCGATCCGCGCGAGGGTGACGCCATGGACCGGGAATCGGCTCGTCTGCAAGGGAACCAAGTACTCCTCACGCAGCTCAGTGACGACGTCGCGGTATAGCATGGGTCTGAGCCTCCTTCGTCAGCGGATCGCAATGTCGAGTGGCGCTCACCTGAGCGTCCCCGCCCTTGACACTCTTTGTGGCTTCCGTGTGGTGTGATGCCCCCTTCATACCGACGCCCGCCTCGGGGAGGCGTCGCGCCGTCGTCCGCAGGGGAGCATCTGACCACATATATAGTGAAGAGCAGTTGTTCTCGCTGACCCACGGTCCCAGTGGTCGGAATGCGCTCTGTGACCGTCAAGCCTCGGCGCCCTCTCGGTTGCTGGCCACGTGCAACATCCCACGCTCCTAGGCGGAGCCGCACACCCCCCACACGGCCTGGCACCAATGTGTACCGATCCCCGCTCCGATTTCGGGTGTGGCCCTTCACGAACCCACGAGAGGCCGCCGGGGGGTGACTGTGGGGCCACCCCCTGACTGCGGCTTCAACGGCCCACGACGTCGCCTCCCGTGATCGGAGTACGGGTTATGACTGCCCCCTGCGGGAGCCGCGCAACCGGTACCTTATTTCGAGACGGGGGCCTTCATCTTTTTGAGGATGCCGCGCAGTTCCCGCTTCTCTTCACCAGTCAGGTTCTCCATCGGCTCGCGCGCCCTGCCAACCGGCTTGCCGATCAGCGCCATGGCCGCCTTGCACACCCCTTGGTAGAATGGCTGATCAGTCACCGTAATCGCCGGCCCGAGCACGGTCGGCAGGCCGCCACGCTTGCTGGCCACCTTCCCCACGAACGCCGCATACGGTGCAATGACGTCCGCCCAATGTTCGATCTCGTCGTAGTTCAGCTTCTGGCAGGCCTTGTACAGCCCAACCGCAACGTGGGGCGCAAAGTTGGCCAATTCGGTCACGTAGCCGACCGCGCGGAAAGGCGCCTCGAACTTGTACATCATGTGGCCCACACCGCAGACCATGACCATGTCCTTGGGATCGACGGCCCTGGCGGTCGCATAGTACGCCATGATGTTCCAGACGTTCTCTTTGTTGGCGATGATGTTGGGGATCTTGGACAACCTCGCCATCAGCTCGGGATCGATGTACAGCTTGCTGGTGATGGAGTTGTTGTACACCATAATGCCGATATCGATACTCTCCGCGACCATTTTGTAATGCCGATACAGGCCCTCGCGTGTGACCATATGGTAGTATGGGGCAACAATCATCACTCCGTCCGCTCCCACACTCTGCGCGTGCTGGCTCATCTCAATGGTGTACTTGGTCCCGCCGCGCGCCGTGCCGATGATGACCGGTATCTCACCGTTGGCCGCCTCGACGACGATCGTGGCGACTCGCTTGTTCTCCTCGTCATTCATGGCATAGAACTCGCCCGTGCTACCGGTGACCAGGAGAACGGCGTCTTCACCTTTGAGAACTGCGACGGCGTCTCGAACCGTCCGGTGCAAGGCCTTTTCGTCAAGCTCTTCTTTCTCGTCAAACGGCGTCATGACAAGGTGAATCACCCCTTTGATGGCGTCCTTCAATTGCCGGGGGGTCATCTTCGTATGTTTGCCCATCACCGAACCCTCCTTGAGCGTGGGTTAGGAACGGTTACGACCCGCCTCGAGACATGATGACTTTCATCGCAATCCATGTCACCACAACTCCATCATATTACCAACCTCCTTCCTGTCTCCCATCCAAGAGGAGATGCCTTTCTGATCAACGGTCCATCTGCCAATGGAGCACCAGACCCGGGGCAGCCCGAAAACGGAAACGCTTGTCAACACATTGCCATCCAGACGTGAAAGGAGAATAGTCACCAACCCGAAACGACATGCCCCGGCAAACTTTCCGGCACGTCCCCATCACTTCGCGGGCCGACAGGCGCAGCATGTCGTGTCAGGAGATCAATCCCCATGTCTCGAAAACGGTCTGTATGTTTTCTACCGGATCCTTCAGTCCAAATTCACACTGGGCAATAATTCCTCCCTCCGGGAGCCACAGTGCGTCTTTGAGCCTTTTGACGGCGGCGGTTACACCCTCTTTCGTTCCAAAGGGTAGGACGTACTGTCGGTCGATTTCGCCGTAGAATGTGAGTTTCCCCCGGTACTTGCGGCCAAGCTCCTCAATATTCATACAGAATAACTGTGAATTGATGGCATCGACGCCAAGCGCGATCAAATCGGGATAAATCGCCTCGATGTTTCCGTCCGAATGGAAGAACACATACTTGTTGTGGGAGTGGATCAGATCGCAGTACTGGCCATAAAGGGGCTCAAAAAAACTCCGCCAGAGCATCGGGGAAATGAGCAGACCTTGCTGGGATCCCCAGTCATCCATAAATAAGATGCCATCTACGCCGGTCGCTACCCACAGCCTGAGCTCTTCTATGAAGAACTCATGGACCACATCGCGTAAGCGGAATATCTCCTGAGGCAACGAGTGCAGTTCGATGAATAGGCGTTCCGTACCCAGGAGGAACTGCATTCGCTCAAAAGGCCTGACCGTCGTATAGGCAAGCACGAACGCATTCGTTTTCGCGCAGAAACGATCAACCGGTGAAAAATCAGTCTGCTCCAAGACTTCGTACGGCGCCGTCAGGTGTTGTATTTCGGCCAGGTCAATTGTCGGCGATTGCTTCACCTCCCCGGCAACCCCATCTTCTGCAACGTGCCATTCACAACCCCACTCGTCTGCAGCGGTTTCCCCTGCTTTGTACCTCGCACCCCTTGAGCGGTTCCCCCTGGCGTAGACAAAACCAGGCACTTCTCCGTGGAGAGTGGTTACGATGTCCTGCGGATATAATTCCAGAATGTGTTCTACATCCTTTCTCCGATACATCTCTGTCCCGGGCAGTCTCCAGAGGTTCCTAGGGACCCGATCCGGAGAAGCAAAGTCGAGGGTCTTTTTTACGCGCTCCCGGCTGGTCATTGGAGGGGCCCAACCTCGCCAAGGAGGACCGATCAACACGTGGTATCTCAACGTGGCATATGATCGTTGACCGTTCCTAACTCATAGTTCACGCTATCACTCGAGCCCGGCCGGCCGGCCGAGCGCCACGAAATGTCGCCGCTGCCAAGAGGCATGGTCTAAGGAGGTCGTCACGGCCTGTTGCGAGGCGGCGCGTTGGGCCCGGCCTAGCTTCACCACATTGGCGTACGCAGTACGAATCCAGATGGATCCCGCCGGTTTGATGTCAGGGCCACCGGGCGGCACGCCTGTGTGTAGTACGATTTCGGAGAGTGGGCGAAGCCGCCCGCGGGTCAACACACACCAGAGCCGAATGGATCTGTGAGGCGTTTTCAGCGACATGGTTCCACACCATCGGAAGGGCTCAAGCGGGGTTGACGGTGCCGCGCGACGCTCGGCCAGCCGCAAGATTCCCCGCGAGCTTCTCTGCAATGCCCCAGCGTGGGCTCGCACGGACTTGAACTCATGTCTCGACACCCTCGCCGAAACTCGAGACTCCCGACGAGCTGTCCAAAGGCCAACGTGACGGGAGCTCAGGCTATTGCTGAAAATTCCACATATCGGAAGTATGTTCCTCTTTGTGAATATATGCTCGGCGGTGTATCTGTCAATATCCAAATTCCACATATTGGAAGTGAATTCTTTTTTTGAAAATTTTTAGGGCCTACACCCTTGACATTAGTCGGGAATAACCTATATTTCATTTACAGGAAGAGGTTACCGCATAGTGGAATTACACAGCCGGCGCGAAAACCGGGGAAGGATCATGACGATTTCACCAAATCGTGCACATCCCGCGACCCCACCATGGGGCGGGAGAGTCACATGCCATCACCATCCGCTGGAAAAGGCCGCAGAGTGAGCGCCTCGCGGCGGAGACCCAATCCCGAGGGGCTCAAAACGCTCCGGAAAACCGTGCGGGTCCTCGAGTGTTTTTCGCTCGAAGAGCCACGGCTCTCCCTCACCGACATCGCGCGCAAGGTCGGGCTTCCGCTCAGCACAACCCACCGCATTCTCGCCACCCTGCGCGCGGTAGGCCTCGTGGACCAGGAGGGAGACCGAGATCTCTACCGCTTAGGGATCAAGCTCCTGGAGTTGGGCTCGGTGGTGCTGACCACCAACGAGGTGCACCGGGAGGCGCTCTCCTTCATTGAGGAGTTGGTTCGCGAGACCGGCGAGACTGTGCATCTGGGGGTGCTGAACGGCGCGCAGGTCGTTTCCATCGAGAAGATGGACTCGCCGCACGGCTTGGCCTCGCACGTCACCATCGGCAAAGGCGCACCCGCCTATTGCACCGGAGTCGGCAAGGCCCTCCTGGCGTTCCAACCGGAGGCCGTGGTGGATGAGGTCTGTCGTCTGGGTCTCAAGGCGCACACGCCAAACACCATCACCGATCCCTCCAAGCTGAAGAAGGAATTGACCCAGGTCCTGACGCAGGGGTACGCTGTGGATGACAAGGAGTGCCAGCCGGGTGTCCGGTGCGTGGCGGCCCCGGTTCGTGATCACACCGGCAGCGTCATTGCCTCCATTAGCATTTCCGGTCCAGCCACACGCATTCCGAAGGAACGGATCCCTTCCCTGGCAACCCGGGTGCGCGAGGTTGCAGGGAAGCTCTCGCTTCGCCTTGGCTACCGGCCGAAAGCCCAGGAGCACGAACACGGAACCAGGTAGCGCAATTCACCGCACGGCGGCCTGCGCGGTGGCGAGACGCCATCCGCGAGACGCTGGTGCCCCAGGAAAGGAGCAGCTATGTACGAGCACATCTACGGCATCGTGCCCCCCATGACGACCCCCTTCCGCCCGGACGGCACCATCGACGAAGATGCCCTGCGAGCCGAGACGCACTACATGATCGAGGTGGCCAAAGTGCACGGGCTCGCCGTCTGTGGAAGCACGGGGGAAGGCCATACCCTCACCACTGAGGAGACCCGGCGCATCACCGAGATCGTTGTGAAGGAATCGAAGGGGCGGATCCCGATCATCACCGGAATCATCGTGGACGGTACGGCGCAGGGTATTGAGCGCGGGAAGGCCGTGAACGATCTGGGCGTCGCCGCTCTGCAGATAACCCCGCCGCACTACCTCTTCCGGCCGGACGACGACCACATGCTGAAGCACTTCGAGGCCCTGGCCAAGGGCACCGGGATGCCCATCATCATTTACAACGTGGTCCCCTGGGCGTACCTCTCGCCCCAACTCCTCACCCGGATCATCACCAACGTGGAAGGGGTGATTGGTGTCAAGCAGAGCGCCGGGGATCTGAAGCTGGTGGCGGACCTCATCCTTCTGCTCGGCAGCCGCGGCCGGATCATGAGCGCCGTGGATGCCCTCTTGTACCCGTCGTTTGTCCTCGGGGCGCACGGCTGCATCGCGGCGATCCCCACCGCCGTCCCCACCCTCTGCGTGCAGTTGTGGGACGCGGTCCAGGTCGGCGATCACAAGAAGGCGCTGGTATTGCACGAAAAGATCCTCCCCGTTTGGAACGCCATCGGGCACGACAACGTCTTCAATCTGCCAGCCAACACCAAGACGTGCCAGGAGCTCTTAGGGCGAAAGGCGGGCGTGCCACGATCGCCAATGCCGGCCAGCTCGCCAGCCCAGACGTCGGCCATTCGGGCCGCCCTGCAGAACGCTGGATTGCTCTGAGGCATCAAGGACGCCAGGGGGTCCTGGAGGCCACGCCTCCCACGGGGGGTCTCGACCTAGTGAAGGTGCTCCAGGCCGTCCCTGCCCGGCGGTATCAGGGCCTGCAGGCCGATTTCCGGTTTGAACCCGACAGGGATGGGAGCCATTGATGCATCTCGTCGAAGACTCAAAGGGAAGGTCCAGGTGGGCGACCACCGGCAGGTTCGAGCAAGGAGGTGATGGGAATACCACCGAGGCATTGATCCCGTGTCGTGGCCCGGGAGGCCCGCGTTTTGTGTGAGAGGCTGTCGGGAAAACAGAGGAGGGAAGCGCCATGAATAAGGAAGGATTCAGGCATCTAGGGGTGGCATGGGTGCTCTTTTTCGTGGTCATCCTCGTCGTCGCTGTGTCCACTCGACCCGCGATGTCCGGCGCGCCCGCCGAGGTCACCTTTCTGTGTAATAGCCACTTTGTTCCTGCCTTCGAGCGGGAAATCGAGAAGCAGCTAGCGGCCTGGGGAAAGCAGAAGGGGGTCTCCACTCGGGCGGACTGGGTCGCCACGGCCGAGTTCAATGCCAAACTCGTGGCCGAGGCCGAGACGCGGGCGGGCCACGACATTGTCGTCATCCGGAACTACGATGCAGCCCTTTACAAAGACAGCCTGATCGACATGGACACTATCGCCAACGAGCTGGGCAACCAGTACGGAGGCTGGCTGCCATTCGGGAGAGAGACGGCGTTCTTCGACGGCCACTGGAAGGCCATCCCCTTCTACCATCAATCCTTTCCCGCGGTCTACCGAATGGACCTGTTCCAGGAGATCGGCGTCACGCGGGAACAGGTTCACAAGATGACCTGGGACCAGTTCCTGGAGGCAGCCAAGAAGCTGCACGCAAAGGGGAAGCCGGTCGGCTTCGGCATCAGCCAGACCAACGACTCGGACCTGATTCTGTACCCGATCCTCTGGGCGTTCGGTGCCTCTACCGTGGACAAGAACGGCAAAGTCACCATCAACTCGCCCCAGACTGCCAAGGCCATCGAGTATGTGAAGGAGCTGGCCAAGTACATGCCCCGTGAGGTCCTGGGGTGGGACGACGCCAGCAACAACCGGTTCATCATGTCGGGCCAGGGGTCGCTCAGCTTCAACCCACCGAGCATTTGGCGGATAGCCCAGAAGGAGGTGCCGGACATCGCAAAGTTCCTGGACCATGCACCGGTGCCCGCGGGCCCGGCGGGGCAATTCCGCTCCACTGGGTCGTACTATCTTGCGACCTGGAAGTTCAAGGCCTCCCCGC
>Ga0113563_10001659_pt1 | contig 12865 bp, 7 predicted proteins | sample Mud3Dept3metaG_FD_80117 | JGI IMG/M metagenome (GOLD analysis project Ga0113563, IMG submission 80117) | Freshwater wetland microbial communities from Ohio, USA, analyzing the effect of biotic and abiotic controls - Mud 3 Core 4 Depth 3... | ecosystem: Environmental > Aquatic > Freshwater >...
GCTCCATAATCACGGACCCACGGGGTCTTCGTGGTCGTCGGGATGAGCGTGACCTTTGAAGGGGGCACGCCTGCGGCCTTTATCGCCGCCTGCGCGGCCTCACTTTGGTCGGGCTGAACGATGACAAAGAGCCGGCCCTCGCCCGCCAGCTCTGCGAGCAGCTGGCCCGGAATCTCGAATGGGTAGGCGACGAGGGTGCCGATCGCGGCCTCCCATTCGGCGACAACCCGGGGACCCGAGGGGACTGCAGTACAGGCAGAACCAAGGGCTATCTGAATCCAGAGCAGTACGAGGGACGGGATAATTCGGACAATCCAGTGGGGCGGCGTTCTCCCCGCCTTTGGCAAACAAATTGTCTTCCCGGCCATCACGACTTGCCGGCGTGATGAAGCATAAGCTTCTGCGGGCCTGGATCGAGCCAGGGCGTCATTTTCTTCGGTAGACATCGGTGCTCAGATACTTGAGGCCGGAATCGCCCATCAGCGTAACAACCCTGGCGTCCGGGCCGAGCCAACGTGCCACCCGGATCGCGGCAACAACGTTCGCTCCGGACGAGGTCCCGGCGAAAAGAGCCTCTTCCCTCGCGAGCCGCCTCGCCATGTCCTTCGCATCGTCCGTTTTGACCGCCAGAATATCATCCACAAGGGTTGGATCCCAGAGCGGAGGAATGGTGCCAATCCCGACGCCTTCGATATTGTGCGGGCCCGGCTGGCCTCCCTTCAGCACCGAGGATTCCGCGGGTTCGACGGCGTAGATTTTAAGGCACGGCTTATATCGTTTCAGCACAGAAGCCACCCCGCGCAAGGAAGCAACGACGGCCAAGATGCCAATCATGATTTGCCGTTGTTTCATGCTGGGCCTCCCAACGAGGGAATTGAGCACCGTCCTTTTATAAATAAAACCAATTTCTTTCTATGACCCGAGGGCGGCAAGGCGCTTCCGGGCGTCCGCGACTTCCGGGATACCGGGGTCGGCGGCCCGCATCCTCTCCAGGAATTTCTGATAGTGATCCCTTGCCGCGGCCGCATTCCCTGTTTTCTCGGCGATCCGACCGAGGTTGTAATCCGCCATGGACATCTCATAGAAGTAGCGGACCGGGTCGCAAGATTCCTCTCTGGCCAAGGTTGTCCTACCGAGGAATTCCCTGTAACACTCGGCGGCGAGCTCCGCTCGACCCAGAATATCTTCGGCCGCGGCTTTGGCGCGCCAGAAGTGGGGGGAACTGTGCCAGACAAAATAGCTCGTTTGGTCCAGGATTCGCAAGGCGTCTTCCGGTTTGTTTTGAGCCAGGCTGATCTCCGCTTCGAGGAGAAGGCGAAAATCGAGAAACTCGGCGGGCAGTCCTTTGTCCCGGACAATCGTCGAAATCTCTTCCGCGAGAGAAGCGGCCCGGTCGATTTGGCCCTGTCGCAAGAATGCTCTTCCCGCATAGAATCGCCGGGTCAGGGGAACAGGGTTGAAATCATATCGGTAATATTGAGCTGAAACTTTCTCGGCGTCTTCGAATTTGGCTTGGGCCGGGCCGGCCTCCCCCCGGATCAATAAGGCTTCACCATAAAAGACCCGGTACATCACCTCTTCACGTATCTGCCCATTTTCTCGGGCCAGTCCGATCGCGCGGAGGAATTCGGCCTGGGCTTCCCTATGCTTCCCCTCGCTGAGATAGGCCAGTCCGGAATAGAAGGCGGCCGGCCCCCGCCAGGCGGGGGAATTGCTTTCCAACCGGCGGAACCTTTCTCGGGCGGTCTCGCCCTGCCCCTTGTGAATGAGGGCCCAGCCGGAGTAGTAGTCGAAGAATATCCAGCTGGGGTGGATGCTCAAGGCTTCATCGGCGTAGCGGAGGGCCTCGTCGTATCTTCCGGCCCACATGCTCATTTCCCAGGCACTGTCATAGGTATTGGCGTCATCAGGATGGACGGCGATGTATTTTTTAAGGGCTGAGATCGCCGCCGGATAATCGTTGAGATAGCCATAGCAGTAGGCGAGACCATTGTAGCCGTTGCCCTCGGCCGGGTCGTTCTCGATCATCTTTTCCGCCGTCCGAATGGCTCCCTGGAAGTCTCTCCTCCTCCATTGCTCGTTTATGATCGCCATATAGGCCCACTTCGCCGGGATATTTCTGGCCAGGAGCTCGCGGCCGAATCCGGCCGCCTTTGTGATGTCGCGGTTGAGCAACGCTTCGATCATTTGAATCACGATGCGTTCGCTCGCGGTGGCCCGGTCGGAATATTTCTTGGCCGATTCGAGGGTGTTCTTGGCCTCTGTCAGGTCGGTATAAGGGTCAAAGACGCTGATCATTGTGCTGAGCTGTGCCATGGCCAGGTAGGCGTAGGCCATGGCGAACTTCGGGTCGATCTCTACAGCCCGTTTCAAAAGGTTGGCGGCCGAGGGATTATCCCACCTCATCATCAAGTCGAGGGCTTTTTGATATTGCTCTAAGGCCTCCAGGGATGATGTCGTCACGTCGGCGACTTTCAGCCCTCCCGCGGCTTTCCCCCCGGCGAGCTGCTGTCCTATCTGCTCCGTGATGCTGTCCACCATGGCGAAGAGGTCGTCGTACTTCGTGCCGTCTTGGGACTGGGTCCCGACGATCGATCCGTTTTGGACATCGATGAGCTCCGACGAGAGCCGGATCCGTCCGCCGATCTGGATGATGCTCCCCATGATCATGGTTTTCACTCCGGCCCGTGCCGCCACCTCGGTGGCCAGGCTCCTTTCGATCGTCCGGGCGTCCTGCTTGCCGAGGCGCTTGAGGATATCGAAAAGCCTCTGCGTGCTCGTCACTTCGAGATCCTCGATACGGCTGAGGTTCGTCGTCAGGAGCGTGACGGCCATTTTGTCCAAGCCGGCTTTCTCCGTTTGATTGTCAAAGTACATGACGGCGACGGACGGCTTGCCGGAGGACGGGGGCGCGACCGGAGAAGGCTTCTTGCCGCCGATGACCTTGACGAGGATGATGGCGGCCGCCGCCACGGCCAGGACGGCCAGTGCCGGGACGGCCACCCTCCTTAAATTGAACGTGACGGTGATGTCACGGGTCGTGACGCCTTTCTTTTTCGGAAGAGCCTTGTCTGTCGCCGGCAGCCCTGGCTCAATCAAGGCCAGGTCCGCTTCCAGGGCCCGGATGCTCTCGTAGCGAGCCGTCTTGTTTTTTTCCAGGCACTTAAGGATCGTCCGGGCGAGGCCGTCTGGGACCTCGGCGACATGCTTTCTCGGGTCCTCGGGCGCCTCGTACTTGTGCTTGTGGGCGATGCTGAGGGCCGTCTCGCCGTCGAAGGGGGGACGCCCCGTGACCATTTCATAGAGGATGACGCCCAGTGAGTATATGTCCGACCGCTCGTCGACGTCCTTGCCCTCGACCTGCTCCGGACTCATATACTCGGGAGTGCCGATGAACGCTCCTCCGCCCGTGATGCCTTTGCCGCTGAGCGAGCGGGCGATGCCAAAGTCCATGATCCGGGCGTTGCCGTCCTCGTCCAGCATGATATTCTGGGGTTTGAGGTCGCGGTGGACGACCCCCAGCCTGTGCGCCTCCGCAAGTCCGTCACAGACCTGGCGGGCGATGGCCACGGCTTGGCCCGGGCTTAGCCGCCCGACCTTGCGGATGAGCTGCCGGAGGTCCTCGCCCCGGACGTACTCCATGGTGATGTAGCGGGTCCCCTCCGCCTCCCCCAGGTCGAACATCTGGCAGACGTTCTTATGGCGGATCTTGCGGGCGAGCTTCAGCTCGTTCGAGAAGCGCTCATGGGCATTCCGGTCCAGGATGGCTTCGGGCCGGAGGAGCTTAAGGGCGATTTTCTCGCCGATCTTGGTATCGAGGACCTTGTAAACCCGGCCCATGCCGCCCGCCCCGAGCTCCTCGATGACCTGGTAGCGGCCGGCGAACGTAGAGCCGGTCGTCAGCTCCTCCGATGCCATCTCAAGGGTTTTGGTGACGGAAGGGAAAGGCTCGGCTGGCTCCCGGAACTTATCAAGCCGGCCGGCGCACTTCCCGCAGTAGGTGGACTCAGGCGGGTTCTCAGACTGACACTTCGGGCACTTCACTGCCGATACCATGAAAAAAGGAATCCATCATCAGAGCAAGATCTTCTGGACACTCGCTGCGGTTTCATCCTTGCTGCCATTACCGCACTGACCGCCTGAAATGAGCATAGAACAAGATATAAAACCCTGTCAATGCCGGCTGGTGTACCCCAATATTGTGGGCGGAGCCGGCCGCAAGACGAAAAGGAACAAAAACTCTTCTCATCCTTCTTGCCCGAAAAGAGAAAGAATTGCGAAAGAGAGTGCCGCCGAGTCTGGGTAGGCGAAATCAACCGATAGAGACCAGAAGAAACGATGCCGAACCTGTTATTTCACCCGGATCGGGAACGGCGGGCGGACCAGCTTCTTAGGAGGGTTCGCCTTGAGCTCCTCCATGACCACCTGAATGGCCTTCTCGAGCTGGGGGTCGTGCCCGGCCGCGACTTCGGCCGGCCACTGCTCGACCTCGATGTCCGGCGGAACGCCCTCATTCTCGACGATGAACCCATCCTCGGTCCAGATGCCCAGGTTCGGGGCCGTAACTCTGCCGCCGTCCATCAGGATCGGGAATCCGAGGATGCCGACCAGGCCGCCCCAGGTGCGCTTGCCGATAAGCTTTCCCAGTCCGAACTTATGGAATAACCAGGGCAGGAAATCCCCGCCGCTCCCGGCGGTCTCGTTGATGAGCATGACCTTGGGTCCCGGGATCATGGCGTTCGGCGTCCGGTAATCGTGCCCGTAGCGGGTCGCCCACATGGCGTACGGCTGCCGCAGAAGGAAGTCGATGTAGTAATCGGCCAGGTTGCCGCCGCCGTTGAACCGCTCGTCGACGATGATCGCTTCCTTGTCGGCCTGGGGGAAGAAGTAACGCTTGAAGTACATGTGTCCGAAGGTCGCGGTATCCGGGACATAGACATAGGCCACGCGGCCGCCCGTCGCCTTCTCCACTTTTTTCAAGTTGCCTTCCACCCAGTCGCGGTTGCGGAGCGCGTACTCGTCGGCCACGGGAACGACCTGAACGGTCCGGGACCCCGTTCCGTCCGGGTTCGGTCCGACCTTGATCTCGACGATTTTTCCGGCCGTGTTTTCAAATGCGCTATACACGTCTGTCGGCGGCCGGAGGTCCACGCCGCCCACGGCCAGCAGATACTCGCCCTGTTTGACATCCACTCCCGGCTCGGTGAGAGGCGAGCGGAGGTCCGGGTTCCAGTTCAGCCCGCCGAAGATTTTTTTGAACCGGTACCGTCCGTTCTCGACCGCGTAGTCGGCGCCCAGGAGTCCGCCGGGCACCCGCTTGGGCTCGAAGAGCTGGTCGCCGCCCCCGCTGTAACTGTGCCCGACGGCCAGCTCGCTGCACAGCCACTGGATCAGCCGGTTGAGGTCATTGCGGCAACTCAGATGGGGGACAAAAGCGGCGTACTTTTCCTTCATGGCCGTCCAGTTTGCCCCATGCATGTTGGGATCGTAGAAGTAGTCGCGGTTGATCCGCCAGACCTCGTTGAATATCTGATTCCACTCGGCCCGCGGGTCGATCTGAACCTCGATTGTCTCCAGGGCGAGCCTCCCCTTCCCCGGCTCGGGTTTTCCGGCGGCCGGCACGATCCAGAAGGAGCCCTTGACCATGTACCCGATCTTTTTCTTGTCGGCCGTCAGCATGAACATCTCGGCTTCGGGCAGGACAACCTCGTCCTTCCGGGATTTCATATCGTAGCGATGGAGCGCGCCCGCGACTCCCTGCTCTTCGACCGGATAGCCTCCCTCGACGGTCTTCGTCTCGAGGTAATAGACCTGCCCCTCATCGCCGGACTGGAGGTTCCAGTAAAAGCCCTTCGCAACCGGGAGGGCCAGGATGCGGTTGTCCAGGCCTTCAAAGTCGATCCGGAATTTCTCCTCCGGCTTCTCTCCGGTTTTCTTATCAGCGGCTCCCGCCTCGTCTTTCTTCAGGTCCTGCGGCTTGGCCGCCTCGGGAGCTTTGACGTCCTTCTTCTCTTCCTTCTCGGCCGGTTTCTCCTCATCGCTCTCCTTGGCCAGCGGAGACGGGACCTCCTTCCTCAGCACCGCGAGATAAATCGAGCTGGTCATCCGCATATCGGCGGCCGACTGGTCGAACCAGTTCTTGACCGGCCCGGCATCGGTGCTGCCGAAAAAGTAAAGGTATTTGCCGCTCTTGTCGAAGACCGGTTCCGCGGCCTCGCTCAGGCCGTCGGTGATCGGAAACGACTTATCCTGTTCCAGGGAATAGACATGGATCCTCTGGATGGACGCCGTTGTATTGAGACTGTAAGCGATCCACTGGGAATCGGGAGACCAGACGGTCGTCATCGTCCGGGAGCGGAACGGGCTGTAGTAGTATTCCTGGCCGAACTTCTTCACAGCTCCCGTCTTGAGGTCGATCCAGAAAAGGCTCTCCGAGTTGTCCGCGAAGGAGATCTTCTGGCTGTCGGGCGACCAGACGAGGGAGTCGTAGAAGCCTGCCCCGTTGATTTTGTACCGTTTGGGCTCCCCCTTTCCGTCTTGTCCGCGCACAAAAAGCTCATACTCGCCGGATTCGTCGGAAACGTAGGCGATGGACTTGCCGTCGGGAGACCAGACGGGCGTCCGGTCATGGGCGGCCGGAGTGTTGGTGAGGTTCCGGAAATCGCCCTTCTCGGCCGGGACGGTAACGATCTCGCCGCGGTACTCCAGGACGGCCCGGGCGCCGGAGGGAGAAAGAGAGCCGCTTCGGACCCATTGCGGTTCTTTGACATACCTCGGCCGGAGCTCGAGGAGGTCGGCGGCGAGGCCGATGGTGAGCTTTGTCGACTTGGCGGTCTGAGGATCAAAAAGGTGGAGGTATCCGGCCTGCTCGAGGATGAACTTCCCGCCGCCGGTCGAAGCGTTGAGGACGGGGAAGTCCGTGAAGTTCGTCCATTGTTTGATTTCTTTCGTCTTGCGGTCGAAAGAGAATAGGTTGAACTCCCCCTTCCGGTCGGAGAGAAAATAGATCTTCTCCCCCGACCACATCGCTCCGACGTCATTCGAGCGGCCCTGGGGCTGGGGGATCTTTTCGACCGAGTAATCCCTCACCTTGAGAATCCAAATTTCCGAAACCCGGCCGCCCCGATAGTGCTTCCACTGGGTGAAAGCATCTTGAAGCGGATTATAGGCGATGTACTGTCCGTCCGGAGAGAGAGCCGCCCGGCGGATCGAGGGGATCTTGAACTCTTCGGGAAACCCGCCCTCGACGGATACGCGGTAGAGCTTGCCGGTTCCCGGTGTTGCCATGCTCCGGATAGAAACGAAATAGACCGAGGTGCCGTCAGGCGCAAAGCCCTGGGCGATGTCGACGCCGGGATGCCAGGTCAGGCGCTTGGGGACGCCGCCGGCGGCCGACACGATATAGACATCCATGTTACCTTCGTACTGGGCGCTGAAGGCGATCCACTTTCCGTCCGGCGAAAAGGCCGGGCCGGTCTCGACTCCGACATCCGTCGTGATCTGCCTTGGATTGCGGCCGTCGGTGTCGGCCACCCAAAGGTTATTGGCATAGACGAAGGCAATCTGCGACGGGCTGATCGCCGGCTGGGTGAAAAGCCGCGTGTCCTTCGTGTCGACGCCGGCCGCGGTTTGAGCAAGAACAGCCAGCCCGAGAACAATAAAGATGATGCCGAGAGATCCCGACGACTTTTTCAGCATATTTCCTCCGTGTTGATTCAGACTCATTCCCTTAAATTTATCATACGTAAACGGCCTGATAAAGGTTCTTGCCGCTGTCCGCCGTCTTCATTTCAGGACATTCATGAAGATCGTAATGATTACGGCGTTGGTGAAATCGATGAAGAAAGCGCCGACCATGGAGACGACGAGAAAAGCATGCCGCGACCTCCCGTAGCGTTCGACGATGGTCTTCATGCTGGCCATGGCATTGGCCGTCGTCCCCATCATGAACCCGAAAAAGCCGCTGCTCATCACGGCCGACTCATAATTCCGGCCCATGAGGCGGTAAACCGGCCACAGGCAAGCGACGGCAATAAGGACGATCTGTCCGAGCAGGATGACCACGAGCGGCAGGACAAGCCCGGCGAGCTCCCAGAGCTTCAAGGTCATCAGGGCGATGACCAGGAAGAGCTGGAGGGCGACGTGGCCGATGTCGTCGATCGTCCGCTGGGAGAGCCGCAGCCAGCCGGTCAGGTCGTCGAAATTGCGGATCAGGGCGGCGATGAGCATCGCGCCGATATATGCCGGCAGGGTGAACCCGATCCTGGTGAAGAGGCTGCTCAGCCATGATCCCACCCACATCGCGGCCATTATGATGGCCAGGTTCTGGAGAAGGAGATAGGCCTCTCTGTCCTCGTCGGCCGGCGCCTGGACGGTCCGCTCCCCCATTTTTTCCTCAACGATGTTTTCGGCTACGGCCGCTTCGAGCTCCCTTTCCTTCGACCGGGCCTTCTTCAGCTTGTGCCTCTCGATAAGAAGTGTCCCGATGGGACCGCCGAGCAAGCCTCCCGAGACGATGCCGAACATGGCCGCGGCGATGGCCACGGTCGCCGCGCCCGAGACCCCCGCCTTCTCGAAAAGGGGAGCAAAGGCCAGCCCTGTAGCCGGGCCACCCGTCAGAGTGACCGAGCCGGCCAGAAGGCCGAACAGCGGATGAAGCCCGAAAGGCAGGGCGATCAGGATCCCCAGGACATTCTGGAGCACGGCGAAGACGGTGGCCACGCCGAAAAAGATGAGAACCTGCCGGCCTCCTTTTTTGAGAAAAGAGATGCTCGCCCCGAACCCGATGGTGGTGAAGAAGGCGATCATCAGCGGATCGCGCAGAGTTGTGTCGAACTCGAAGAGGGTCAGGTCAAAACGTCGGGCGACGAGGGTGAGACAGGCGACGAGCAGGCCTCCGACGACGGGAGCCGGGATGTTGACGCGCTCCAGGGGACGGATGAGACGGCGGAGCCCGTAGCCGATGAACAGGACAATCCCCGAAAATGCCACCGTGTGGATGAGGTTCAGCTTGAGCACTCTTGTCTTCTCCTGGGCACCGGTCCACCCGGCAGGGGAAGTATGAGCGTACAATATTCAGGGTTCGAATGCAAAAAGCAAGGGGGGCGCAGAGTCCGGGGAATTGCGTTCCGACACAAACTCCTTTAGAATCCTTACGTATTACCTCCAGGAGGTCCGTATGGATAATGTCCTCAAGGTTACAGGCCTAAAAAAATTTTACGGCGGGCTGGAAGCGCTCAAGGGAATCGACTTCGAAGTCGGCCGGGGCGAGATCTTCGCCCTGATCGGCCCGAACGGGGCCGGAAAGACCACCGCCCTCCGCATCGTCGCGACGCTTCTCTCCCCGTCCGACGGCAAAGTCACGTTCCTCGGATTCGATGTGAAGAAGCAGCCCGAGAAGTTCCGGGAAAAGATCAGCTACCTCCCCGAAGAGGCGGGCGCCTACAAGAACCTCAAGGGCACGGATTACCTGAAGTTCATGGCCAAGTTCTATGCCCAGTCCGACCAGGAGCTCGGGGAGTTCATCAAGAGAGCCCAGGACATTGCCGACCTGGGAACGCGGCTTAAAGAGAAAGCCGGCACCTACTCCAAGGGGATGACCCGGAAGCTCCTACTCGCCCGGGCGCTCATGACCAAGCCCGACCTGGCCATCCTGGACGAGCCCACCTCCGGCCTGGATGTCATCAACGCCCTGGAAGTCCGGGAGATCGTCAAGCGGTTCGCCAAGGAGGGCATTTCAGTCCTGCTGTCTTCCCATAATATGCTCGAGATCGAGTTCCTCTCCGACCGGGTGGGCCTGATCGACAAGGGCCGCATTCTGGACACGGGGACGTCCGAAGGGCTAAAGGAAAAATATAAAGCGAAGAACCTCGAAGAGGTCTTCCGGAGCGCACTCCAATGAATAAATTCCTCAACCTCCTCTTCAAAGAAATCAAGGAATTGATCAACCTCCAGCTCCTCATCTCGCTCCTTTTCACCGTCTTCCTGTTCTATTTCATCGGGCAGATGGCCAAGACCGAGATGAAAAAGGCCATGCGGACGCAGAAGATCGCCGTCCTCAACCTGGACGATTCGCCCTTCTCCAGTCAGCTCATAGAAAACCTCAAAACGGCCAACTTCCAGGCCGAGATGGTCAAGAGCCGCGTTAAGCAAGAGGCCATCGACGCGACCAGGGCCTCCGACACCAACCTCCTGCTCGTCATCCCCCAGGGGTTCGGGCAATCCCTCGAAACCCAGGAGATCAAGGAGATCGAGACCTATTCCTACCTCCGGACTTTCTCGATCGTCGGCAGCCGGAGTTCGGTCATCATCAACGCTGTCATCAAGGCCATCAACGAATATCTTTCCAACGACTACCTGAAAAAGAAGATTCCCGACCTCAGCCCCGAAAAAATCAAGAATCCCATCAGAAGCAAGGACTTTGTGATCGTCAAGGACCGGATGGCCGAGGGGAAGGCCGAGGCCATCGCCGGGTTTGTCTCCTCCCAGTCGATCTTCGTCCCCATCATCCTGATGATGATCATCATCTATGCCTCCCAGATGGTCATCTCGGCCATCGCCATGGAGAAGCAGAATAAGACTCTGGAAACGCTGCTCACCGTTCCCATAAGCCGAACCTCAATCGTCACGGCGAAGATGTTTGCTTCTGGACTGGTCGGGCTGATCTCGGCCGTGATCTACATGGTTGGGATTCGCTCCTATTTGGGTGGTGTCATGGGCGATATAGGCCAGGCGGCCGCCGCCTCGGGCGTCACCAGCGTCATCCAGAAGCTGGGCCTGGCGATGGACACTAAGGGCTTCATCATCCTGGGAGTCTCCCTCTTTTTCGCCATCCTGGTCGCCCTCGCCCTGGCCACTATATTGGGCGTGCTCGCCGAAGATTACCGGAGCGCCCAGAGCCTGATCATGCCGCTCATCTTCCTGGTCATGATCCCATATTTCCTGTCCTTCTTCTCCGACCCCAAGACGCTGTCTCTCCCGGCAAAGATCCTCCTGTATGCAATCCCTTTCTCGCACCCGTTCCTGACCAGCCAGAACCTGCTTCTCGAGAACTACAGCGCGGTCCTCTACGGCATCCTCTACATGCTGGCCGTTTTCATCGTCCTCATCCTCATCGCCGCCCGCATCTTCTCCACGGACAGGGTGCTGACGATGAAGCTCAAGTTCCGGAAAAAGAAGGTCCAGTTCTGAAGAGAATAAAGATCATGGGGATGGCGTTATTTTATTGAAAAGGATGGGGACGAGTCCGCCCCTCTGGATAAGCCCCTTGGCTACTTGATCAGCCGCCTCTTCATCGTTTTGAGGCCGATGGCGAAGGCGACGGCCTCGAGGACGACGATCACCAGCAGGCTCCAGATCAACCCGGAATCATAGGCGCCCGAATAGACGGCCCTCGAGATCTTGACGGCATGGGTAAGCGGCATGAACTCGGATAAGGTCTTCATCCATCCCGGGAACTTGTCCAGCGGGAAGAATACCCCCGAGAAAAAGAGCATGGGCGTGATGACGAGCTCGGTGTAATAATTGAAAAAGTCGAAGCTCGGGGCGAACGAGGTCACGATCATCGCCAGCGAGGCGAACATGACCCCGACCAGGATCATAAGCAGAAGAAGAAGAAGGACGCTCGGGAGCGAGGCCGGCATAACGCCCATGACCATCGCCACGGCCATCATCAGGGTGCCGCTGATCATTCCCCGGAAGGCTCCCCAGGCGATGTCTCCGGCCACGGCGTCCTCGGCCGAAACGGGCGTCGCGATCAGAGAATCATAAAGCTTTTCGTGGATGATCTTGACGAATGTCCCGTACAGGCACTCGAAGCTCGAAGTCAGCATGACGGACGAGACGAGGACCCCGGGGACAAGAAAATAGAGGTAGGGCTTCCCGCCGAAGTAGCCGATGTAGGCGCCCATGCCGATGCCGAAGGTGACGAGATAGAAAAGGGGCTCGATCAGGCTGACCAGGAAGGTCGGGACGATGAACCTCTTATAAGAATAGAGGTTACGGATAAAGATGTAATAAACCCGGTAGGAGAGGTTCATTCGATCAGGCTCCTGCCGGTGAGCTTCAGGAAGACGTCCTCGAGGGTGGCGGGACGGGTCAGGTAATTGTGGAGGTCGAGCTCGACGAGCTTCCTCATGAGTCCCTGGCCGTCGCGGCAGTAAAAATAGAGAGTGTCCCCCACCCGCTCGTGGCCGGACGCGTACTCGGACAACTGCGCGACGACTCTATCGTCTTCCTCCTTGGGAACGCGCACCTCGACGACTTCGCGGCCGATTTCGTCGGCGACGAGTTTCGAGGGCACACCCTCTTTCAGGATTTTTCCCTGATACATGACCACAATCCGGTCGCAGAGCTGCTGGGCCTCCTCCATATACTGGGTTGTTAAGATCAGGGTCGCGCCCTCGGACTTGAGCTGACGGAGCCTCTGCCAGATGAGGTGGCGCGCCTGGGGATCGAGCCCGGTCGTCGGTTCGTCGGCGACGATGAGCTTCGGCTGGTTGAGGAGCGCCCGGGCCACCAGCAGCCGGCGCTTCATGCCGGTCGAGAGCTCGCTGATCTTGCTGTCGCGCTTGGCCTCGAGCTCGACGAACTTCAGGAGTTCGGCGATCCGCTTTCTGGCCTCGCGCTTGGGGATATCGAAGAACTTGGAGAAGATGATGAGGTTTTCGTAAACGGTCAGGTCGACGTCCAGGGTGATCTCCTGGGGGATGATGCCCGTCATCTTCTTCAGGGCTCGGTTGTTGATATGCGCGGGCAGGCCGTTGACGATCAGGGTTCCCGAGGTCACGGGAGAGACGCAGTGGATCATCTTGACGGTGGTCGTCTTCCCGGCGCCGTTCGGTCCCAGGAAACCGAAGCACTCCCC
>Ga0113563_10001661_pt1 | contig 12863 bp, 6 predicted proteins | sample Mud3Dept3metaG_FD_80117 | JGI IMG/M metagenome (GOLD analysis project Ga0113563, IMG submission 80117) | Freshwater wetland microbial communities from Ohio, USA, analyzing the effect of biotic and abiotic controls - Mud 3 Core 4 Depth 3... | ecosystem: Environmental > Aquatic > Freshwater >...
AAACTCCTCCAGCGTAATCGCCTGGCCCCCCGGTGGCCAGAGTGCCGCGTTGGCCGGACTCCCATCGGCCACCCGGAGCGCCGTGATGGCCCCGAGCCGATTGGTCTCCGCATCCAGAATCGGTCCTTCGAGCAGCGGGAGCGTCTCGTCGAGGGTCAACCCATCGGACCAGAGATCGATGCGGCAGTGGGGATGGTACCGGTCCCCCATCGCCGCAATCGTCGTCGGCACTCGCGCCGTCGAGAGGAATTCAACGGTGGTCTCGGCCACCGGCGCTTGACGCAGATGCGGCGTGATCGAGCGTTCCACCACCGGCCAGGACGCCAGCAACGGCCAGAACGGCCGCTCGGCAATGGTGACGTCTGGATGCGTGGCGAAGCGGAGCGCCTCAGCGGTATACGCCGGGTGACGGGTCGTCTCGGGGGACCGTCCAATCCGAGGGAACAGCGTCACCAGAAGCACTTTCCGCGCCGCGGGGGATGCCAATCGAATTCGCCAGGCGGCCGAACAGTACATCCGTCACTGATCCGTCGGGGCGGTCACGCACGTCAGATGCATTCGATCAGCTCCACGGACCACGAGAAGCGGTCGGCGAAGTTGTTCGCCAGTTCGGGTGGAGTGGCGAGTCGCACCCATTCGACGGTGGCGGTCTGCGTGGTCGTGCTCGTCCCGTCAAACGCGAGCGCGAACGCCCGCTGCATCTGCGGGAGCAGCGGATTCATGACACTGTCCCGGTCGAACCAGCGGAGCCGATCATAGCCCAGGGTCCACCGCTGCGCGGGACGCCCGATCGCCTCGGCGGCGCGGACGCCGGACGGCCCCACCTGTTCGTACGTTGGGACGCTCTGCTGCCAGCGATAGCCGGCGCTGTAGCGATCCCGTGCCCGGGTGCCACTGCCGAGATCGTAATCCTCGATGGTGAGCGGGACATGGACCCCCAACGCGACCGTCCCGAGCTTCCGATAGCCTTCGGCGGTTGGCCAGAGACCGGGCAGGATCAACCGGATCCACCGGCCGTACCGGTGGTCACTGGCCAGCAGGCCGAGATCCAGACACATGCGATCGCCGAAAATGATATAGGTCGCCGACGCCCCGGCCAGGTCGTCCGCCGTCGTATCGACGATGAGATCGGTGACCGTGTTGTCGAGAATCTTGAACACCTGCGCATGGGTGCCGAGCCCAAGATAGTATTGCCGCGTGCCGGGCTTGAACTGTGAGGGGACCCAGCGTTGGGTCGTCCGATAGACGTTATAGCCACTGGCCGGGGTCCCGACCACGGCGCCGTTGCTGCCCGAAGCCACCACCGCGCTCAGGCTATACGTGCCGTAATCCGCATCGGGAAATTGGTTGTCTGCCGGATCTTCGTTGTCGCTGGTCGCCGTCGCCTTGGAGCGGAGCAGTGTGGCATAGGGAATGTTTATGCCGAACAACGCCACGGCCGTCACATCCCAGGCCCAACCCGCGCCGAGCACCGCGGTGACGTCAGCATGTTTGCGATCCCAGTCGAGCCAGACGTCGAGCTGTTCCTGTGTGCTCTGCGTCCCGGCCGGCCCCCCGGTCGTCCGGACATAGAGGGATGGACTCTCCTCGACCACCTGCTCTTTGCGAAACCGGTAGCGCGTATCGATGGTCCACTGGTCGCCGATGGCGGGAGTCCCGAGAAAGCTGATCGTCAGACCACCGGCCATCCGTACCGGACCATTGGCACTCTGACCAATCCCGAGTGGCATGGGCTGCTCATTCATCAAGGGTACGTATTGCCCTCCGCTCGTCAATCGCCAGAGTCGACTGGCCATGGGGGCAATATCCGGTCGGGTCGCGTAGGCGGTAATGGTCCGAAAAGTGATCATGATCACTCCCTGATGCGCCATGGTGGCACTCAGGGTTTGATTGAGCGCGGTGACACTGCCGCCAACAATTTCCTGGTACAGCACGCTGCCCACGGGGATATCCAATGCCACATCGCGTGCCCATTTCCAGGTCGTCCCGCCGTCGACCGAGACGGTGGCCCGCGCACAGTCCCCCGCCAATAACCAGACTTTGCTTCCGGTCGCATTCGCTTCCACGACGAAGACGGGTCGGGGCACATCGCTTCGGGCCACGCGGGTCGTCACGTTTTCCAGCAGGACATCTTTCGGCGGTGTTTCCGCCCGCCGATCGGCCGCGGTCACCGACCAGGTGATGTGTCGATCCAGGGGCACGGGACGCCACTGGTCGCCCTGATGATCTGCCTGCCAGACTTCGATCATCCCTTGGGTGAGATTGGCACAGGCCAAGAGAAAGGTTCCATCCGGAAGCGCCGCCAGCGCCGGATAACAGCGCTCGTCATTGCCGCCAATCTGCCGACGCCCACCCCCACGCCCAAACACCAGGATATCCTCATCGCCGCGAATCAGCACACTTTCGGCTTCAGGAATCTCCCCAAGGGTGGCAATTTCCCAGATCGCAGTTTGGGCATTTCCCGCGACATAGGCACTCAGATTGGCACGGAAGACCCGACCGTTCTGGGTCGGATCCGTCCCGATCGGACTCCCCGTTCGCACGCCACACGCATAGACCACGTCATCTTGGACACTCGCCCCTTGGGTAATATCCAAGCCCCGGACATCGATTGCTTCTTCGGTCAGCGAGCAGTCGTTCCACGTCGCACTGGCGGTCGTGCGGTATTTGACTTTCCCGCTTGGGCCTCCGGTGTAGAGCCGTGCTCCACTGCTCGTGAGCGCCAGGGTATTCCGGCCAAACTTATCGACCGCTGGACTAATGGTCACGGGATCTTCAAACGAAAAGTCTGTTGATGTTGGGTTGGCATAGTTCTGCAAGCGCAGCATGCGGTAGACCACCCCGCCCGGGGCGCTGGAGGTATACATCCGGAACCACCCACACACGAACAGTGCCGTATCGAAAATCAGGCAATCGGTGAACAGTGGATAGGCCATCTGTAGGGCATTCGCCGGTCCACCGCTCGTCATCACCGGCCGGAGATACCGGGTCAGACCCGAGGTCCAATTGGCCATCAGGTTCACCCAGGTGCTCCCGCCATTGGCGGAATAGCCAATCACCCCACCAGCGGTCACCACCACAACGTGCTGCGCGTCAATCACCGTCAGGGCCGTGCAGGTATCCGTGCCAAAGACTCCACTGGTCGGATCTCCGAGCCAGGTCCATTCTCCTTCCGGGCGGAGACTGGACGTACACACGGTCCAGGTGACGCCAGCATCGGTCGATTTGATGACCGTTCCCATCCCGCCACACGCATAGACCGTCGTCCCCGCCATCCCCACACCCCGAATCGGCTGCATGTCCACATCGACGCCGAATGGGGTGTGTTGCCATTCCCATTGCATTCCGCCATCAGTCGAATGCCAGAGTCCGTCCTCATCGGTGACCCACAGATGCGTCACATCATAACCGGAGGTCCGCCGGAGATGGATGGCCGTAGGCATCGGGAGTGGATTCCAGTCATCCAACATCGTAAAGCCCGTCACCCCGGAGTCTCCGCTCCCGCTTTCCGCCCCCTGCCCACTGCCTTCGCCCCCGCTACTCGCGGTATCTACGTTCTCGACAAAACCGACCGGTGAATCGGCCGCTTGCGTGACCACACTGTAACGCCCGCGGTTGGTCTGGATACCGACCGCCACCACCACACGACTGCTGGCCGCCGCCGCAATGGCGAGTCCACCATCAAGCCAACAGGCCCGTTGGACGACCACAGGGCGCGTACTCGCGAGACTCGGCGTATGCGTGCGTCCGGCCGCATAGATATAGAGTTGTCCGCTATGCGCGACGGTCCCCGATCCATTATCCCCAACGATAAAGTACCATTCTCCCTGGAACACGATCCCTGCCACTTGCGGGTACGCAATATATTCCGTCGTTCCGGCAACCGCCCCGGTCGAATCGAGGGGATCTCCCCCCCCCGTGTGGAGCACACTCGCGGGAGTCACCCCCGTATTCCAGAGCGCTGTCCACGTGAGATCGGTTTCCGGGTCCCATCGGTATACATCCAGGGCTAACCCGGATGTGGTTTCGATCAGATAGCCGGCATAGAGCACCTGGTCAGTGTCGGTCAGCAGCACCGCTCCTTGACCGCGAATCCGACTCGCCGTTTCGGGATGACCACTCTGATAGCCCGGCACGCCCCCGGCATAATCGGTATCGACCGGAAGGAATTGCGATCCATAGACGAGTTTGTTTCCGTACCAATAAAAGTCGGTGTAGACGCCCACACTGGCACCGCCGATCACCTTCTTGAGCCGGGGGACCGTTGAGATGCGCCGATTCTCCCCATGAAGGGCATCCCGACGGGCGAGACGGGCATAGCGGGGCGAATTCCCCATCCGATAGACGGAGACTCGATCAGTCACCTCAATCGTGACCGGTAAGCCAGTGAGTGTCCCCCCTGACGGAATCTGCCCCCCGACCAGACAGACGGCACTACCTGTATTCGTGGCGGCAGGAGTGGCGACCCCGGTATCGAAAATTCCTTCCGCGGTGGCCCCCGTACTGTCCCGCATGGAGGTTGGGGGCACAAGCACGGTCGGAATCAGATAGAGTTCGGTTCCGGTCCCACTGCGCGGAAGCGGCATCTACGAGACTCCAATCTGCGCCCGCGGGCCGGGGCTGATCGGCCCCACCCGATCCGCGCGCTTGGCGATGATCCGCACCAACCGCTCGCCATCCACATTGACCGCGATCTCCTGCCGTTGGCCGGCGAGCACCTGGGCCAGTTGCCGAATCGCCTGCACCACTTCGCCCCCACCCGGGGCGGTGACCGTTTCGCCCCCGTGGACAATGGCAAGGGTCGGCTTCCCGAGCGGTCCCGGGACTTGCGTCATCGAGGTGGTTGCCAGCGATGGCAGTCCGATGCCGGACGGATTGATGATTCCGGTTCCTGACGGGAACGTCCCGATAGAGGAGAGGAAGGTGTTTGCTTCGGGCACGATGGTGCCGAACGTTTTGAGCGCCACGCTCTGCCCCTGCAGAAACGCCGTGCGGGCCTGGCCAGCGAACTGCCGGAAGCCCGTCACATCGCCGGCGGCGAGCCGTTCCGCCGCCAGCCCGGCCAGACGTGCCGCCTCGGTCAGTGCGCCCCCGATGGCTTCCTGCTGGATCAACCGTTCCGACAGCCGATTGACGAACATGGTGGAGAACGTATCGGCCAGCGAGCGTGCCCCCTCGGCTGGATCGGCGGTCTGGATGGCCTGAGTGAGGGCGGTCGCAATCCCTGTGCCCACAACGGCCATGGCGTCCTCGATGGTTCGTTGAATCCGCCCAATATCAAACGTCGATCCAGTCCAACCGGCCATGGCAATCGTCGCGCGATCAATCGCCAACGGTAATTCGCCCACCACATCAATCAACCCTTGAACCGCCGCCCTCGCATTCTGGGTAGTGAGCACCTGCTGATGAAGCAACAGGTTGACTTCTTGAATCCCTTTCACCAAATCAATCCCAGCGGTCGACGCCAACACTCCCAATTGTCGCCGGGCCTCTTCGGCACTCACGCCCATCGCCTCCAGATTGTTCGTCAGCGCATTGGCCATGTCGACCATGGCCTGGAGCCCTCCTTCTTGTCCGAGAATCACTCCAAGACCTAAGGCCCCACCGGTCCGAATCGCTTCGACCCCAGGCTGGGTTCCGGCACGGATTGCCTGGGCATTCCGTACCCGTTCGTCCATATAGGTGCTCGGAAATCCAAGTGCTTGCAGTTGGGCTTGCGCCCCACTGGTGGGCGCACTTTCAAGAAATTTGGTCCGAATGCCGCCGCGCCCGCCCCCACTGATGATCCCCTGTTGTGGTAATCCCGCCTCCTTGATCAATTCTTCCAATGCCTTTTTGGCAATGGCCCCAGTCGTTTTCGGTTGAATGATCTTGCGCAGCAATTGCCAGAATCCTGGCGCGACCATCGAGAGAAAGGTTTTTGCAAGGACTGGATTTCGCTCCATACTTTTACCGAGCGGTTCTCCGAGCGCTCCCAATCCGAGCGCTTCAAAGCTGCCACTGACCGCCGCTCCCTGCATGGCTGCCGCCATTTCGCGTCCGGACAGATTATATTCCCACTGCCGTCGCTTGCGTGTACTGGTCGCTTTACTGATCGCCCCGATCGCGGCAATCACAATGGCCGTAATATATCCTCCAGCCGCCGCCCCACCTGCGGCCCCACCAATGCCACCCGCTCCACCCAGCGCACTTGCTCCACCAAACGCGCTTGTGCCACTGATCAGGCTACTCTGCCCACCATATCCCGCAGTAAAGTTCACCCCCTCCCCAAAGGTTCCAACTCCGCCAGTATTGATACCAGCCAACGCCCCACTCGCCGTACTTCCCCCACCGAGCAGTCCACCGATCGCCCCAACCACATTGCTCACACCTCCGCCAATCGCACCCGCTGCCTGACCCAGCACCGGAATTCGGCCAAGGAGATCGCCGGATTTTGTGAGTAACGCCGGCAAATCCTGAAGAAAGTTCTTCTTCAACCGGAGATCGAGCGTCAGTTTCTCTTCGAGAATCCCTTCGATCATCGACCGGCCCATTTCCCGTGACGCCCGTTCGATCGTCTGATTGACGTTCGCCCCCCCGAGAATATCCGCGAACGCATTCACCACCGTCGGTTTCAGATTGATGTACTCGTTCTGGAGCCCGAGCAGGATGAGCCGTTGCTTCTCGAGCGATTCATTGATGCGGTTCTGGTTGGCCAGGTGTTCGTCGTCGATGGCGAGGATGCGATTGGCCGCCTGCTCGATCTGATCGCGGGCGCGGCGTTGATGATCTTCCTCTTTGATCCGTCCGGCATCCAGCTCCGCTTGCAGCCGCTCCTTCTGCGCTTCCAGCATGACGCGCTCGCTCGCCAACTGCTGCTCTCGGAGCACGAGGATGCCCCGCTCTCGTGCCTCCAGTTCCGCCGCGAGGCGATTCTGTTCGTGGGCGGAGGTGACGATGGACTGCTGCGCTTCGTTCTGCAGGCGGTAGATGCCGAGCGTCCCTTCAGCGGCCAGTTCCTCTTTTCGCTGTTCCAGTGCCAGCCGTTTCCGTGCGGTTTCCTGCGTGTCGAGGAGAGAGCGGAACTCTGCCGCCGCCTCTTGCTCCGCTTTCGTCGCGGCTTTTTTCCCGGCGGTCGCGCTCCGCTTGGCTGACCGTTCCTGAATCTCTGCAATCCGTTCCTGAAAGGTTTCCCAACTGATCCGCATCCCATGTGCCACGGCCGTGGCGGCCGTTTGTTGCGCTTCAACCAGTCCCGGTTGAGTACTCTGCAATGTGTTTTGGAGCGCCTGTGCCTCTTCCAGCGTGGTCCGTGCCTGCTCGGTCGCTTGAAAGGTGAGCGGACCATGCGCCTGAATGGCCAACGCCAGATTCTCCTGCGTCGGCTGTTTCGCATAGCGACGTAGGGTCAACGTCGCTTCGTCACGAATATTTTCAGCTTGTAACTGTGCGGTGGCTTTTAGGAGATCGGTCAGATCTGAGAAGGTTGCTTTCACGGTGAGAATCGTTCCATTCAATACCTGGAACGCTTGCGTGACCCTGTCCATCGCGGGCAGATACTGTTTGTCAGATACGTCCGCTGACTTTTCGACGGCTGCCCGCCATTGGGCGAGCGCATTTAGAACAATGTCGAGTTGCTTGCTGGTCTCGATCGGCAGTCCTCCCGTTACTTCCCGCATCAGGCGACCGCCAGGCGTCTCTGGTTTAAACACCTCCGGGCCATACTGCTTGGCCACTGCCGCCATTTGATTGACAAGGGTTGCCAGCGCACTGGCTTGTTCAGCGGCCGTTCGCGGTCCCTGGAACGTTCCCCCTAATATTCCACCGGGAACAAATCGCTCTCGCGTGCTTCGTAAGGCGGTCTCCGCGATATTGACCTGCAAGGCTCGTTGCTGTTCTTCCCAGAATGAGATTTGCCCTGCATATCCCCGCGCCGTGGCTTCCTCAAATTTGCGCGCACCCTCCTCCAGCGCTTTCTTCTGGGCGTCCGCGGCTGTCTCGCCCCCTTCGCGATACGCCTCCAATACTTTCGTGACGAGGTAATCCACGGCGAGTCCAGCCGCGAGCGCTACGCCAACGCCGGTGACGGTTCCACCGATGATCCCCGCCGCGCCCGTCGCGGCACCGACCGCACCCCGCGTCGCGAGAAACCCTGCAGCTCCAGTCAGACCACTCGCGGCCGTCCGCGCTCGTGCGACTCCGCCCAATTCGCGGAAGGTCATTGAGGCCGCCCCACCTTCAATTATGCCACCGACCGTCGCGCCGATCGCCTGACTGGCTGTGCGGCCAGCCACACGGCCCACGGCTCCCCCAACCGCGACCCCGGTCAGGAGACTCAGGACCCGCATGGGTCCCGCGGACGCTATCTTCGTCAGCCATTCGGCAATGGTCCGCAGTGCGCGACCGATCTGGGTGAAACTGTCGGCGAGCGCCTGCATCTTCTGCGGGTCTTTCCGAATGGCCTCAATGCCCCGCTCCACGTCATGGAGCAGACCCATGAGTTGCTGCGTGAGGCCGGTGCCAATCTCCATTCCCAGCCGCTGCAACTGGCCCTGGACCGAATGAAAGAGGCCCATAAGCGTGTTGCGGTTCTGCTGGGCCACCAAGCCGACCAGTTTCAGCCGATCCAACAGAAACTGCTCCAGGTTTCCCGACGCAATCTGCGATTTGAGAATCGCTTGATCTAACTGGAGATAGTTGCCGAGGACGGTCCGGGAAATCTGCGGGAGCGCCTGGAAGATGTCGCGGGCCTCCCGGGCGAGGGTCGCGCTGCTGATGTGGAGCCGTTCGCCCAGGACACCGAGCAGCGAGACAATCTCGATGGCCCCCTTGGTCGACACCCCGGCCGAGCGCGCGGCGCCGGCAATGGTCATGAAGCCTTCGGCAATCCCTTCGAGCGGGAGGCCGAGCTGAATGGCGGTATCCAGCATGTCCTTCATGGCCCCGCCCGCTTCAGTGAGCGCAATGGCCACCTGCGACTGGTCCGGCAGCGGACGACCGAGGAGATCGAAGAACCGGGTCGTGACGGTCATGGTCTCCGCCGCCCCGAGCTTCACCTGCTCCATCATGGCCGTAAAATCGACGATGCCCTTGGTGGCCTTCACCAATGCCCCGGTCCCAAGCGCCACGGCGAACATGCCGAGATACTGCATGGCGCGCCCGGTGGTCTGCTCGAACGCGCTCATCGCGACGTACATGCCGTTCAGGCTACCGCGGAACGGTGCGGCATACGCCATCCCGTTGCGCATGGCCTGGGCGAATTTCTCCATGCTATGGCTAGCCCGTGCCACCCCAGTTCCGACTTCGCCCATCGACCGGCCGAACCCCGCTCCAAAGGCTTGGCGCTGGCGCATTGCCTGCTGCATGGACTGTCCAAATGCTTTCATGGACAATCCCACGTCCCCCACGGCAGTCCCCACTTGTTTGTAGGCAGTGGTCTGCAATTTATTGAGCACGATGTTCCCGCGCTCCAGATGCATCACGGCTTTCTTTCGCTCCTCCCATTGGCGGAGGGCCTTTTCGTGGGCGATGACCGCCGCGCCAGCGGCCAGCGTAAAGCCAGAGGCCCCGGGACGACCGCGTTCTGCATAATCCATGAAGGCTTGGCCTTTTTGGTACCCGGCCGACCATCGGGTCATCTGCTGGCCCAGCATTGTTCCTGGAGCCGCGAGGCCATAGAGCCGCCGTTCCCGGGCGGAGAGGAAGGCCGGTCCAACGGCTGCCATCCGTTGGCGGACGGATTCAATAGCATACGCCTGTTGCTGCAAGCGCCCGCCCGTCGCGCTAGCCGTAATGGGCATCGTGACCCGACGGCTCGTCGCCATCACCCGAGCAGTGCCCGGCGCCTGCATCGCCTCCTGAAGATCGCGCCGGAGTTTCCCGATCACCTGGACAGCGCCCGAGGCATCGAGCACGACCCGATAGCGAATCTCACGCGTCCCCGAGGCCATCATTCTCCTCCGGCTCGGGGTCAATCATGGCGAGCCAGGTCAGGTCCTCCTCGGTGAACGGGGCCTTCTTCCCCTGATAGCGGTCGAGGAGGTCTTGCAGCACGCTCAGTTCCTCCCAGAGCGGCTCCCAGTCCGCCTCCGGCACCTGCTCAAAATACCGCATGCGAAACTCAAAACGCCCTTCGTCCAACTCACGCACCGCGCCCATACCGGTGGAGACCCACTTGGTGCACTTGCTGTAGAGGCCCCAGAGTTCGCGGTAGTAGACGGGGAAGTACTCGAAGACGCAGCGCCGCTCGCAGTAGCGTTCGCTCCAGTTCCCGTAGCCCGCCGAGTGCTCGCAGCACGTACACTTGGTCGCGGCGGTCCCTTCGCGTTCTTCATCGCTCAAGGGACAGCCGCAGGACTTCGGCGTGAACTGGTTCAGGCAGAAACGGACGAAGCATTCGAGTCTTTTTTTTCCTGCGTCAGAATCTCGGTCGCATACGTGGAGAGATCGAGCGCTTCATCCGAGATGAGGGTGAAGTACTCGTTCTCGAGCAGCGAGGCCAATTCCTCCGCATGATCCGGCGTGAAAGGCAATTCCTCGGGCAGCTTCGCCACCGCCTCGGGCCGTTGGAGGGCGAAGGACGAGCAGCGCCGAAGATTCGCCTTGGTCAGTCCGCGCCAGTTCGCCAGACACTTCTTCAGAAACCGCTGGCGGAACAGATACTCGTCCTGCAGATTGATGGCCCCCTGGCGCCGGGCACCCTGGCGCTGCCGGGTAGTGACGAGTTTGTTCAGTTCGTCGCCGGGGACATAGCGCACTTCGACCTCGAAGGGCGGCGCATTGGTTTCGGGATCGGCAGTGAGCACGGTTACCCACCGTCGGAGTTCCCGAATCTGTGAGGAGAGTGAATCACGATGGAGTTCGCCTAAGAGTCCCATGGGTTGGTGGACCCTCCTTTCTGGTTTCCATCGTACGCCGCGTCCGCTGGCGGACGGAAGTGCGGAATTGACCGTCAGCAATGAATCTGCCATGAGGACGTTTCTGTGCTGACGCAACTCCCCCAACGCCGTCTGCTCCAAGCGCTCTGTGAATTCGCCAACGGGCGAGCGCTCCGCGAGACGTTCTCGCCGGGGCTCCGGTTCGATATGAACGAAGCCTCCGTGCTCTCCATTCGTTCGCTCAGCGGGACCGTCTGGGAACTCCGGACCACCACACGACAATTGCTGACGGTGCTGGCCCACGGCGATCCGGACGCGATCGAAGCCGCCATCAATACGCGCACCGTGCCGGCGGCGCTCATCTCCGGTCCCCGCGTAGCCTCCACCGCCTATCGGCGACCGACCGCGGGGCCGGCGCTGCTGACGCCCGTGGTGAACGGGCTCGACGATCTCCCGTGGGCGGTCCTGGCCCTGGCGCGCTGCACGGCCACGGGGACGGGGGATACGCTGGCGGACCGGGTGGCCCGGTGCGCCGAGTGTCAACAGTTCTTTCTCCTGCCCACCCGGCGGTCGGCACGGTTCTGCAGCAAACGATGCCGGAACCGCGCCGACCACCGGCGCACGAACCGGAGGTCTGTCAGGCTTTCGGCTTGAGCGCCTCAGCGAGCGTGGTCGCAACGAGCGCCCCGATCGCCTTCAGGCTCGCATCATCAATCGACACGGCCCGCGCGGTCAGCGTATCGCCCGCGCCCTGCTGCACCGGATTCCACAGCGCATCGGTGGCGACATCGCGATGGGCGAGATTCTGCTTGTCCAGGGCGTCCATGTTCTGGACGGCTTTCTTGCCGACCATATTCGCCGTCTCGACCGCGTTTTGCAGCGCCTGATTCGCGATAACCTGCCGGGCGTTGTCATGCTGCTGCGCGTCGCTCAGGAGTTTATCGACGAGCGCGCGATTGCGGCGAATCGATTCAAGCGACTCCTGCTGATACTCATCGTAGGTCCGCTTGATATTCGCCATCCAGGCGTCGGTGAGACTTTTGAGATTGACCGCCCATGCTTTGTTTGTGCCAATCTCCTCTTCCACTTCGCCTTCTTGCCGATCGGGCGTCTCCGCCATGTGACCTCCTGTTATCGATGAATGATGTAGAGCCAACTGTTCGCGATACCGGTGCAGGACCAGTTGAGCACCCGGGTCCGGAAGCCTTCGGAATCATCGAAGCCCGGGGGCTCGGCCAACTGCAATTTGAACTCCGCCGGGGCGACCGCAGTCGTCTCCGTCATGAAATTGAGATCGTTGCCGAACACGATCCGGTGACCTTCTCCTTGACCGACCGTCAGTCGAAACGCGTACTTGTTCCCCGCCTTGAAATCCGTGACCCAGTCGCGGTCCTCATCCTCTTCCACCGTCAGGATCAACCGCGGGTCGGGCTTGCGGACCACCGCATATTCGATCATGCCGGCGTTATCGCACGGCTGATTCGCATCGAATCGCCGTGAGACCTGCGTCCCCAGCTGGAGTTGGAATCCGATCAACACCGGCGTCCATTCGTCCGTATTCACGGTTCCATCGTACCGGAGCAGTTTACAGTCGGCCGCACAGAGTTGTGGCGGAATACCCGGAGAGGACAACGGATCCGGATTTGCGGTTTTGACGTTGGTATCGGTGGCCCCACGGATATCGAAGGCACCCCGGACGTTGTTGCCGGCGGTTCCCTCAAAGTTGAGGGTGCCGACAGCGCCTTTCGCCGGATACTTTCGCGAATCCAGGTAGCTGACGATCGTGGCCGCTTCTTGATTGTCAGAGAGGGGATAATATTGCACTTCGTTGAGCGTCGCATGGGTCGTGGGCGCTTTTTCGGTCAGATTGTCGTCATGCAAGCGATCCGTGTAACTGTTGGTCCCGCTCGGAATTTCCGCGATGAAGTATTTTTGGGCTCCGGCGGTCCCGCTCGCTTTGGTTCGATAGAGGCGTCGAATGCCGGTCGCGCTGGTCGTCAGACTGGA
>Ga0113563_10001662_pt1 | contig 12861 bp, 9 predicted proteins | sample Mud3Dept3metaG_FD_80117 | JGI IMG/M metagenome (GOLD analysis project Ga0113563, IMG submission 80117) | Freshwater wetland microbial communities from Ohio, USA, analyzing the effect of biotic and abiotic controls - Mud 3 Core 4 Depth 3... | ecosystem: Environmental > Aquatic > Freshwater >...
ATGAAAGGGCTATACAGAAGAATTTTGATTTCTCACTTTCGCTTCGGGACATTAAGACAACAGGCTTGGAAGTTCCTCTTATCAACCCGGCCAGTTCTCCGGATGCAAAAAGCATAAGTGCCTTGTAAAACGGATTGCTTGACTCCAGGGAAGGAAAAAGAAGGATATCGGCATCACCATTTACTGGTGTTTCAACTCCTTTGATTTCAATACTTTTCTTGTCGCACGCAAGGAAAAGATCAATGGGACCATCAATAATGCAGTTTTTTATCTGTCCGCTTTCTGCCATTTTGCACATTTCTGTATAATCGGTTGAGTTCCTGAGATGACGGCTAATTTTTTCAGAAGGTCCGATCAGAGCTATTTTGGGTTTTTCAATTTGAAATTTCTGAGCCATCTCAATAGCGTATTCAGCCATGGCAATTTTTTGTTTCAGATCAGGAAACGGGATTACAGCCGGATCGGTTATGAAAAGTAATTTATGGTAAGCAGGTATCTCGATAGCCCCGACATAGCTCAATACCGCATTCGGGAGCATCAGCCCGGATTCCTTGTCCATTACCGCTTTAAGAAAAATGTCCGTTCCCACAAGTCCTTTCATAACCACATCCGCCTGGTCTTCTCTTGCAAGAACGACAGCTTTTTTTGAGGCATTCTCTTCATTATCAGAATCAATGATAGTGAAGAGATTATGATCTATTTCTTTCTCTTTACAAACAGATACAATCTTATCCGCATGACCGATCATTAAAGCTTCAGCAAAGCCATCTTTGACTGCTTCATGTATGGCATAAATTGTATTTGTATCGTGTGGCCAAACTACAGCGATACGGTGCTTCCTGTTAAGTGCAAGCACTTTTTCCACCATCTGATCAAGGGAAATGATCATATGATTCTTATTTGCTGGCTGCAGCTGCGAGTAGAATGCTGTCGTACTTTGCCTGTTCCGAATCAGATCTTGAAGTCAGTACGATCGGAACCCTGGCACCAAGGATTACTGAAGCTACTTTTGCTTTCGCAAAGAATACAAGTGATTTGTAGAGTACATTACCCACTTCGATATCGGGCATCAATAAAAGGTCAGTATCACCGGCAACTTCACTTCTTATCCCTTTATGCTGAGCACTTTCATAGCTCACAGCATTATCGAAAGCCAGCGGACCGTCAATAATGCAGTTTTTAATCTGGTCGCGCTGGTTCATTTTCGAGAGCAGAGCTGCATCGAGTGTGGCTTCCATATTTTCGTTAACCATCTCAACTGCTCCCAGAATTGCAACCTTTGGCATCTTATACCCAAGCTTAATAAGACAGGATACAGAATTATTAATTATAGCTATTTTATCCTGAAGATTGGGGGCGATATTCATTGCCACATCAGTAACAGCGATGACTTTATGATATGTTTCAACCTCAAATAATGCAAAATGGGAAAGAAGATTACCTGTTCTAAGTCCCCATTCTTTATTAAGTACACATTTAAGCAAAGTTGACGTTCCTACCTTTCCTTTCATAAGTATATCACCCTGCTTATTACTGGCCATTTTAACAGAAATCTGAACTGCCATTTCCATATCAGGTTCATGTATGATAGATAGTCCGTCAATATCATAATTATTTTCTGCACAGATATTCCGGATACTATCCTGATCGCCGATAAGAACAGGTTCAACAATACTGTCCTGCCAGGCCCTGACTACAGCACCAAGAGAATGCTGATCCTGAGCAGCTGCAACAATCAGTTTCTTTCTGGGACCACCTGCAACAATGTCTTTAAGGTCAGATAAGTGTTTTAATACCATTAATGATTCAATTAGATTGTATGATGTTCGACAATATAATTCGTATCAGACGCTATTACGAATTCTTCATCCGTAGTGACTGCCATTACTGTAACTTTTGATTCAGGCCTGGATATTGTAATATCCTTTCCTCTGGATCCGTTGTTTTTATCATCGTCAAAAATTATTCCCAGTCCTTCCATATCTGCACAGATCATCTTTCGCATACTAAAATCGTTTTCACCTATTCCTCCTGTAAATACAAGCAGATCTGTTCCGTTAAGGGCAGCCATATATGAGCCTATAAATTTTTTGACTTTATAAGCATACATTTTAAGGGCAAGTATTGCTTTTTTATTTCCTGCATCAGCAGCTGTTTCGAGGTCACGCATATCAGAAGATATCTGGGATATGCCAAAAACCCCGCTCTTCTTATTAATCATGTTGTTTACACCTGTCACATTAAGATGCTCCTTATCAGCAATATATACGAGAACTCCCGGATCAACTTCACCTGTCCGGGTTCCCATAATTAGTCCGTCAACCGGAGTAAAACCCATTGATGTATCGATTGATTCACCTTTGTTTATGGCAGTGACTGAGGCGCCGTTACCGAGATGGCATGTTATTATTTTCAGATCTTTAATATTTCTGCCAAATAGTTTTGCAGCTTTATGGGCTACATATTTATGGCTAGTCCCATGATATCCGTATTTTCTTACCCTGTATTTCTCATAATATTCATAAGGTATTGCATACATATAAGCATAATCGGGCATTGTCTGATGGAATGAAGTGTCGAAGACAGCAACCTGCGGCACTCCCGGAATGAGCTTCTCGACTGACAATATACCTTTAAGATTAGCGGGATTATGCAAAGGAGCAAGTTCAATGCAGGCTTCGATATCTTTTTTAACATCATTATCAATCAGAACGCTTTCCTTATAATTTTCTCCTCCGTTTACAACTCTGTGTCCGACAGCTTTGATCTCATTAACACTTTTAATCACACCGTGTTTCTGATCGCACAAAACTTCCATTACTATATTAATTCCTGTGGTATGGTCAGGAACATCTGTAATTACTTTATAACATTCACCATTGGAAGGCTTATGAGTAAGGATACTTTCGTTTAATCCGATACGCTCTAAAAGTCCTTTTGCAAGCCTTTCACAGCCATTGGACATATTGAATAACTGGTATTTTATTGAAGAGCTTCCGCAATTTAAGACTAGGATGATCATCGCTTATAATCAGATTTTTAATTTCTATTTAACACCAGCAGCCTGATTAACTGTAATAGCTATCATGCTCACAATATCGCTTACTGAACACCCCCTGGACAAGTCGTTAATAGGAGCTGCCATACCCTGGAGTATTGGACCGAGAGCTTCGGCGTGAGCTAACCGCTGAACAAGTTTATATGCAATATTACCACAATTGAGATCAGGGAAAATAAGGACATTTGCTTTTCCTGCTATTTTACTGCCAGGTGCTTTTTTCTGTCCTATAGATTCAACAAGAGCAGCATCTCCCTGAAGTTCTCCGTCGATCAAAAGCTCTGGTGCCATTTGCTGGGCAATTTTTGTGGCACTTATTACTTTATCGACGAGTTCATGTTTTGCACTGCCTTTTGTGGAAAAACTGAGGAGTGCTACTTTTGGTTCAAAACCACCCAGAGTTTTTGCAGTGTGAGCAGTGGCAACTGCTATTTCTGCCAATTCTGTATCAGTAGGATTCGGGTGAACTCCCCCATCAGCAAAAACTAAAACTCCGTTTTCGCCGAAGCTTTTGTCCTGAAGGATCATAATAAATGCCCCTGAAACAACAGAAATTCCTGGAGCGGTTTTAACATATTGAAAAGCAGGTCTTAAAACATCTCCGGTTGCATGGTCAGCTCCTGATACTTCTCCGTCGGCATCACCATTCTTAATCATAAGAACCCCAAGGTAGAGAGGATCTTCAATAAGTGTGGCTGCTTCTTCACGAGTCATTCCTTTGTTCTTCCTGAGTTCTACCATCATATTAATATAATGGTCTTTTTGGGGGTGTGACTTTGGATTAACTATAGTTACTTTTCCGATGTTCTTTAATCCAAGTTTTGCAGCATGGGAGTTTATTTCGACAGGATCACCTATTAAAATAATCTGGGCAAGTTTTTCTGCAACAGCAATATCCGCAGCCTGGATTGTCCTTTCCTCATAACCTTCAGGGAGTACAATCCTCTTGAAATGTTTTCTTGCATTTTGTTTTATGATATCCAATAATTCCATTGTGTATCAGTATTTTGACTTGTTCGAAATTATTTTCTAAATGTACGAAAAAAAAGTCCGAATATCCAATCATGCAATACATGATTATTGTCAGATTCTTATTTTTATCAGATATACAAGATATAAACAGAGTGAATAAAATTCCTGTCAAATCATTTTTCTAAATTAGCAGCTCGAAACAGGATTATGAAAACTGATATAATATTCCCGAGACTGGATGCTCTTGGAAGAAGTCTTGAGGGAGATCTTAAATATGATAAGATTACCAGAATCATATATGCGACTGATGCTTCTGTTTACAGGGAAATTCCGCTTGCGGTTGCCTGGCCTAAGAATAGAACAGATATTAAGAAAGTACTTGCATTTGCATCCCGGGAAAATATAAGCATTACCATCAGGGCTGCCGGTACGTCATTGGCCGGACAGGTTGTTGGTTCCGGTATTATAGTCGATATATCGAAATACATGAAGAGGATTATCCAGATTAATGAAGATGAAATGTGGGTGAGAGTAGAACCTGGTGTTGTGCTTGATGAACTGAATCTGATGCTTAAAGAAAAAGGATTGTTCTTCGGGCCTGAAACATCCACTTCGAACAGGTGCAATCTGGGAGGAATGGTAGGTAATAATGCATGTGGCTCTCATTCTGTCGTTTATGGTTCGACACGGGATCATACAATTGAACTGAAGACAATATTGAGTGATGGCAGTGAAGCAATATTCGGACCTGTTGATAAAAAAGCTTTTAATGAAAAATGTCTGCTTTCAAATTTCGAAGGATCTCTTTACCGTAAGATTAATGAGATCCTTGGAAATCCTGTTAACAGGGAAGAAATCAGAAAAGATTATCCCGATAATACAATTCCAAGAAGAAATACAGGATATGCACTGGATCTTCTTCTTGATAATGAGATATTTGATAATATTTCCAGGAAACCATTTAATTTCTGTAAGCTTCTTACCGGTTCAGAGGGAACTCTTGCGATCACAACCGAAATTAAACTTAATCTTGTCAAATTACCTTCCCCAAATAAAGCTCTGGTTTGCATTCATCTGGCAAAAAGGAATGATGCCTTCTTAGCTAATCTTATTGTATTAAAACATCAACCTTCAGCGGTTGAAATGATGGACGACAGGATTCTTAAGCTTACTGAAGGAAATTTAAGCCAGAGAGCTAACAGATTCTTCCTTGACGGAAATCCGGAGTCCATTGTAATTGCCGAATTTGTAAGGGAAAGACCTGAGGAGGTTGACAAAGTTATTACAGATTTAATAAGCGAACTTAAATCAGCAGGGTATGGCTATTCATTTCCGGTTGTCAGAGGAAATGATATTCTAAAAATATGGGAATTGCGAAAAGCCGGTCTGGGAGTGCTGGCCAATATGAAAGGAGATCCAAAACCTGTTTCACTGATCGAAGATACGGCAATTAATGTTGAGAAAATGCCGGCATATATTGCAGAGTTTGAGAAAATGTTGTCGGCTTACGGGAAAGAAGTAGTTTATCACGCACATATAGGTACAGGAGAATTGCACATCAGGCCTATTCTTAACCTTAAGGATCAGGCTGATGTAGAACTTTTTAGAATTCTCGGACTGGAAACAGCTAAGCTGGTAAAGAAATACAGGGGATCGATGAGCGGTGAGCATGGTGACGGAAGACTCAGAGGCGAATTTATTCCCATAATTTTAGGGGAGCACAATTATGGTCTTCTTAAGGAAATTAAGAAGACCTGGGATCCTCAGAATATACTGAATCCCGGTAAAATAACAGATACCCCTCAGATGAATACTTTTTTGAGGTATGATCCGGGCAAGAAGACTCCCGAAATTCAAACAATATTTGATTTTTCATCAACTGACGGTATTATCAGGGCTGCTGAAAAATGCAACGGATCAGGTGATTGCAGGAAATCAATGATTATTGGGGGGACGATGTGTCCCTCGTTTATGGCAACTGGTGAAGAAAAGAATTGTACCAGGGCCAGGGCAAACATTATAAGGGAATTCCTCACCGCTGATAAATACAATATTTGGCAGCATAAGGAGATTTATGAAATTCTCGACCTTTGCCTTTCTTGCAAGGGTTGTAAGTCAGAATGTCCGTCGGGTGTGGATATTTCAAAACTTAAGGGTGAATTTCTTCAGCACTGGTACGACAGGAACGGAATCCCGCTCAGAACAAGGCTTATAGCATATATAACAACTATCAATAAATGGGGTTCTTATGTACCAGCATTTTTTAATTTTTTTGTAAAGAACAAAACATTATCAGGATTAATAAAAAGAATAATTGGCTTTGCTCCTGAGCGATCAATACCTTTATTAAACAGGATTACATTAAGGAAGTGGATAAGAAATAACCTGGAATCAATAAATCCCAGTGAAACGAAAGGTCGGTTATGTCTGTTTATTGATGAATTTACCGACTTCAATGATACTGCAACGGGTATAACAGCGATCAAGCTTTTAACCTCACTCGGATACGAAGTGATGACAATCCGCCACGGAGAAAGTGCAAGGACTTACCTTTCAAAAGGACTTATCAGAAAAGCAAAAAGAATAATACGTAAAAACATTCTGGCTTTCTCCGGGCTCATTGACAAGGATCTTCCTCTGGTTGGCATTGAACCATCTGCAATTCTAGGTTTCAGGGATGAATATCCTGATCTGGCGGGAGATGATTTAAAAGAAGCTGCAGAGAAGATTGGTTCAAACAGTATGATGATAGACGAATTCATTGCAAATGAATTCAGATCAGGAAGAATAGGAAGGGGATCATTTAAGGAGTCCCGTGCAGATATAATTCTCCATGCACATTGCCAGCAAAAAGCCATTTCCTCCTCGGCAGTCACAATTGAAATGCTTTCAATACCGTCTAATTTCAGAGTCAGGGAGATACCATCAGGCTGCTGCGGAATGGCAGGATCATTCGGATATGAAAAGGAACATTATGAACTTTCGAATAAAATAGGTGAATTGATATTATTTCCTGAAATAAGGAAAGCTGGTGATAATTTCATCATTGCAGCACCAGGTACCAGTTGCAGGCATCATATAAAAGACGGGACGGGCAAAACTGCTCTTCATCCTGTGGAAATATTGTTCGATGCACTTCGAAAGTAAAGAAGAAAAGGATTGTTGATATATAAGGAGAATTTATAGTTTTATTTTGAAGTCATCTGCGTCTTTCAGAACGGGAAATTTTTTACGGAAAGAAGATAATTCATCCATTGATATTTCTGCTGATATTGTGCATTCCCTGTTTTTACCCGCGGAAACCATTATTTCACCACGTGGATTGATAATCATTGATTCGCCGGTGTAGTTTATTCCTGTTCCATCTATCCCGATTCTGTTTGCTCCGGCCACAAAGCATTGATTTTCAACTGCCCTGGCTTTCAATAAGGTAATCCAAACATCTCTCCTCGCGGATGGCCAGTTGGCGGAATTGATCAGCAGATCATAATCGTTTCGATTTCTGGTCCACACCGGAAACCTGAGGTCGTAACAAATATTAGGAGAAATTCTGATACCCCTGAATTTGAAAGTAAGACGTTTTTTCCCGGGCGTAAATGCCTTTTCCTCATTTCCCATCCTGAAAAGGTGGCGTTTGTCATAAAAGTATGATTTCTTTTCAGGGGAGACGAAAATCCACCTGTTATAGAACCTGTTTTTGTCTTTGACAATATAACTTCCGCATATTCCTGAATTTCTTTTTTCGGCTATAAATATCATCCAGTCGAATGTTACTGACCGGTAAGATTCGCTTATTTTTTCAGGATTCATGGAGAATCCGGTATTAAACATTTCGGGAAGGATAATGATATCCGCGTCATTTTTTGAATGATTTAATAATTGTTCAATTTTTTTGAAATTTCTATCCTTTTCCTCCCATATTGTATCAGGCTGGATAATTGATATCTTCATCTGCTATATTATTTAAATATCATCAAATCAAGTGGATCAATAAAAAAAGCACAGGCAGACAGCCACCTGTACTTTTCCTTATATTGATTCCCGTCTTTCTTATTTTGCAGAAAGGGAGGTATAGTAATCGTCGAAAATCCCTTTAATCAGCGGTCTGTAATATAACCAGAAGAACCTTCTGGTATCATCCGGTTTTTTGGAATACAGAATACCTTTCAGCTTTTCTACACCAATAAACTTTGAGGTCCATACCGGAATATCAGTGCTTGCAAAATCTCCTGAGAAATAGTATGTTCTCCTGGCAACAGGGTCCTGAATTACAGCTGGAAATTGATTTACAAGTCCGAATTCAGCAAGCAATGTATCACCCAGGTCAGTTGTTTCGATTTCAAATTTCGAGATGACGTTATTATCAAACGGATCAATAATATCGAACCACCGATCAAAAGTAACTGAGGCAGGAAGATTCCATTTTGTGCAATATGCTGAATCACTAACAATTACAGGTATTGGGTTTTTAAGATGAGTTCCATCTTCAAGGACTATTATTGCTTTGTCTTTCAGCAGTACAATACCCTTTTTCACAAATGTCCATGGCTTTTTATATTGTTTTCTGTACATGCCAGTCATCCAGATTGGAAAGTCTGATTCAGTGGAATCTAGTGAGTTGAAATACTTTCCTGTCCATCCGCCGAATTTTATTCCCAGTCGTTCCTGGATCCTGTAGGCTTCATATTCAGCAGTCGGGTAGTCAAATGAATTATATTCAAGAATAACAAGCTTATTCCTGTCTTTCATTTCCTTGATCAGAAGGTTATCATTATTGTTGAGTCCGCCATACAGTTTTCTGGATTTCCGGCTTTTATTAATTCCCTGATACCAGTCATTGAAGAATACACCATAAGTATCCGTAAAATAGATAGCATCAGCCTTTTCAGGAAGGTCTTTCAGGTCTGCAAGACGGTACTCATTTTTATCCCAGAGCTTTTCTTTTAAAGGTCTTGTCGGAACAAATCCATAATAATCTTTACGGTAGGAATAACTTGTTTTCTTCTCTTTTTTAACAAACCTGTCGTTTGTTATAATCCAGTTAAAAGACTTATGCTTTACGCGGGCTGGTGTAGGAACAGTCTTATCGACAATTAATATACCTAAGGGCTTTTTGGTTTGAAAAGTCCAGCGAAGCAGGTTGATAACAGGCAGTGCAAGAATTAATGCCAGAATAATGACAACAATTAGCAGAGGTTTTTTCATAACTGAATTACTTTCTGATAATATTCAAATCCAAAAACTATCTAAAAATGCGTTAAAATCTCAAATTCAACTGTTAAATGTATTAATTTATTTTTTTTAAAGAAAATAAATTGGAAGCAATTTAGTAAAAATTATTTAACTGCAAAAATTGTTAATCCATGTAAGTTGAGTTATCAGCAATCAATAAAGCCGCAGTAAGACCATTAATTTTATTACTTTTACGAAAACTTTAATATATGCTTGCCAATCAGCCACTGGCAGACAGATTGAGACCGAAAGACCTTGATGAGTTTTGCGGACAGCAGCATCTTGTAGGTAAGAACGCTGTCTTAAGAAAGGTTATCGAATCGGGGAATATACCTTCTTTTATATTATGGGGTCCGCCAGGAGTGGGTAAAACCACGCTCGCCTATATTATTTCAAATACCCTTAAACGACCTTTTTTTCATCTCAGTGCGGTTCATTCGGGAGTCAAAGATGTCAGAGAAACAATTGAAAAGGCAAAGAAACAGCAATTCTTTAACCAGCCAAATCCCATATTATTCATTGATGAAATACACCGCTTTAACAAGTCGCAACAGGACTCTCTCCTGAGTGCTGTAGAACAGGGAATTATTACCCTTATCGGGGCGACAACCGAAAATCCTTCATTTGAGGTTATATCCCCTCTTCTATCGCGATGCCAGGTTTATGTTATGAATCCGCTTGACGAAAATGAACTGATTGAATTACTGAATAAAGCTTTGAAGAAAGATACTTATCTGGCCGCATATGACATTGAAGTTGAAGAATATGAGGCATTTATTCGTGTCTCAGGAGGTGATGCCAGAAAATTATTCAATGCACTCGAACTAGTTGTAGCGTCTGAAGCTGATGAAAAAGGTACAGAAAAAATCATCATCACAAATGAAAAGGTTCTGACACATGTTCAGAAAAATCTGGCACTCTATGATAAAAATGGCGAACAACACTATGATATAATTTCTGCATTCATAAAATCTATGAGAGGAAGTGATCCGAATGCCGCCGTATACTGGCTGGCACGGATGGTAGAAGGTGGAGAGGATCCAAAATTTATTGCAAGGCGTATGGTAATTCTTGCTGCAGAGGATATTGGCATGGCAAATCCGAATGCTCTTCTTCTGGCACAGGCTTGTTTTGAAGCGATAAACGTGATCGGTTGGCCGGAATCAAGAATAATTCTTTCTGAAACAGCTATTTATCTTGCAACCTCTCCTAAAAGCAATGCCTCTTATATGGCTATCGAGAGTGCAATTGAAGCAGTCAGGGAAAAAGGTGATCTGCCGGTACCTTTACATATCAGGAATGCTCCCACAAAGCTTATGAAAGATCTCGGATACCATAAAGGGTACAAATATGCACACGACTTTAAAGACAACTTTATACAGGATAATTATCTTCCGGAAGAGTTAAAAGGAACTCAGTTTTATGAACCCGGAAGCAATCCGAAAGAGGATGAAATAAAAAGACGGCTAAAAGAATTGTGGAAAGACATCTATGACTATGAGAAATAATAAAACTATCTCCATAGCTCTCCGGATAACCAAAAGTATTTTAAGAACATACATAGAATTACCCGGAAAAGTACTTCAAAATAATTGAATGAATAATTTGTTACCTTTACGACCCCATGATAAAAGATAAAATAAATATTCCCGGGCTCAAATATGCGGAAACTGACAATTTTTTGCTGATAGCCGGGCCTTGTGTGGTTGAGAGTGAAGATATTGTTTTCACTACCGCAGAGCATCTGTCGAAGTTATCTGATAAATTTCAGTTACCATTTGTTTTCAAATCTTCTTACAGAAAAGCCAACCGGTCGAAGGTCGATTCTTTCTCAGGAATCGGAGATATAAAAGCTTTAAAAATCCTTGCCGGTGTAAAAGAAAGGTTTTCTGTACCGGTTATCACCGATATACACAATCCTGATGAAGCTCAGGTTGCAGCACAATATGTTGATATCCTGCAAATACCGGCTTTTTTATGCAGACAGACTGATCTGCTTGTCGCAGCAGCTAAAACCGGTAAATGGATAAATATTAAGAAAGGTCAGTTTTTATCAGGCTCGTCAATGAAGTTCGCGGTGGAGAAGGTAAGGGATTCCGGTAATCATAACATCATGATAACAGATCGCGGGAATATGTTTGGTTATCAGGATATAGTTGTTGATTTCAGAAATATACCGGTGATGCAGAAAACAGGTGTCCCTGTTATAATGGATATAACACATTCGCTTCAGCAGCCAAATCAGGAAGCAGGTGTTTCGGGAGGAATACCTGAAATGATAGAGACTATCGGCCGTGCAGCCATTAGTGTCGGAGCTGACGGAATCTTTATAGAGACACATCCCGATCCTTCAACAGCAAAATCTGATGGGGCTAATATGTTAATACTCTCAGCAATGGATAAACTTCTGGATAAGCTTGTTGCATTAAGAAAAACCATAAACTCTTTTAACAAATAACATCTAATTTCAATTATATGAAAAAACTGCTTTTAATTTCGATCTGCCTTCTTGCTATTACAGTATTAAACTCTCAATCGCTTGAAGAAATCATTAATAAATATACCACCTCAAATAAACTGGATAAGATCTCTGATTATAAAACTCTGAAGATTACCGCAAAAATGTCGATGATGGGTATGGAGATGCCCATGGAAATGTGGATGAAGAATCCTGATAAGATAAAAACAGTTACAAGAATGAATGGACAGGAAATCGTCCAGGTTTTTGATGGGGAGAAAGGTTACATGATAAATCCTATGACTGGATCAGCCGTTCCGACAGAAATGACAGCCGGTCAGATAAAGGATATGCAGAGAAGCAATGCTTTTCAGAACACCCTGGCAAATTATCTTAAGAACGGACAACTTACTCTTGATGGAGAAGATAATATTAGCGGGAAACCTGTATATAAAATAAAAGCTGTTATTGAGGGAGGAACGAGTGCAACAATATTTATTGATAAAGCTTCTTTTCTTATTTTAAAGACTATTGCCGATATTAATCAGGAAGGAATGGCAATGACTGTCGAATCTTATCCATCAGATTATACCGAAACTAATGGAGTCTTATTACCGATGAAGACCACAACCTCAATGAATGGCATGGAGATGATAATGAATTTTACAAAGGTTGAGGTTGATGTTCCGATTGATGACAGTGTGTTTAAGGTGAAATGATCCCCCCACCTCCTCCAATAGGGGGCTAAATATCAGATATCTAAATTGTTACAATAAACAACAGGGACGCCAAGCATTGCGTCCCTGATTTGTTTGCAGCCGACCTGTAAGCCGGGTTCTGTACGGCTTAATTTTCTACGAGAGAAGGTAAAACCGTATCCCATCATCTATCTTGTCCAGCCATCACTGGCAGGATCATACGACCTACCCCCCGGCATTGGACGAGCAGCCCTTAAAGCCGGTATACATGGTCTTTCAACCCATCAGGCGTACGGCTTCCTATGTCACCACAGGAACCGGTAAGCTCTTACCTCACCTTTTCACCCTTTCCGCACCTGTGTGCGGTGGTTATTTTCTGTTACACTTCTATATCCTCGCGGATATCTTCCTGTTAGGAAGTATGGAACTCTGCGTTGCCCGGA
>Ga0113563_10001663_pt1 | contig 12860 bp, 13 predicted proteins | sample Mud3Dept3metaG_FD_80117 | JGI IMG/M metagenome (GOLD analysis project Ga0113563, IMG submission 80117) | Freshwater wetland microbial communities from Ohio, USA, analyzing the effect of biotic and abiotic controls - Mud 3 Core 4 Depth 3... | ecosystem: Environmental > Aquatic > Freshwater >...
CGACCGCCTCGATTTGCGCCGGGGACAGATGCAGGCCGGTCTTGGTGCGCCGCCACAGCACGTCTTCGGCGGTTTTCGCCCACTCGTGAGCGATCAGGTAATCGATTTCGCGCGCGTAGAGTCCCGCGCCGAAATGCTCGCCGAGGTCGGCCATGGCTGACGCCGCGCCCAGCACAAGGTAGGCATCGGCCCCGTGACGCCCCGCCAGCGCCAGGCACAGCTCATCCGTCGCCCACGGAAAATCGCGCTTGAGCCGGGCGCGGGCAAACTGCTCCGGGCCTCCTCCGTCCAGATTGCCTCCCGGCAACGAGACCCCGGCCGTCCACTCGCCCGTCATCTGCGGAAACCACGGCGCCAGTTTCTTCAGCGCGTGCTCCGCAAGCCGGCGGTAAGTGGTGATCTTGCCGCCAAAAACCGACAGCGCCGGAGCCGTGCCGGCTTGCTGGTCGACGTGCAGCACATAATCACGGGTCACGGCAGAGGGATCCGTGGAGCCGTCGTCGTATAAAGGCCGTATGCCGCAGTAACTCCAGACCACATCGCGCGCGCTCACCTGGTGTGTGAAATAGCGGTTTACTGCGCGGCACAGATACGTGATTTCTTCGTCGCTGGCCAGGCACGGCTCCGGATCGCCGTGCACTTCGACGTCGGTGGTCCCGATCAGCGTGTAGTGCTGCTGGTAGGGATAGGCGAATACCACGCGCCGGTCATCATTCTGCAGGATGTAGGCGTGCCCGCCCGGATACAGGCGCGGCACGACGATGTGACTGCCTTTGACCAGCTTCAGACTGAATGCCGCGGGCTGGCGCAACACATCGGTAAGAAAGGTTCCCGCCCAGGGTCCCGCGGCGTTGACCAGCGCTTTGGCCACGATCCCGCTTTCGGTGCCGTTGACGCCCCGCAACGTCGCGTGCCACCGGCCCTGATCCCGGTGCGCGGCTGCGCAGGCCGTGCGCGTCAGCACGTCCGCGCCGAGGGCGGATGCGGCGCGCGCAGTCAACACCACCAGCCGCGCGTCATCGACCCAGCAATCGGAATAGATAAAGCCTTTATCCAGGCCGGGCTTGAGGCCCGCGTGGTACGGCCCGGCGCGCAGCCGTATGCCGCATGAGCCGGGCAGCGTCTGGCGGCGCGCAAGGTAATCATAGAGAAAAAGCCCGGCGCGTATCATCCACGCCGGCCGCAGTTCGGGCACGTGGGGCATGACAAAGCGCATCGGGTGAATGATATGCGGCGCGCACCTGAGCAACACTTCGCGCTCCGCGAGCGCTTCGGAAACCAGCCGGAATTCGAACTGCTCCAAATAGCGGAGACCGCCGTGGATCAGCTTGCTGCTGGCCGAGCTGGTTGCGGCGCCGAGGTCATCTTTCTCGCACAGCAGCACCTTCAAGCCCCGGCCTGCGGCATCGCGCGCAATGCCGGCGCCGTTGATGCCGCCGCCCACGATGAGCAGATCGACTTCCTTCATGGCTCTCGAACGCTGCTCCAATGCAAAAGAGGCAGCGATGCGCTGCCTCTGTCGTGAAACGCCGGCGTCGATCAGTGCTTCTTGCGCAGCTTGCGTATCGCCGCGAGCTGCGCGGCCAGCATTGCGACTTCGGCCTCGACCGTAGCCACTTCCTGCTTGTCGCGCGCGTTCTTGCGCGCTTCCTCGGCGCGCGCCATGGCTTCCTGTGCCTTGGCCTCGTCGAGGTCCTGGCCGCGAATCGCGGTGTCAGCCAGCACCGTCACCATCGCCGGCTGAACTTCAAGAATCCCGCCGGCCACGAAAATCAGCTCCTCTTCGCCGCCGCCCGCCGGTTTGATGCGTACCTCACCAGGCTTGATGCGCGTGATCAGCGGCGTATGCCGCGGATAAATGCCCAGTTCGCCGGCTTCTCCGGGCAGCACGACGAATTCCGCTTCCCCCGAGAAGATCGACTCTTCTGCACTGACGACATCGACATGGATGGTATTTGCCATAAATTCCGCGAGGCGTTAAGCGTAAGACGTAAGGCGGGAAAAACCGCGCTTTCTACGCCTCACTCCTCACCCCTCGCGCCTCATTGTAAAGTTTTCGCTTTCTCAACCACTTCTTCTATTGGCCCCACCATATAAAACGCCTGCTCGGGCAGGTGGTCGTAGTCGCCGTTGACGATGCCCTTGAAGCCCTTGATGGTGTCCTTGAGCGACACGTACTTGCCTTTCTGGCCGGTGAACACTTCGGCAACGTTGAACGGCTGCGACAGGAAGCGCTGGATCTTGCGCGCCCGTGACACCGCCAGCTTGTCTTCGGGCGAAAGCTCGTCCATGCCAAGAATGGCGATGATGTCGCGCAATTCCTTGTAGCGCTGCAATGTCGCCTGCACCGCGCGCGCGGTCGTATAGTGTTCCTCGCCCACCACATGCGGATCGAGCTGGCGTGACGTGGAGTCGAGCGGGTCCACCGCCGGATAAATGCCGAGCGACGCGATGTCGCGCGACAGCACCACCGTCGAGTCAAGGTGGCCGAAAGTCGTGGCGGGGGAGGGATCGGTCAGGTCGTCCGCCGGCACGTACACCGCCTGGATCGATGTAATCGAACCGGTCTTGGTCGAGGTGATGCGTTCCTGCAGACGGCCCATTTCTTCGGCCAGCGTCGGCTGATAGCCCACTGCGGACGGCATGCGGCCCAGCAGCGCCGAGACTTCGGTTCCGGCGAGCGTGAAGCGGTAGATGTTGTCGATGAACAGCAGCACGTCGCGGCCTTCGTCGCGGAAGGCCTCGGCCATGGTCAACCCGGTCAGCGCCACCCGCAGGCGATTGCCGGGCGGCTCATTCATCTGGCCGTAGACCAGCGCCACCTTGTCGAGCACCTTCGACTCCTTCATCTCGTGGTAGAAGTCATTGCCTTCGCGCGTGCGCTCGCCGACGCCGGCAAATACCGAATAACCCGAGTGTTCGGTCGCGATGTTGCGGATCAGTTCCATCATGTTCACGGTCTTGCCGACACCGGCGCCGCCGAACAGACCCACCTTGCCGCCTTTGGCGAACGGACAAATCAGGTCGATCACCTTGATGCCGGTTTCAAGCAATTCCTGCGATGGCGAGAGCTCTTCAAAGCTCGGCGCCTTGCGATGGATAGACATGCTCTTCTCGGCGCCCACCGGACCGGCGTCGTCGATCGGGCGTCCGAGCACGTCCATGATGCGGCCCAGCGTCTTCGCGCCCACCGGCACCATGATCGGCGCGCCGGTGCCGTTGACCACCATGCCGCGGCGCAGGCCGTCGGACGACCCGAGCGCGATGGTGCGCACCACGCCGTCACCCAGCTGCTGCTGCACTTCCAGCGTCAGCTCCGCGCCTTCCATCCTGAGCGCTTCATAGATATGGGGCATCTGGTCGCGGGGGAATTCCACGTCGATCACCGCGCCGATACACTGAACGATTTTTCCTTGGCTCATTGTTGATTCCTAACTAAATCTGGATTTACAGGATTTACAAGATTCATACTGCCGCCGCGCCAGCCACGATCTCCGACAATTCCTTGGTGATCGATGCCTGGCGCGACTTGTTGTAAATCAACGTCAACTCGTCTATCACGCTGCCCGCATTGTCCGTAGCCGCTTTCATTGCCACCATGCGCGCCGACTGTTCGGACGCCATGTTTTCCGTGATCGCCTGGTAAATCAGCGCCTCGACATAGCGCGTGAGCACCTGGTCCAGCACGGCCTTGGCATCGGGCTCATAGATGTAGTCCCAGCTGCCCTCGGGCGTTCCCAGCTTTTCCCCCGTCAGCGGCAACAGCTGCACCATGACCGGTTCCTGCTTCATCGTGTTGACGAAATTGGTGTAAAAAATCATCACCCGGTCGAAACGGTCCTCAATATAGCCGTCGAGCATGATCTTGACCGCGCCGATCAGTTTCTCCATGTGCGGTTTGTCGCCGAGCCCCGTCACGTGGGACGCCACTTTCGCGCCCAGGCGCTGCATGAAACCCAGGCCCTTGTTGCCAATCGCGCACACTTCAATCTCTTCGCCCTGTGCTTCCCACGCTTTGATCTGGTTCAGCGCCAGCCGCAGCACGTTGGTATTGAGTCCGCCGCACAGGCCTTTGTCCGTGGTCACGACGATGATGCCGATGCGCTTTACGGTATCCCGGGCCAGCAGAAACGGGTGGCGATACTCGGGATTGGCGTGGCTGATATGCGCCGCAACGTTACGGATTTTCTCGCCGTACGGCCGCGCGGTGCGCATGCGTTCCTGCGCACGCCTCATTTTCGAGGCCGCGACCATTTCCATCGCCTTTGTGATCTTGCGCGTGTTCTGCACGCTCTTGATCTTGGTGCGGATCTCTTTCGATCCCGGCATTGCAGTAAGTCCTCGCTAACTTAGTGAGTCTGGCGCGTCAGAACGTGCCGCTCTGCTTCCAGTCCTTCATCGCCTGGAGCAATTTCTCTTCATCTTCCTTGCCCAGGTCCTTGGTATCCTCGATGCGCTTCACCAGGTCGCCGAATTTATCCTTGATGTAGTCGCGCATGGAACGCTCGGCGGAAAGCGCCTTCTTTATCTCCACGTCATCGAGAAAGCCGTTGTTCACGGCAAACAGCGTCAACGCCATTTCCCATACCTGCAACGGCTCGTACTGCGGCTGCTTCATGAGTTCGGTGACGAGGCGGCCGCGCTCGAGCTGCTTGCGCGTCGTTTCATCAAGGTCCGAGGCGAACTGGGCAAATGCCGCAAGCTCGCGATATTGCGCCAGCGCGAGGCGCACGCCGCCGCCGAGTTTCTTGATGACCTTGGTCTGCGCCGCGCCGCCGACGCGCGACACCGAGACGCCGGCGTTGATCGCGGGCCGGATGCCGGCGTTGAACAGATCGGTTTCGAGGAAGATCTGGCCGTCGGTGATCGAGATCACGTTGGTCGGCACGAAAGCCGTCACGTCACCGGCCTGGGTTTCGATGATAGGCAGCGCGGTAAGCGAGCCGGTCTTTCCCTTGACTTCGCCTTTGGTGAATTTTTCTACGTAATCCTCGTTGACGCGCGCCGCGCGCTCCAGCAGGCGCGAGTGCAGGTAAAACACATCCCCGGGATACGCCTCGCGCCCCGGCGGACGGCGCAGCAGCAGCGACACCTGGCGATAGGCCCAGGCCTGTTTGGTCAGATCGTCATAAATGATCAGCGCGTCCTGGCCGCGGTCGCGGAAGTACTCGCCCATGGTGCAGCCGGAGTACGGTGCGATAAACTGCATCGCCGCCGAATCGGACGCCGCGGCGGCCACGACGATGGTGTAGGCCATGGCGCCGTGCTCTTCGAGCGTGCGAACCACGTTTTTGATCGATGACGCTTTCTGGCCGATCGCGACATAAATACAGAACAGGTCCTTGCCCTTCTGGTTGATGATGGTATCTATCGCGACCGCAGTCTTGCCGGTCTGCCGGTCGCCGATGATGAGCTCACGCTGACCGCGGCCGACCGGCACCATGGCGTCGATTGCCTTCAGGCCGGTTTGCACCGGCTGCGATACGGATTTGCGCGCGATCACGCCCGGCGCGACCTTTTCGATCACGTCGGTCATCTTGGCGTTGATCGGGCCTTTGCCGTCTATGGGCTGACCGAGCGAGTTCACCACGCGGCCGATCAGTTCGGGCCCCACCGGCACTTCCAGAATGCGCCCGGTCGTCTTGACGATGTCGCCTTCCGAAATATGCTCGTATTCGCCGAGCACTACCGAGCCCACCGAGTCGCGCTCGAGATTGAGCGCGAGGCCAAAGGTATTGTTGGGAAACTCGAGCATTTCGCCCTGCATCACATCGGCCAGACCGTGGATGCGGCAAATGCCGTCGGTAACTGAGATGACCGTGCCCTGAGTGCGCGCCTCGGTCGTGCCCGCCAGATTCTGAATCCGGCTTTTGATGAGTTCGCTGATCTCGGAAGGATTGAGTTGCATGTATAGCTCCTAGTGGGTAAGCGCGGCCGCCATTGCTTCGAGCTTGCCGCGCACCGTCGCATCTATGACCTTGTCGCCTACCATGATTTTTACGCCACCGATCAGCTCCGGGTCGATCTCGACCTTGGCGCTGATCTTGCGCTGGTATTTAGTCTCGAGCCGCGCGACAAGCTGTCGGCTCTGTTCGTCGGTTATGGGCAGCGCAGAAATTATTATCGCTTCAAGCGCGCCTTCGTGCTCGCGCTTGAGCGCCTGATACAAATCGTGTATCTGCGGCAGCAGCTCAAGCCGGCCGTTCTGCACCAGCACCTGCACGAAATTCCGGCCCAGGCCATCGAGCTTGTCCCCTGCGATACCCAGAACCAGGCTCTCCATCTGTTGCGCGCTCAGGTTGGGATTGCCGAAGCACGCCTGCATCTGCGGATCCCGGGCCACCATTGCGAGCAGCTCCAGCATATCGGCCCAGCCCGCGAGATTGGCTTTCTCGCGCGCCAGTTTGAATACCGCTTCAGCGTAAGGCCGGGCGATGGTGACCAGTTCCGCCATGTCGTTTCCTAGAATTGCCCCTGAATCTGGGTCAGCAGTTCCGCGTGCGCCTTGGCGTCCACCTCGCGGCGCAGAATCTGCTCGGCGCCGGCAACGGCAAGCGCGGCGACCTGGGTGCGCAGGGTCTCTTTGGCACGAAACACCTCTTGCTCGATCTCGGCCTTGGCCCCGGTGAGCAAACGCTCACCCTCGGTTTTTGCGACAGTCTTCGCTTCTTCGACGATCTGGGACGCGCGTTTGTCGGCCTGGACCAGCAATTCCTGGGCTTTTTGCCGCGCCTCGACCAGAATTTCTTCGGTGCGCTTGGCCGCCTGCTCGAGCTCCTGCTTGCCGCGTTCGGCCGCTGCCAGGCCATCGGCAATCTGCTTCTGGCGCTCATGCATCGCCCGTTGCAGCGGCGGCCACACGAACTTCATCGTGAACCATATGAACAGGCCGAACCAGACGACCTGCCCTATGAGAGTAGCGTTGATATCCACGCGTGTCTCCTACAGCCTAAATTGTGGAAATTAGCCGCCGACGGCCTTCTGTACCACCGCGATATACGGGTTGGCGAACAGCAGGTAGAGCGCGATACCGACGCCGATCATGGTCACCGCGTCGAGCAAGCCGGCGACGATGAACATCTTGACCTGCAGGGTCGGGATCATTTCCGGCTGGCGCGCCGCGCCTTCCAGAAAGCGGCCACCGAGAATACCGAAGCCGATGGCGGTTCCGAGCGCGCCCGCGCCGATCAGGATCGCGACTGCGATCGAAACATTGCCCAACAAAAGCGAGAGTTCCATTTTTTCTCCTTACGCGTAATAAATGTGAAGCAAAAAACCTTTAATGACTTTCATGCGCCATCGCCATATAGACGATGGTCAACATCATGAACACAAATGCCTGCAGCGTGATGATCAGGATGTGGAAGATCGCCCACGGCACCGCCAGGAGCGGCTGCGCGAAGCCGAGCAGCGCGATCAGGATGAATACCATTTCTCCGGCATACATATTGCCGAACAACCGCAGCGCGAGCGAAATCGGCTTGGCCAGGTCCTCGATAATCCTGAACATAATATTGATTGGAAACAGCCACTTACCGAACGGCACCGTCAGCACCTCGCGGGTATACCCGCCGAAACCCTTGATCTTGAGGTTGTAGAACATCATCAGCAGGAACACCGTGATCGACATCGCGAAGGTGGCATTGGGGTCGGTCGTCGGCACAGACTTCAGATAGTGAACGCCGAACAACGCCAGCAGCGAGGGCAGGAAGTCGACGGGGATCAGGTCCATCGCATTCATGGCGAAGACCCAGACGAAAATCGTGATGGCGAGCGGCGTAATCAGCTCGCTCTTGCCGTGGAACGTATCGCGCACCTGCGCGTCGATCATGTTCACGGTCATTTCAATAAAATTCTGAAGCGGCCCGGGAACGCCCGCTGTTGCGCTTCGGGCAACGCGCCACATCAGGCCAAACACCAGCATGCCCATCAGCCCCGAAATGACCAGGGTATCGAGATGCAATGACCAGAAGCCCGTACCGACCTTGAGGTTGGTAAGGTGGTGGACGATATATTCGGTAGAGGTCTGGCCCTGGGTGCTCATATGGTCGATCTTGTTAAACGAATAGCAGCGCCGCCCAATACACCATCAAAGTGGCGGCATACGTCAAAAACAGCGGAAACGCGGCAATATCCCTGAACAGCACGAACGTCGCCCCGACCAACACCACGGTGACGGCGAGCTTGTAGAACTCTGCCCGATACTGCGCCTTCACCGCTTCCCCGGGATCCCCGCCGCGAGATGCGAACATCCTGCGCACGTACACATAAGCGGTGGAAAATCCGATTGCGCCACCGATCAGCGCCGACCCTGCTGCGCGCGCTTCGCCGCCCATGAGCAGCACCAGCGCTACGGCGGCAAGCGTGACCGCAATCTGCGCGCCGAGGATGCGGCGGACCGTTTTCATCGCTCGACTTCCATCACGGCGCAGCACCCGCTCCCATGGGAGCTTGCTCAAAAAAGACTTAGATTTTATTACGTTGCGGCAGAGGGTGTCAATGAATGTTGCGACGCGACAGGGTCCGGCTAGCCGCTGCGCTGGAGTTTTGACAGCAAGACATCGAGTTGATCCAGGCTGCCGTAGGCGATGATCAGCTTGCCGCTGCCTTTTTTCACGCCGGCCTTGATGCTCACCGTGGTGCCGAGCCGGTCCGACAGGTCTGACTCCAGCCGGACGATATCGCGGTCGGGTTGCTGGTGTGCCCGGGGCGCCAGCGGCTTTCTGATTTGGCCGCTCACGCGCTTCTCGACTTCGCGTACCGAAAGCTGCTTGGCCACGACTTCGCGCGCCAGCTCGAGTTGGCGTCCCGCCGGCAATGCCAGCAACGCCCTGCCATGGCCCATGTCGAGTTTGCCCTGCGCGAGAAGCTCGCGTACCGGGGGGGCGAGCTCGAGCAAACGCAGCAGGTTGGTCACCGCCGCGCGCGAGCGTCCCACCGCCTCTGCCGCGGTCGCATGGGTCATGCCGAATTCCTGGATCAGGCGCTGAATGCCGTGGGCTTCCTCAAGACAGTTCAGATCTTCGCGCTGAATATTTTCGACCAGCGCTACCGCCAGCGCCTGTTGATCCGGGATCTCGCGCACCAGCGCCGGCACGCTGGCCAGTCCCGCGATGCGCGCCGCGCGCCAGCGCCGCTCTCCAGCGACGATTTCATAGCGGCCGCCCGCGATCGGCCGCACCAATATCGGTTGCATCACGCCCTGGCCCCGGATCGACTCCGCAAGCTCCTTCAGCGTGTCCTGGTCCATGCGTGTACGCGGCTGATACTTGCCCGGTTGCAGCGTGTCGATCGCCAGGTTGCGCAATGCGTCTTCGCCCGGAGCAGCCGTAGGTTCCCCGCCGCCCAACAGGGCGTCGAGACCGCGTCCCAACCCTCTTTGTTTCGCCATGATTGTGCTTTCTTTATGCGGCCGGGGCTTCCCGGCTCAGCATTTCCCCCGCCAGATCGATATACGCCTGAGCTCCCTTCGAATTGCGGTCGAACTTGAGCGCAGGCAGCCCATAGCTTGGCGCCTCCGCGAGCCGCACATTGCGCGGGATCACGGTGCGGTAAACCTTGTCGCCGAAATGCTGCTCGAGCTGCGCCGAGACTTGTTGTGCGAGCGTGTTGCGCGGGTCGTACATGGTGCGCAACAGGCCTTCGATTTGCAATCCGGGGTTCAGATGCGCGCGGACTTTCTTGATGGTCTGCACCAGGTCGCTCAGGCCCTCGAGCGCGTAATACTCGCATTGCATCGGGATCATGACCGCATGCGCCGCGGTAAGCCCGTTCACCGTAAGCAGGTTCAGCGCCGGCGGGCAGTCGATGAGCACGAAATCGTAGTCCGCCTCCACGGTGGCAAGCGCTTCCTTGAGCCGCATCTCGCGGCGTTCGATATCGACCATTTCGACCTCGGCGCCGGCAAGTTCCCGGTTCGCCGGAATCACATCGTAATCGCCGTTTACAGAATGCTGCAGCACCTCCGCGAGGGTGCGCTCCCCGAGCAAAACCGGGTATACCGTCAGCGCCAGATTGCGCTTGTCGATGCCGCTGCCCATCGTGGCGTTGCCCTGCGGATCGAGATCGACCAGCAGCACCCGCTTGTTGGCCGCAGCCAGGCTTGCGGCCAGATTCACACCGGTGGTGGTCTTGCCTACACCGCCCTTCTGATTGGTGATGGCGAGTATTTTGCTCATGGCGCGTCCAGAATTTCCGGCTGTATTAACACCAGGTGCCGCTCCGCCGCCAACCCCGGCACCGTGAGCGGAATGACCTTGCGCAGTTGATATCCCTCCGCGATTTGGGCGAGCTCCTCATAGGGGTGGACACCTTTCATCGCGACTATCGTGCCGCCTTGGGCGCACAGCCGGCCGGCGGCGGCCAGAAATTCGGGCAGGGCCGAAAACGCCCGCGAGATCACGACGTCGAACCGGCTGGGCGGCTGCCACGCCTCTGCCCGCTCGCATACCACGGCAACGCGGTCCAGCCCGAGTTCGATTGCGGCCTGCCTGAGGAACGCCGCTTTCTTGTGGTTGGCTTCCAGCAGCGTAACCTGCAACTGCGGCAGCGCCAGGGCCAGTGGAATTCCGGGGAGCCCGGCCCCGCTGCCGACGTCAACCAGGGTGCGCGCAGCGGCGACATGCGGCGCGACGGCGAGGCTGTCGAGCAGATGCTGGCTCAGCATATTCTCGGGCTCGCGTACCGCCGTCAGGTTGTAGACCTTGTTCCATTTCTGGATCAGCGCGAGGTAATCGAGCAGAGTCCGTTGGGTTTTCTCAGACAGGGCCAAGCGCAGCTCGGCGGCGCCCTGCGCCAGCATCTCGGCCAGACTCATGCGATCTTTTGCTTCGGCGCGAATCCGCGTTTCGCATGCACCAGCAGGACCGAGATCGCCGCCGGCGTGATGCCCGAGATGCGTGCCGCCTGGCCCAGGGTTTCAGGCCGGAACTTGTTGAGCTTTTGCTGGACCTCGACCGACAGCCCGTTCACCTGGGTGTAATCCACGTCCTGTGGCAAACGCGTGCTTTCGTAATGTTCGTGGCGCTCGATTTCCTCGCGCTGCCGCTCGATATAGCCGTGATACTTGGCCTGGATCTCGACTTGTTCTGCGGCCGGGGTATCCGCAATCCCGGGACCGGCTCCGGGCAGGGTCATCAGCGACGCGTAGCTCACGTCCGGCCGCCGCAACAAGTCCAGCAACGGATACTCGCGCTCTATCGCCTGGCCCAGCACGCGTTCCGCGTCGGCCTGCGCCACCAGCTTGGGATTGATCCAGGTGATCCGTAGCCGCTCCTGCTCGCGCGCGATGGCATCCCGCTTGCGGCTGAAGGCATCCCAGCGGCGATCATCCACCACGCCCAGGCTGCGGCCGATGTCAGTCAGCCGCAGGTCGGCATTGTCTTCGCGCAGGGACAGGCGGTACTCGGCGCGGCTCGTGAACATGCGGTAAGGCTCGGAGACGCCGCGGGTGATGAGGTCATCGACCAGCACGCCGAGATAGGCTTCGTTGCGCCGCGGGCACCAGGGCGCGCGCTCCTTGACCAATAACGCGGCATTGATGCCCGCAAGCAGGCCCTGCGCCGCCGCTTCCTCGTAACCGGTGGTGCCGTTGATCTGGCCGGCAAAAAACAACCCCGCGATCGCGCGGGTCTCAAGCGAGCTTTTCAGCCCGCGCGGATCAAAATAGTCGTACTCGATGGCATAGCCGGGCCGCATCAGAAACGCGTTTTCCAGTCCCTTGATTGAGCGCACCAGCGCATGCTGCACGTCAAAAGGCAGGCTCGTCGATATGCCGTTGGGATAAAATTCGTTGACCGTCAGGCCTTCCGGCTCGAGGAAAATCTGGTGCGACTGCTTGTCCGCGAAGCGCGTGATCTTGTCCTCGATCGACGGGCAGTACCGCGGGCCTATGCCCTCGATCACGCCGGTGAACATCGGCGAGCGGTCAAGCCCGCCGCGGATGATGTCGTGGGTGTGGGAATTGGTGTGGGTGATCCAGCACGGCCGTTGCGGCGGATGCTGTTCGCGTGTGCCGAGGAATGAAAACACCGGGGTCGGCAGGTCGCCGGGCTGCTCAGTCATCACCGAAAAATCGATGGTGCGCCCATCGATTCGCGGCGGCGTGCCGGTTTTAAGCCGGCCCACCGGCAAACTCATCTCGCGCAAACGCTGCGCCAGGCTGATGGACGGCGGGTCGCCGGCTCGCCCCGCCTGATAATTCTCCAGACCGACGTGCACGCGCCCCGCCAGAAACGTCCCCGCCGTGAGCACCACGGCACGCGCCGAGAATTTCAGCCCGATCTGCGTCACCACCCCGGTCACGCGATCGCCATCGAGGATCAGATCGTCGACGGCCTGCTGGAAAATGCGCAGATGGGGCTGGTTCTCAAGCCGGTGGCGGATCGCTTGTTTGTAGAGCAGGCGGTCGGCCTGCGCGCGTGTGGCGCGCACCGCCGGCCCTTTGCGGGAATTGAGTATGCGGAACTGTATCCCCGCCTCATCCGTGGCCGCCGCCATTGCGCCGCCGAGCGCATCGACTTCCTTGACCAAGTGCCCCTTGCCGATGCCGCCGATGGAGGGATTGCACGACATTTGCCCCAGGGTTTCGATATTGTGGGTAAGCAGCAGCGTGTTGCAGCCCAGGCGCGCGCAGGCGAGCGCTGCCTCGGTGCCGGCATGGCCGCCACCAACCACAATTATGTCAAATTTTTCAATGTGTTGCATTTGTTCGCTGCACTTACCCGCCGGGGCGTGAATAATAGCCTATTTCGCACAAAACATGAAGCGCTGATGCGTTATTGCGCGCCTTGTTTCACGTGAAACAAGGATCCGGCGTTCACGCCCCGCTTGTCGACCCGTCCGCAACGATCTCCGCTGCC
>Ga0113563_10001666_pt1 | contig 12858 bp, 13 predicted proteins | sample Mud3Dept3metaG_FD_80117 | JGI IMG/M metagenome (GOLD analysis project Ga0113563, IMG submission 80117) | Freshwater wetland microbial communities from Ohio, USA, analyzing the effect of biotic and abiotic controls - Mud 3 Core 4 Depth 3... | ecosystem: Environmental > Aquatic > Freshwater >...
ATGTCTGTATTGGTGGTGCTCAATGACCTCGAAGCGGCTCAGGATGACCAGGTTACGCTCGTCATAGACCTGCACACCATCTTCGGTCATTGTGGAGACCTGGTGGTATCCGGCATAGGGCGTGCCGGCAAGGAGCTTGTCCAACGCCAGCAGACGCCAAAGCTGTCCCGGCGCCTCCTGGCCGTTGACTTCCTGCAGGCACAGGATATCGGCATTGAGCCTCAAGAGTTGCGGCCGCATGAGGGCGATGCGCTCATCGAACGACGGTTTCTGCCCCGGTCTATCATCGAGATTCTCCAGGTTAAACGTAGCGATGCGGAGTTTGGTGGACATGGCTTGTTACCTCCGAAAGTTATTGTTAGGTTCTATCTAAAGGTGATGTGTTTTGTTAAAGGATGGGAGACACCGTGTCCTCCGTAAAAAATCATTCTGATGATCAAAGGCGGGCACATTCGAGCCGTCATAGACCTCTGCCGCACGAATCCGAATCTCGGTCCGCTAAGATCCTTTGTTCCGCATAACATCCACTTGAACCGTCCGGACTTCAAACTGTTCCGCGCTACCATCCCTCGCGTGTTGCCATAGAATGTCCTATAGGTTATGACTGCTCCACCCGTTCTAACCAAATTGCAACCCGTTTGGGCAAATTTGCAACGTTGCGCGGTCAGTCCTCCCGCCGAGGCATTGCGATTGCCCAATATGTTACGGCGAATGTCAAGATGTTCATTGTCATCTACGGTCGTGGAAACCAGTCTTCTGGCCTCCGTGCATTAACATGCTTGGACATAACCAACTACCCCTAAGGGCGCCAATCTGGCAGCGCTTTTCCCACGTCCTTTGGTTTCAAACGGCACTCTTTGGGAACGGGGCCACATTTGTTGGTGAGCCCGCATCGTCCTATGAACTCCGGATCTAGCTTTTTCCCATTGGTCGCGGCGACAAACTGCGCCAGACATTCGGGCGAGCCGATACTGACTCGCCGCCCCTCGTCTTCGGTGGCGGCGCAATGTGTTAGATGCACTGCCTCATGGATGATCGTCAGTTCCCGATACGGAGCGTGCTCTAGGTTCCAGAATCGAGGGCACAAGTGAATGATTCTGGGGGGAGTTCGAAGGCACACGCCCGCTTCGGTCGCCTTGACCCAAGCATAAGTGGATGGGCTCTTGCATGTTGCTTCGCATACGTATGCGATTCCATTGCTCGCGAGCAGATTTCTAGGGCGTACTAGCCGACGGATTACCTCGGCCACTGACCTGGACTCGAAGGGTCCTTTCGTCCATGCGGAGATATCGTCAATGCACACGCCCAGCCGGTACTTCAGCCAGCACGCCGTCACGTCGCCAAGGTTTGGCCAGCCCAAGGGCTCTCCTCGGCACGCCGCTTCGCGGGCGCGCTTCAGTTCTCCGATGGTATTGTCGAGCATCTGGACCGCGCGCTTAACAATACCTGACAGTATCCGAGCCGCGTCCTTACGCGTTGGACATTCGACTTTACTACGTGTCAACCCCTTTCTATTTTCCAGATCGTACTTCTTGGGAATCTCTTCGCATTTGACTGGCTCGCCAAGCTCGTTGCGTGGGGTCTGAGGGTTGGACCATGTGACCTGACCTTGCCCTAACCCTTCTCTTGTCCGGATATACATGACAGTCCTCCTTCATCCAGCTCGTTAATTAATGTAGTGTGGGTTACGCTGGCGCTTATGCACTCTACAGTGAATACAATAAGGGAAAATTCCCTCCAACTTTTTGCCATTGGCAGAGACCAGTTTGTCTTCATTTGAAGTGGACATGCTTCTGTTCATTTAGTGCAAACGTCCTACATACTTCGATGCATTGACACAAATTCCTTCTGATCCTATTTTATCTGTACGCACTTGTCGCTATCTGAAAGCCCACAAGAAATGACGTAATGCAATGCGCGCTATGGCTTTCTCCACGGCCATTTCCATTTTTTCTTTTTCTTGTTCCCGATAACCAGCGTATTCTCTGGTTTGGCGTTACTGGTGAAATCAATCCAGCCGCCGAAATAGGCTTCATATGCCAGGTCTTTGCCCAGAGCCTTCACAAATTTCTTGGCCAGGTCTGTATACGTTGAATCATAACCGGACAACGGTATGATTGTATTGGAGGGTTGATTCGCCCACCATTTATTAACGATGATACGTTCAATATGAGTCGCCATACCTTCATCCAATTTGTCCGTATCTTTCATGCCGCGCAGCTTCATCATATGAATGAAGTCGTGCCAACCCTGGTTTGCATACGCATGCGCCATTTCATGAGCGACGGTGCCCGCATCGATCTGGGATTCACGAAAAATGATCTCTTTGGCTAAGGGTGAATAAAACCCTCCGGTCTTATCCGCTTCGGATTTCGCTTTCGCTACTGTCAGGACTTGCAGCAAGGTAAAGATAGCAGCTTTCTCATCGCGGGTGAGTTGGGTGTTTTCATCAATGGTTTGTAATCTGTCGGGGAACTGCTGCCCCATCGTTTTGTAAAAGCGCTCCAAGTTCTTGCGAACCAGTTCGGGAGCGAATTTAAGATGGAGAGGCAGGGTGTTGTTGGCCAATCGATTGGCTTCGTTTACCACTTCCGCTTTGAAGTCTTTATCCGCAACGATACGGAAATTCACTGCCTTACTGACTGCCGGGCCATAGGTAGTCTTGTTTTTTGAAAAACTTTTCTGAAATAGGGGCTGTAATTCTTTCATCAAGTCTTTCACTTTATCTTCGGGGGTTGAATCTCCCAATCCTTTATTAGTCCATACATATGTGCTACTCCCTTCGCAACCCAAGAATCCGCCTACTAATCGATCAGGGTAATAAGAGTTGCGCTGAGTCGGCTGCGAAGTGGTGGGCTGTTCTCTAGCCCGAGACTGGGAGCCTAACAATTTACGATCATAGATATACATAAGATTCACCTTATTCAGCTGGCCGGCTGAGTAGTAGCAACAAATTCACTCCGATCCCATTTTATTTATTAACTTAATTGTTTTTACCAGCGAAGGATTCCAAAGCATCCACTAACACATTGAATGTTTTTTTCATGCCATTGATGATTCTTCCATTGGGCATTGCCTTATGTATCCGATCGGCTTCTATCGCGTAGACCACTATCTGATTGTCTCTTGCCGAGTTAATGTCTTTTTCGGACACTTCATGAACAATCCTCTCAACCTTCTCTCCTTCCGAACGCCATGTCGTACCTGTTGTGGTAGTCTGACTAACACTGGGTGTGCTTTTTATATAGTGCGTGTGTAAGGTACCAATCACTTGTCGGTCAGGGTGACCAGGGACGGACCTGGTCTTTTTGCCATCGCTGAGGATCTCTCTCTTAGATCTGTCTTTAGGAATTCCAAACGTAAATTCAAATTCATCTCTTGAAGAGGTCAGCGGAGTTGCACGTTGAAAGAAAAGCCTTGCCTTTCCGTTCTTCATTTCGACAACTATATATAAGCCTTGCTCTTTCTCTGTTTTTTTTGCGTCATTGAACAAAGCGTTCAATTGCTTGCTTTGATTGTCCATGGAATCTACCTGAAGTATCAGGCTGTTTTTGCGGGTCTGCTGTTCGATTTGATGAAAATCGTACTCAACATGAGCGTGTGGGTCCGTCAATTGGGGGAATAACTTCCGGTGTACGGGTGTTCCAGACAGATTAATAGCCCAGTCGGACATAGATGTTTTTGGTTTGCGATTGTCATTATATATATTAGTCAGATCTGCCCGGTTGATAAGGCGAATCTGCGAAATATTGCGACACCAGGGGATGTGTAGCCGGCCTAAGTATTCAAGATGAAAATCAATTCGGTCGTAGAAATCGATCGACTGGGAAAAAACACTATTGTTGGGGTGCCGTTGCAGGATATTCCGGATGCGCAAAAGATATTTTTCGGGATCGAGGAGTCCATGCATATCTCGAGCGTAGGAATCTACAGGCAAACTGGCTTCGAGCAGGGGACATTCGCGAGTGGGTGGTTTTCCGGTTGACGTATAGTAAAAAAAGACCACAGGGATGGACTTGAATCCAAACCGTTCGTGGATTTTCGGGTTTACTTTTTTATCCCACTGCACATGGTAGAACTTCACTGGGCCGAGAGGCCCTTTATAGCAACGATCGGCGACCTTGACCATGACCTCTGCCACATCATTGCAGGACGTACATGACTTCGCCCAGAAGTTGACGACCACAACTTTGCCGCGATCATAAAAAATGTTCCAAAAGTTAGCGTCTGTAAGCTCCCGAACCTTGGATTGGCTTGCGTAGATTTGCGCCGCCGTTCGCATGGGAGCAACATCATTTAGCCCTATATACATTGCTGTTTCTCCTCGAAGCCAGATTTAGTCAATACAGGGAATGGGTTAGACTCCGACCCCATTTGTTGCGTTGAATTTCCAATTCTTGACCACTCAAACCATCTCGGCCCGACACTTGTCCTCGACCCATTGCGGAATCGGGTGCTGCAACATCAGGAGGCCGTACTTGACGTAGCAGTGGATATTGCGGAGCGGGGGCGCCAGCATCCGGTAGGACACACCATAGCGGATCACCAACCCGGCGATCAGTATCGCGGCACCCTGAGAGACCGCATCGCCATTCGCGAAGCTTCGCCAAAAGAGTGCGCCCAGCGCCACCCTTTCCCGCTTCGGAAGAGTCTTAACCATGTAGTCTGCGGGGCGATCGAGCCCGCCGCCAGGCCACGGCCATCCGAAGCAAGAAATCCGAATCGAGCTCGAGAACATAGTCGCCCGAGCTCCTCCTAGGCGTGTGGCCACGATCCGGCCGAGATCCCAGCGAGCGCCCCGCCATGGCAGCTCTTCCGGCGATCGTCCAAACGCGGCCCTAAATCGTTCCTTGGTGATCAGGCTCCGCGGACTCGTGAGTGCCTGCCGGGGCGGCATGCCCGGGTCGGTCAGGTCAGAGAAGACGTTATTATGAGCCGATCCAATCGCCCCACGAACGACCGCATCGGTAATGACGGTTCCCGGACCGACGACGGCCTGAATGGTGGTGAGCTGTGCCGCGGTGCACTGAATTTGGCTCCGAACCGCCAGGATGTTTATTACCGGCGACACGATCGGCGGTGGCGGGACCAGCGGGTTGGGTGGCGGTACAGGAGGAACTCTGCCCGGTGGCAGGGGCTGCGTTGGCATGTTGTCCGGGTTGAATGGGTTTGGCTGCCCAAGCTCGGACGTAGTCCGTCCAATGCCTCGTGACTGAATTGTAAAGCCTTCATAAAGATACATTGTCTTGAACCTTTCTTATTACCTGAGATTTAGAACAAGCATAATAGCCTGGACGTCTGATAATTCCACCGATCAGTTCGTCCATATCCAAGAGAAACTGCGTATTTGGGGTCAAGGGCGGGTAGCCCGTAACCCAGCGAACCCGACAAGCACAGATTTTCTCTTTAGATCTTGGACCGGTAATGAGTCGGTTTCCTTGCCGGCGACTGTGGTCGGTTACGCTAACCCGCCCTTCATTTATTCTCGCTGTGCTTACTACCTGTTGCATTCACAAACCTCATCACAATTCTATGTAGGGATCGGTGTTTCCTCTATGGCAGTTGCGAATGTGGAACAGCAGGCGTCTGATTTCGCAGGGGATGGAGATTACACCGCTGCGCAACATTGCTCGCACGCTGTCGCCGATGCTGTTCATGAGGCAGGTCCAGGGATCTGAATCCTCGAATACAGGTGCCGTACAAATCTTGATTCTGGGACCGATGACATTGGCAACCGCATCGACAATTTCCTTATGGAAGTCCTTACGGGCGTCCTTCGATTGCTCGATTTGATTACCGTTTGAGGGAAAAAGGCTCGGAGTGAGTTTTGTGCCAGGCCGTTCATGAACATATTCCGCTAAGACAGATAAATTCACTTTGATCCCATTTTGTTCTCGATCAACAAACCAGAGTTTCGGTCAATCGCAGTTCATCGGTCAACACAGTTGCCTTGGCGCCCGCCGACGACAATCCAATACCGGCCCGCAGAGCCAGCGGCTCAAATGCCGTCGAATCCCAGTCGATCCGGTCTATCTCAACCATCTTGTCTCCCTCATCCAAATAAAGAACCGCGGTCGTCTCCCGGGTGCCGATCCGAAGCAGATGCAGCCGCCATTTGCGCCAGACGCCGGGTTCGATGACTTCATCACTGTCCTTGCCCTTTGGAGAGCCATCCGGCTCTTTGAATGCAATCCCGGCGAGCAGCGAACCGCAATGGTTGCGAATACGCGCCGCAACGCTCAAGTTATCACCACTCAGGAAATAGAGCAGGAAGATCGATTGATCCTGCGCCAAATACAGCTCTTTCGGGTAAAACCAGGCTTCGGCGATCCACTCGAAACGGCCGGCGGGCAACGTAAATTCGATGCCTGCGCGTTGTGTGGTTGTCTCCGTTGTAGAGTCATCGATGCAGAGCATTCCTCGTAAACCGGAGTGAGCGGCGGTGGAGTCATTCACAACCGACGTTCCCGAACTCTGGAGCTTTGTCCAGCCAGTTGGGGGCATTTCGCCATCTTCAAAATCAATGTATTCGTCAGTCGCCGTTTTATTCGGGACGACAATCGCCCCACTGGCCGCGATGTTGTTGCCAACATCAATCACTCGGGCGACAAGCTTATCGCAATTGAGTGGTATTTCGCGGATAAGGACGCCGTACTTAAGGTCAGTTCGTCCCTGCGCGTCCATATTGGATTTTTGATAGCCCTCAACGCCGATGTTTTTCTTGAAGATTCTCGTGTCGCTATTGCCTTCATTAATCGTTTTTTTGTTGTCAAAGTCGACGAAACGGCATTCGAGCAGTGTATCACCCTGGTTGAGATCCACCTCGACACGTTTCAGATCACCTTCAAGCTTGCTGCTTGCGTTAAAGATGAGCCGCGCAGCCATTAGTGACCCAAGCCGGTTGAAGCGATCGGAAACAGGAGGAGAGAAGTTACATGTGTCAGCGTATGGCAGGTAGCCGAGTGGGTGGACGCTGCCTATTTCCTTAAGCGTCCCCTTGCGAAACTCAAAGTGCAAATGCGGATATGTCGCATCGTCTTTCCCGACCGTTCCGATTACTTGACCCTGGGTGACGATTGCGCCCTCGGTGACGGCCGGATCGATGCTATCAAGGTGCAGATAGACGAGGTACATCAATCCGTCGTTCGGGTCTTCGACCTGAAGGACTATATGCTGCGAACTGAACCCGTCAGTCCCACCTGGGCCGGCGAAGTGTACAGTACCCGAGCGCATGGCATGGACATTCGTCCCAATCGCGGCGGGCAGGTCAATGCCATCATGGAAATCCCACTTGTTGTTGTTGATACGTGGCCCGAACGACGTGTTCATCTCGTCGGGTGTGGCGCAGTTGCTAAGTGGCCAAACGTAATCGGCGACAGGTGCTGGTCGGCCAAATAAAGGAGCGAAGATGGCTTCCACTAACTTTTTGAAAATTTCGATTATGCTTTTTTCCATGGCTCTCTCCTTCTTATACTTTTCGATTGCAGGTTGGTCCACGTAATGTTTTACCTTACATCTTCGTATCCTGGACTCCGCTAATGTCGGGTGGGTCAGGTTGGGCGTCAGCCGGTAACCCACCGAACCAACAAGCGCAGCTTGTTTCTTCAGTCTCCGAACCCGATACGACGGGCCACATGAACAACTTCATTTTCTCCACTTTGCTTACTTATAATCGCTGCGGCGCACCGCCGTAAATGGGGTTGTACCAGGTGCGGCCCAGGATGCGTCCGCCGACCTTCGTCAACGTTCTGTCTTGATCGTCACCCACCCTGCGAATGGCGAACTCCAGGACACATCCTTCTTCCAATCGGAGATACACCGGGAAGCCGGATAATCCCCAAGGATTGATGATGTGGCCGAAGGTCAGGTAGGGATCGCGCGGCTGGCCGTCGCAGCGGATTTGCCATTGGTACCCCGGTGTATCGACCTCTTTTGGATCGCGTGCAAAGCGGTCCGTGAACTGGGCGAAATACATTAACAGACCGCAGTAATTACGGTGTAGTTCGTAGCTGGCCAGGACGACCTCTTCACCCGGATCAGGCGCCTTCTTGATATTCGATTCGTCAAAAAAACCGGCATCCTGGGGAATGCCGCAAATATGGCATACGTTCATGGCAGCGCTGTCCCATAGCCTAGCATCTTGTAGCCGTGCAGCACGATGAAGAGCTCGGCTCCGGTATAAATAGGCCCTTCCGAAATCTCTTCGACTTCGATGCGTATAGTCGAGCGCGGCAGGAAGAGCATCGGCTTGGCCAAGGGCCGGAAGGGGCGATCGCCGGTGGACTCACCCAATCCTGCGATGTTGTGGATGGGCTGATTCTGCAACTCGCGCCCGGTGCCGCTATCGACGATGCTGTATTTGAAGTCGATGCCGCATAGCCGAAGCAGAAGACATTGGAGCAGCATCCGCGGGTCACCAACAAGCCGAATGATACTTGCGAGCTGGCTAACGGTCTGTGCTTGATCGACCGTACTCGTTACCGCTCCATCTGTAGTTTGGAGTGTTAACTTGCCGGCAATTGTGTCTGCGATTATCTCTACCAAGGTAGTGCTCGGTGCGGAAAACCCAATCGGGCTCCCCGTCGTCGTCACCGGGATTGCTGGCAACGGTGACCCTAAACTTACCGGAATAAAACTATAACCAATCGCCACGGCCACAAAGCCACCCTCGATGCTGATGTTGATCACATCCTGCACGCGATTGCCCTGTTTTCCCAAGAGTTTGAATTTGGCGACATAATCATAGGGAATTTCCTTGGTCGTCGGCGCGGGGGCCGGTGCCGGGGACATCATCTCTGGCGCTGAACGCATGAGCGCTTGTTCCTGGGCTTGACTGAGTCCTGATCGCATGGTCGTTACCTCCTGCTATTCCGCTCCGCGGCCCAAGTGTCTGGTTCCAAGTTAGAACGCCGGACGCAGAGCTTGAGATAAGGGATGGGAAATATTGTAATTCGGATTACCATAAGGGTTTCCATACTTCGGGCGGCTGATTCGGTGCCACATACCAGCGCGTCTGCGGAGGCCTCTCGGGTTCGAATCTTTCCAGTCCGCTCATGCCATCTTGCCGCACATAGCCGTCGAAGCCCTGCATATCGGGGTCTTCATCCAATCCGTGCAGTTCTTCATCCTCGGCGAATCCACGCAGTTCTTCATCTTCTTCCAGCCCACGAAGCTCTTCATCGTCAGCGAATCCTCGCAGTTCTTCGTCTTCATCAAGACTACGAAGTTCTTCATCATCAGCGAAACCACGCAGTTCTTCGTCTTCGTCCAGACCCCGCAAATCGTCGTCGGCAAGGCCCTGCATCCGGTACAAAGTGCCGTCCGGCGCCTGGTAAAGAGCACCAAGTCCGCCATATCCCGCAACACCTGCTTGTTGCAGAATCGGGGTCGCCGCGGTCAGAACGGCAGCGCCACCCGGAATAAAAGGTGCGAACTGCTGGGCTAAGGGCAGCGCCTTGCGTGCTACCCCGCGAGCAATCTTCTTCAATCTGCTCCAGAAGCCGCCAACGGGATTACCCAATCCATCCACCCCTTGTACATATTGATACAAATTCCCATCCGGTCCCTGGCGCACTTCGCCGAGATAACCGATACCCATTATCTGGGTCATTGAATCTTCGTCTATGCCACGAAGATCTTCATCTTCCTCCAACCCCTGAACCTGATAGAGGCTGCCGTCAGGTGATTCATAGAGTGCACCGATGCCGTCGTACCCGGCAACGCCGGCCTGTTTCAGGAACGGCGTCACCGCCGTCAGCGCCGCCGCGCCGCCTGGAATAAATGGGGCGAACTGCTGGGCTAAAGGCAGCGCCTTGCGCACTACCCCGCGAGCAACCTTCTTCAATCTGCTCCAGAATCCGCCAATGGGATTACCCAACCCATCTACGCCTTGTACATATTGATACAAATTTCCATCCGGCCCCTGGCGCACTTCGCCGAGGTAGCCACTACCCATCATCTGAGTCATATCGCTTTCGCTTAAATACCTCATGGTTTTTCTCCTTTTGGTTTACAGCGGTTACTGGACATCACGCGTCAGATAGCCATCCAGCGCGACCCATATCCGGAATGGCCCCTTCACGCCAGCCAGCTTCGTGGCATCGGCATCTAAAGTCGCCTGTCCGGGCACGCCCCGCGGAAACAACATTTCCACCCGGAAGTTCTGCTGCGGTTCGATGAAGACCGGTTCGGCGAAGCGGAATGTAGCCGATGGATCGGGGTCGCCGTGGTTGCTAACGGTTGGGAAACCTGGGCTTACCCCTGCGCCGGATGGGAACCAGAAGGTAGGTGCTTCGATCATGATTTTTTCACCCACGAGCAGCGTGGTCACCGAGTTGTAGATAAGGTCGGCCAGAATCTCGGCCTCGTTGAGCATGTCTCTCAGTTCTTGTTCAGGATCTAGAGAATGTGTTGTCTCTAACAATCTCTGACTGGATACTATTACCCGTAAAGCCCTAGCCTCATAGGTGTTCAGGCTGGGCAGGACACCCGAGGCCTGCAGGTTTGTTTCCAGCTTGGTCTTGTTCTGGATGTCCACAAAGAACCGTATCACCCGTGGATCCGTCATCGCACTCTGAAATGTCACCGGCGACGGCGTATCGGTGACGAAGAAGGCATCGTAGAGCGGGAAATGAAGCTTTTCTTTTACGCCTTGAACCTTAGCCATGGCAATCTCCTAATACTGTTAATTAACAACTCAGCAAGTTTTTGTTTATCACGATTCAAGGCCGAAGGCCTTGGTTATCGGGCAACTTCATACAGCGTACCGTCTGCTCCGAGGAAGTAGCGGCCAAGCTCGCGGCTGTTCTCTTCTCCCAGGCCTTCGCTCAAACTCTCGGAGGGCTCGGACAAACTGTCTGGGCCGGAGCCTTGCACCTGATACAGCGTGCCGTCTTCCCCGAGAAAGTATTGCCCCATTCCTCGCAGCGCTTCTTCCCCGACCAGACCTTGCATCTGATACAAGGTACCGTCCTCGCCTAGGAAAAGGCCTTCTGTCCCCGGCGGGCCGGGATTTACAATCATCAGTTCATCCAGTCCGAGCTGTTGGTCATTGCTCATTTCATCCTCCTGTTTGTTTTCGGCGGATAGCATCGAGTGAGTAGCGAACCCGGGTTACCATCGTTCTAGCCTTCGATCCCTTGCGGAGTCACCCGGTAACTGCCGCCCACGACATAAAGCTGCGTTCCTTCGATGTTGCTAACCAGGCGCGGCGGATTTTCCATGCGGTGAATGTAAGTCAATGCTTGCCCCGGCTGTCCCTTGTCGGAGCGATAAATTAGCCCTACCAGTTCGCCCAATTCCACAACGACGGGCGGGATCACCCGGGAATGACTGATCTTCTCCACACGGGAGGGCTTGAAACCATTAAATGCTTGATATAGCGCCTCACCCTGGCTAATACCTTCAATCGGCACGGCATCGTAAGTTTGCCCAATGTGTGCGGTTTTACCGCTGCCACTGCCGGAACATTTTGAGCATGGGCAGTTCATTTCGGCACCGCTTTTATGGCTGCCGGTTGCATCTGCACGGGTCGCACCGGTTGCATGGCCGCAGGCTGCACCGTAGCGACCGGCTTCAGCGCCACGGGCCGCATTGTCTGCATGGCGGCTGGGGCTAAAGGGCGCATGGTTGCCGGGCGAAAAGCTGATGCACTCTGTGGTACGTATCTGCCACCCTTGTGGACTGACTTCGGTGGCAAGATTCCCCAAAGCCGCAACCTGCGCACGATCCGATGCGCCGTGCGCGGATGAGGTCGAGCGGACAGCCCCTGATCCCACATACGCCGCAGCACCACCTTGAGCCACGGGCTTTTGCCCAGCAATTGCCGCTGCCGCAGCAGATCCCACAGCGACTTTACCCGCGGATCCTTGGGCTTTATGGCCTCGTACCGCACGGATCGGATCAGCCCTTTCAGCCAGTCCGGCACGGCCGCAGCGCCGATGCCTTGCAACTCCATATCATCAGATAGCATGTTCGGTCTCCTCTCGATAGCAATAATCTTTTTAACCAGTGTTCTTGGCGCCCAGCCCATCGGGTGGGGCATGGTGGCATCCAGTGGAATCCAGCGGCCTTTGTGGAAGACCTCCAGATAAATATGACTGAAGAGGTCTTGCCGGAGCGGATCGGATCCGCTGAGCAGCAATCGCACAGGGTGACCGATCGCCTCCAACATCGCTCCCAGCAGGATCGTCATGTCGTCGCAATCGCCGGCCCGCAATTCCAGCATCCGCTTTGCCGAGTGGAGCACCTCCACCCTGAAGGTATCCTTGGTGTAGCGGATGTTCTGCTGCACCCACTCGAACAGCGCCTTGATTTCCCCCAAATAATCCTTGGGCTTAACCGCTCGTTGCAGAAGGATGTCGATAGCCGTCTGGCGTACAAGGAAATCTTTTGCCCCCTGCTTAATCAGGTCGCTGATATGCTTGACTGTCTTTAACGTTCCCAAATAACCGCTCGGGATTGTTTGTAAATCGATTTGGGGCGGAGTATCCATGCAATCGGACCCACACGTTATCTATTGTCCGGCAAAAGTGCCTTCAACGAACTCTGTTACAATATTCTTTACGCAACACTTATGCCAAGGCATGAAGTTGAAACAGAAACCTGTTGCAATACTCTATTTTTAAAGGATCAATCGGGGTATTCAGGGCAGGTTTGTAGAAAAAGCAGGTACGGTCGATCATAAAAATTATGATGAGGAAAAACCGTTATGAGAGTAATTCAGCGAGGAAATGAAGAGGTCTGGAACGATCATAAAATTTATGACCGGGATCGGAGAATTTATGGGTTCTGTCGCAAATACTCTTAAACCTTAAGCAGCAACTGTTTGCGATCAACGTTCTCCTGCTTAAACCATAA